>OQVL01001872.1_pt1 | contig 12777 bp, 8 predicted proteins | sample 1691501 | NCBI WGS metagenome assembly OQVL01 (sample SAMN03418253, study PRJEB22391) | human gut metagenome | biome: human-gut; feature: organic feature; material: feces | host: Homo sapiens | place: Tanzania | collected 2013-01
CTGTCTTCCAAAAACGTTGCGCCGTGCTCTTTGGCGAAGTCGCGGATTTCCTCGGTTGTCCTGCCCTCGGATATCATGCGGCGAAGGTCGCTGTCGATTTCGATAATTTCGTAAATTGCGGTACGTCCCTTGTAGCCGGTGTTGCCGCAGCGGGGACAGCCGACAGGCTCATAAATGTGAGTGATTGACGGATCTTTCAGAAGTGCGGCTTCTTCCGCCTTGATTTCGCGTTTTCTCTTGCATTCCGGGCAAAGTTTTTTGACAAGCCTTTGCGCGACAACGCAGTTCACGGACGACGCAACCATGTATGACGCAACGCCCATGTCGATAAGACGGACGATACTTGACGCGGCGTCGTTGGTGTGCAGCGTTGACAAAACCAAGTGGCCTGTGATAGCGGCGCGGATTGCGATTTCGGCGGTTTCGGTATCACGAATTTCACCGATCATGACGATGTCCGGGTCCTGACGCAGGATTGCGCGAAGTCCGCTTGCGAACGTTAAGCCCGCCTTTGCGTTGGTTTGCACCTGATTGACACCGAAGATTTGCTTTTCGACAGGGTCTTCGACAGTGGTGATATTGACGTTCGGTTTGTTGAGTTCGCTAAGGACGGCGTACAACGTCGTCGATTTACCTGAACCCGTAGGCCCCGTGACAAGAATGATCCCGTTCGGCGCTTTGATAATGCGGGAGAACTGATCAAACAGTTTGTCGGGCATGCCAAGGTCGGGAAGCGTGATGAGCGCGGCGTCCTCGGTTGCAAGAAGACGCATGTTGACCTTTTCACCGTAAATCGTGGGCAGCGTGTTGACACGAAGGTCGATGTTGATGTCGCCGTTGTTGAAGTCGATACGGCCGTCCTGCGGGATTCGCTTTTCAGCAATGTTGATGCCCGCAAGGATTTTACAACGCGAAACGATACTGTTAAGCGTGGAAATGTCCAAGCGCATACATTCGACAAGTTCGCCGTCGATACGCATGCGGACAAGGATTTGCTCCTCAAACGGCTCAATATGAATATCAGACGCGCGGCGCATGTACGCCTGCGTGATAAGGCTGTTGATAAGTTTGACGACAGGAGTGTTGTCTACGCGGCTTTCGATTTCGGACAACTTTTGCTGGGTCGCCGCCGAAGTCTGCTGGACAACCTTTTGCGTCGCTTCGTCCGACACGAAGAAGTTGCCGGCGTTGGTGTAGTACTTTTCAATCGCGCTTTCGATGATACGCTGCGGCGCAAGGACAAAACCGACGTCCATACGCGTGACCATCTTTACGTCCTCGAACGCGCCGATGTCGTGCGGATCGTGCGTGGCAATGATGATCTGCCCCGCCTTCACGTCAAGCGGCATTATGCAGTGCTTTTTGACGATTTGCTCCGGTACGTTTTTCAGAATTTCGGGACGACGGACGACAAGTTCCGTATTTATATAGGTCGTGTTGAAACGCTCCGCCATCGCAGAGAGCATCGCGTCCTCGGTGATAATGCCGCGCGACAACAATATCGCGCTGATTTTTTCGTTGGGATGGGTTTTTTGCCAACGCTTTGCGTCATCCAGTTGCGCCTGCTTGACAAAGCCTTTCTCTATCAGGATGTCGCCTAAACTAGCTCCTCTTTGCATCTCTTCTCCTTATGATATATAAATATTATATTCCGAATAAGTTTTTTATGCCGTCGATTATGGGCGTGCCCGCAAATACCGTGACAACCGCACCAAGCGCGATAAACGGACCAAGCGGAAGCTCGTACCCCTTTTTGACCTTTTTCGTCAGCAAAAGTACGCCGCCGATAAGCCCCGCCGACACTATCGCGATAAACGCCGACACAAGCGTCGGGTAAAGCCCCAACACAAGCCCCAGCGCAAAATAAAGTTTTATGTCGCCGCCGCCGATGCCGCCCGTCACGAGCGCGATTACGTAAAGCGGCACGCTGATAACCACCGCGCCCACAAGACGGTGCCACCACACGACGTCCTTCGCCGTGAAAAACAGCGGAATCGACAAAATTATGATGAACACGACGATGCCGTTCGGGATCTCTTTCGTGTCGATGTCTATGAACGTCATCACGATGAGCGCCGAAAACAGCGCGTCGTATATGAACGCGTTGGCGTTAAGTCCGATAAAATATGCCGACAACGTCCACAATACGGCGTTGAGCGACTCCACAATCGGGTACCTTGCGGAGATTTTTTCCTTGCAATTCCTGCACTTTCCGCCAAGAAAAATCCAGCTGAAAACCGGCACCATATCGTACCATTTCAGCGGCTGCCCGCACTTCGGACAATAACTGTGTTTTTCGGTGAAAAACGTGCCTTTGGGAATGCGGTAAATGCAAACGTTCAGAAAACTGCCGACCGCAAGCCCGAAAAATGCGGAAAATATCGTGAATAACAGATGGCCAAGTTCCATTTTATCAACCGCCTGTCACGGTTCGGAAATAAAAATTCTTGAACCCTTTCTCGTTTTCCGGCTTGTAATTTTCAACCAGCAGCATGTTGTTGTACTGCCAGGCGTCTGAGCTGCCTGTGATTGCCCCGATATTGCCCTGCTCGAAACTGAAAATACCTTTGAAACGTTTGGTTTCCGACGACTGGTTGTAATCCGCCTCGATAAAGTCGATTTCAAGCCCCGGGGAGTCGAATTTTTTTTGTCCTTTGGCGTTATAGACGTCGCAAAACACCTTGACGGACGTAATCTCATTAAACATGTTGACAATCGCTTTGAAGTAAACCTTAATCGTGAAACTGCCGTAAAACGCGCGTCGTTCCGCCTCCCGATTAGGATCAGTAAAGTATTCCTGCGTGGTGTTGCCGCTGTCCGTCGAATACACAAGCCTGCCGTCATCGGACGACGAGAACATCTTGTACTCGCCCGTCGGCGCGTTTTTCATTGTATACGTGGTCTGATTATTGTCAACCCCGATTATGTTGCTATCTCTCGGAAGCTCGCCGTCCTGCAAATATACTTCAACCGTCGACCTTGCCGCCCGCTTGATTTCGTTCTGGACGATTGTGCCAAGGTCTTTTGCGGCGGCGTTTTCTTTCTGGCGCATATAAGCCGTCGTGCCCGCCGTGACAAGCCCGCCGATAACCGTTGCGAGAATACCCATAATGGCGACGACCGCGATCGCCTCGACCAAGGTGAAGCCTTTTTTATTTTTTAAGATTTTTGCGAGTTTTCTCATGTCAGTTCTTATAGTTGGTTGTTACCCAGTCTTTGGATAGCGAGTAGTTTTCAAGTTGTTGCGTGTCTTTAAGGTCGTAAGACACGGTATCGTCGTTGAAAATGAAAATCCAACGTTTCGTACCCTTGTCCGACGTCACCTGATACCTTGTGAACGGGTATATCGGATAAGTCGTCGCCTGCACTTTGGTGGGTTCGATTGAAATCGCAAACGGTACCGAGCCGTAATCGGTGTCGTAATTAAGCACCGCCGCGTACTGCGCCACGTTGCCCTTCGACGTGCTGATGTACGATACCTGCAAAATACTGTGCGGATACACGATGTATTTGTCGTTGTACATAAACGTGTTCAAAAGAGCCTGCTCCTGCGCCTGCGACCTTTTGGCTTCTTCCTTTTTCGCCTTGGACATATAGCGCGTCGCCGTGTTGAACATGGTGAACGCCAGCGTGCCGACGATCGCAAACAACGCGATTGCAACGATACATTCGGCAAAGGTGAAGCCTTTTTTATTCAGTTTTAAGCGTTTCAAAACCTTTTTCATTTTAGCCGTAATAGTAATCGCCCGCAACCCATTTCGTGTCGTGCGACACCGTGTCGGGGTTAATCAAACCGTCCATGACGATGCCTGAACTATTATTGTTCTTGCTGCCGATTTTTGCCGCGTCGTAGCTTGAAAAAATCAGTTGTCCGCGGCTACTTCCGCCGATATAAATATCTTTTGCGACAATAGACGCCTCGTTATTGCCCGAGTTTCCGATCGGGATTGAGTTGAAAAGACCCGACGATTCGTTGGAATACATGCCGTTGGGGATATAAACCATCGCGTTGACCGAGCCGCCGCGTCCGAACTTGACGTAGTTTCTGCCCATACCGATTATGAACATATTGCCGACTTTTGCCGGATCGCCGTCAGGCAATGCTTGCATCTGTGATATGTCAAACAAGTTGCTGACGTTCCATGCCGAGTAAGCATTCCCGTGTCCCTTGAATCTTGCAACGTATTTTTGATACGTGTTCGACTTGAAATGCGTGCCGACTTTTTCGTCCGTCTTGTCCTCGGAAAGCATTGAGTTGCTTATTTCCAGGCTGTACGCATTTGCGGCAAAGGAAGTGTCGTCCACAAGCATAAGATAAGCATTGTTTTTGCCCGTCACCTGGAACGAACATTTTTGGAACAAGAACCTTGTTTGTTCTTTCTTGTCCTTTGATTTATCAAGCGCCTTGCAATGGAAAAACACATAAATGTCTTTTTCCGACGTGTCGATAAGGAAGTTCATACGAACCCTCTTGTCAACGCCATCCGTGGACGCCCCGAACACGACTTGCGTATTGCTTGCTTCAAAATTGAAGTACGTATTTTGCTTTATCGTATATTGCACTTCCGAGCGTTGCGCTATGACGCTAAATCCACTCAAAGTTTTATCTTTCAGTCCGGTAAACGTCTGATTGTATTTTTCGTCGATTGCAAACGTGTTGTCCGCGCGAAGATGTGGGCTGTTCGCGTTATCTTTGTTGTAGAAATCCATCAACCTTAACGTTAAGCCGGTACCGTCTTCAATATCATTTGAACTCTCCATGTAATAATATCTTCTGATATTAAAACGCGAGTCTTCATGGTTGGGCAATGAATCTGTTATAAACCAAGATTCGGGCACGGGGTTGTTCGGCATTGACGATTGCAAAAGTCTGATATACATCTTTGTCAAAGTGCCTTTTGAACATTTATAATCTTTGACAGGTTTACCGCTTGTAATGCCCAGAAGATATCTATCATACTCGTTGATTGATCCATAAATATCGAAGGTATTGTACTCTTCAATATCGCCCTTTTCTTTCAAATCGTTAAGGATTTTTTTGACGTTCTCTTTTGCCTGTTTCTGATTGGCGTTCGCTTCCACGACGGTTGCAAATTCCGGCGACTTGATTTCTTCAAAAATCGCCTTTACGGTCGCGGTGTTGTCAACCAAGGAATATCTATTATCCACGGCAAGATACATGCCGTATAAGCCTTCGTTGAACGCCTTTGTAGTGCCTTTCATTGCGTCAAACTGATTTGACGTGCTGCCTGTGCCGAACGTTTTTAACTTGCCGCCTATGATTGCCGAGCCGACAAGTCCGTTTGCCGCCGCGCCCAACAAGGCGTTGAGGTCGATGCCGTCAAAGTCGTTCGCGCCGTTGCTGAACATTGTGATAAGATATTCGGTATTAAGGAACGCACTTCTCAGAATATCGTTTCCGTTCAGCACGTAAGACAGTTTGTCTAAACCTGCAAGTTCGCTGCCGCCGGTAATATTCGCAAACGGTTTCAGAGTAAAGTCATATCTTGCTGTCCTTTCGCGTGATGCGGACGTATAATACGATACGCTTTCCGGAGAGTTATGCTCCTTTAAGTTCTTATCATGCTCTTCCTTATAGTCTAACCAAAAAGAACAATCAGCAGAAAGGCTAACCTTCTTTCCCCAAACTACGCCATCTGTACCGCTAGGGTTATCGGTTAAATTATCAAATCCTGCAATGTGTTTTGCTTTGAAGTAAGACTCTATGTCCGAGTACTCTTTACCTGTCTCGTCTGTTGGTTTTGTCGTGAAATCTATAAACGCCGTTTGCGTAAGGCTGAGAGCGTACTTATAATCTCCGCTTTTTCGTGATTCATAAAGATACTTTACAAGGGCTTCTTCCGCAGGACTCAAACCAAGGCGTCCGCGTTTATCATACTCAATAATATCCCCATTGGACATTATCAACTTATCGGTAGCATTCTTCTCATTATTAGTATATCCCTTCTTTGAAGACGTTGCATTATCTTCAATGCAATATGCTATATCAGCAACATACTTGCCTTCGGAATAAGATGCTTTGTATGACCAATCTTCTCCATGTTTTTTGATCAAGTATCTATGATAACGATTAAGCTTCCTGTCCCTATTACAATCTTTTTGTGAAAGATTCCATTCTTCTTCGTTTTTCCAAGTAACCGTTTCGGTCATTTCGTAATGCGCACGGATAATTACTACTTTTCTATTGTGAGTTATATCATCTTTTTCGTTATTAGGCCAAGTACCCCATTTTTCTTCGTATTCGTCTTGGCTGTCGTCCCGGACGTCAAAAACAAAGTTTGTTTCGCCCTTGAATTCATTTTTGTTTTTGTCCACGCCGAAATACTCTTTCAAAATCTCTTCGTCAGTCAACTGCGCGTTGTTTTTTTGCAGAACGTTTTTCAAAAAGTCCATAATCGAGGCTTTTTTAAGTTCATTTTTCACAAAGTCGCTGCCGAAATAATTGTTTTTCACATTGACCGCCGCCGAATTTACAAAGTGTACCACATTCTCTTTTTTCTCTCCAATGTCACTGGAAAGCACGCTGATTGTGCCGTCGCAAAATACGTTGTTGACGGTAATTTCGCAGTATCTGACAGAGAGCGCGGCGGTGTAAAATATGCCGTTCACTTTCGTACGGGTATTGTCTTTTTCGTCAACGTTTTCGACAACGCGGTATTTGTCATCAGACGCGTACTTTTCAAGCGTGCACGGGTCAACGCCATTGCTGTTTTTGTGTTCAATATCACCGCACGACGTGCCTTTTCTTATCGGCGAGTTCTGGATATAAAGGTTGGATGTCGCGCTGAATTCTGGCTTGCGGAAATCATACCACTTTGTCTTGTTTTTCTCTTTAATATCGGCACCGTTCAGGCCGTTTCCGTTGCTGCCAAACTGCGTATAATCGTTGCCCAAAAGGTATGAATACCCGTCTTTCCCGAGTTCTTCAAACTTCTCTTTAAGGCGTTTTATCGACTCGCTATTGCTTAATTTTTCATTGCCATAAGCCTGCTTATATGCCTTGATAAACGACGCCATATTTCCGCTGTATTCTGCAAGCGTATTGTCGTCATCATCAACCAACTCATTGGTATAGAATCTGTTCAATGTCACATCAAGTTTTACCGTGCCGAAGTCAAACGCATCGCCCCATTTCTTGCCCGTAACTTGCTGCCATTTGTCTTTAATCTGGCTCAAAAACGCGCCGCTGTCTTTCAAGACAAAGTCGTCGCTTGCAACAACCGTCCCGCCTATGTATTTTTTTGTGTCTGAAAGGTCTGATGCTATGCCAAGCCATTGTTCGTCCTTATAGTTTATATAAGACTTTTGGGAATCGGGCGCGATAATCATGCGTCCCTGACAAAATACGTCGCCCTCAATCTTTGTGTGGACGGGAATTGTGCCGTCGCCTGTGCCGTTAAGGTTGTAGGCATAGCTGTAATACGGGAATCTTGGGTTAACAAGGTCGATACCAAGATGTTCGCTTAACCACTTGTTGATTTTATCAAGGGCGGAAGGATCGGGTTTTTCGTCCTGATCTTCATGACCTGCGTCGGTGGAACCGGTATTGAAAACACCTGCGTCAAACGAGAAAACGTTGCCGACGTTGACGGTGTCAAAGATAATATCGCCGCTGCAATAAATATTGCCGCCCTGCGGATATTGCATGATGGGGGTGCCGTCCCCTTCTGTGTCGGAGTACATCGATGCGCCGAGATATTGCGCGTTATTGATGCCGCCCTGGTTATATTCCGCATCGATATTCTGCCAGATTCCGTTTTTGTCTTTTACCCTGAGCGTAATCGTGACTTGTTCCCACGTATAAATGCCGGTGGTATTGTTTTCACCGTAGTTTTTCGTCCAGAAAGTATATTCGTTTGCGTCGCCCGCAAGATCCATCAGCGTGAAGTGCGAAAGCTTGTCATACGTTTGAATAGGTCTGTACGTGCCGTCGCTCAACTTTTCGTACATTGCCTCGCCAAGTTTTGTCGTACTCGAATTTTTATATCCGGCTTTATTGTTTGGCGGAACCGCAACGCTTCCAAATTCACCATACGCGTAGGTGTAATAATAAAGGTATTTCTTTGCGTAGTATTTTTTCGTCAGCGCGGGAAGATTTACGCCAAGCGCAAGCCCCCTGATTGTAAGGTTGCCGTCAACGTACACGTTGCCCTGCACCCTCAGCATATTGTCGGGCGCGCCGATGATAAGGTCGCCGTTGGCATAAACACTGCCCGTCACGCCTTCCAGAACAACGGGGTTGAATATACGCGTCTTCATCACGCGTTCACCGTTTTCCGTTTCAAAACAGTTGATTGATACGTCGCCTTCGATACGCTTATAAATCTGATACGGCGACGTAACCGACGATCCCATATTGTTGCTGACAACAAACGAGTTGCCAAACGTGTCCTGAATCGTGGTCGAGGTCCCGTCAGGTACAGAGTCCGCCTCAAAACTCACCGTGCTTTCCTGTGAGCCTTTGACGCCTTTTATGTCGACAAGAACTTTGTCGATTTTGTTTGCGCTGCTGCTTGGCGATTTTGACAACGTGACGTAAACTTTCACGCCGTTGACTATCGTATAATTCACCGCTTGGTTATCAAAATCGGTATCGTTGTAAAACTGAACCTCGGCAGAGCCGTTTTCTTTGATTTTGGTAAAATAGGTTTCGATAATCGTGTTGAGTTGCGTCGAGCCTTTCAACGTGTCCGAAACCGTGAGCGCGGCGTTGTACGCGCGTTCCTGCTGGGTGTCCGCAATGCTGTTCGAGAAGGAGGAAAGCGTCACAAAGAGCATAGAAGTGCCTACGACGATAATAATCGCCATAGTCATAAGTACCATAAGCATCGCGCTGCCGCGTTTTTTATTGTACCGTTTGTTAAACCTTTCTATATTTTTTAATAACGTCAGCATAATTGACCTCCTTCCGTCAATCGTACTTTTTTATTTTTCCCGTCTTATCTTTGCGACTGCGCTTTCGCGCGTTTTCGTAAGTTGTAGTTATATTATAATATAATATCCTTTATTTTAAGGTGCCGCTTCCGCACAAGTAATGTCGTGCTATTCGTTCAGAATGTACGTGATCGTCATCGTGAACGTGCCCGAAACGTCGTTTCCGTCCGGCGTCATCGAAAGATACGTCAGATTGAACGACTTCACGCGCGCGATCGCGTCGGTCACCTTGTAAAGCGTCTGCATGTCCGTCTTGTATGCGCTCGATATGGTGTAAACCTTTTTGGTGGACGTCGTGACGGGCCTGCCAAGGCTTATCTCAACGTTGAAACCAAGGTCGCCAAAGAACTTGTACAGCGTTTCCGCAATCGCCACAGAGTCCTGATGTCCGGGCATATTGCTGGGCAAAAGTTCCTCGTTAAGGTTGTTTTTGGTGCTGGTGAGCTGCTTGTACGCCGCCTCGTTTTGTCTGATTTCTTCAACGAGTTTGTTGTACCTTGCCGGGCTCACCGCGTCGGTTTGCTTTTTGACCTTCGCGATGTCGCCTTCGACCGTCTGCAACTCTTCCTGAGCGGTTTTTTTGTCGTTGTTTTTCGGCATGATGCCAAGAGTGTACGTGCCGCCTACAAGCAGGAACAGGATAAGCACGAAAATCAATATTTTTTCTTTTCTGTTAATCGTCATTTTCCCGTCCTCCTTATTTGTCGCTGCCGCCGAAAAGTTTATCGTTCACGACGTCGAAACTTACCGAAAAATCGGTGGCGGTGTCCATCGACGGCTCAACGCTCTGAATATAGCCGCTGCCGTTTTCCTTAATCGCCGAAACGTAGTTTCGCATCGACTGGGAACCCTTGCCCGTAAGTTTTAACGTGATCCTGCCGCTGGTGAAAGTGAACTGCGTCACCTTGCACTCCGTCTTTTGCGCGCTTGTGAAGATTATGTCGAAAATCGTGCCGGTAAGGTTTATCGCGGCGTCTGCTTCTTTCGACGTTGCCTGCGCGCCCGCAAGTGCGTTTGCAACGCGCGTTGCGACTTCCGTCAACGACTCGTATTGATAAATCGTGTTGCCGTATTTGTCGGTGCCTTTCGTCACGGGGTTGCCGTTTTTGTCAAGCATCACCGTGAAATTTTTGAACTTGTCTTCGTTCTTGGCAAGCGTGTTTTTCTGATTGGTGAGTTCCGTCTTGGCGGATTCAAGGTCGGACACGGCAGTGTTGTACTGCGAACGCGCCACAAGATACCACCCGACCATCGCGCATGCCACCACGACGACCGTAACGACAAGAATAAACTCAAACGAGGTGCTTTGCCCCGATTTTCCCATCGCCTTTTGCGCGGCGATAAAATCTATGTTTCTCTTTCTCTTTGCCATAATCCACCTCGTTATTTGAGCATTGTGCCGATAAGCGGTGCAAGCGCGTTGAAATCAAGCTGCTCGACGCCCGATACGCTTTCGGGTACGGGAAGCATCTTGACGTTAAGCCCCATAAAACCGTAAAGGTCGCTTTCAACCGACTGGAACCTGTCAAGGTCGCCCGTGATAAACACGTCGTCGAATTTGTAATCGGTATATTTCGAGCGGAAGAACTGAATCGCCTCGCTCACGATGCCGGAAAAGTCGTTGATGAAAAACGCCATTTCGTTCGCATAGTTTTCGTTGGGCATCGAATAAATGGGTTTCGACAGCGAGAAGACGTGCTTGTAATCCGCGAAAAGATACGACGTAATCGACGTCATGCGATAGTCGACAAGCACGAAATACTGCGGCAGGTCCTCTTTCATAAAATCGACGAGTTTCGACAGCGCGCTTTGCGAAATATCGATTGCCGTAAGTTTCATGCCGACTTCGCGGCAGCACTTTTTCAGGTTTTCGATGACAAGGTTGTCTATGTACGTGATCATAAGACGCGCCTTTTTCGCTTTCTTTTTCTTTTCGCTCTTCTCTTCCTGTTCTTCCTCGCCCTCTTCGGGGGAGTTCAGCGCGGCTTCCTGCATCTCTTCGTCGGGATCTTCGATATTTCTGTCGATCTCGACAAAGTCGACGGTGTGGCTTTCCGCAAGTTTTTTATCCGTGAAAAGTTCCGCCGAAATTATCGGATACAGAATCGACGGCTTTGCGTAAGGCAAAATCATCTCGCGGAACGGTATCTTGTTGTTTTCAAGGACGAATTTCGCCGCTTTCGACTTGATATCGTTTTTGCGGATCATATCGAGCATCGCTTCGGTAAGTTGAAGGTCGATATTGGTTGCGCTCGGGTCGTTCAGAAATTCACTGGGGAAATCCATATCGTAAAATTCTTTCACGGTAATTCTCTTTCCGCCCGCCGTCGCAAACATCGCTTTGAGTTTGTCGTTGTTCAAGTAGTAGTAAATCATAATTTTGCTCCAAATCTACCCTTTATTCGGTATCCGTGCCTATCGAGTCGTACATCGAGAACATAGGCATAAGTATTGCGATAAGTATTACGCCGATAACAACCGCCATTACAACCATAAGGGCGGGGTTTATCATTGCGGTAAGACTCTTGATTGCAGTGTCCGCTTCGTCTTCGAAATATGCGGCGGTCTGCCCGAGAACCTCATCCAGAGAACCGGATTCTTCACCGACGAATATCATTGTCGTAAGCAGCGGGTCGAACGCGTCGACCGTCTGCAACGCGGCGGATATCGACTCGCCCCTGCGGATTGCTTCGACAGCGTCGTCGATCTGTCGCGATACGTAAGTGTTGTCCATCATCTCCGACACCATCGTCAGCGCGTCGAGAAGATGTACGCCCGAACTCGTCAGCGTGCAAAGCGAGCTTGCAAAACGCGACGTATAAATCATTTTTTGCAATTTTCCGATGCCCGGCATTTTGACTTTCATTTTGGAAACGAAAAGGTCAACCGCCTCGATTCGCTTAACGATCGGGATGAAAATAATAAGCGAGGCGACGATGCCGATAATCAGTATGTAGTCCTTCATGATGAAGTCCTTGATTTTCAGCAGGATTTTCGTGACAACCGGCAACTTATCTTCGGACACCATCGAAATCATCTTCGGCATAATCCAGATAAGCAAAACCACAACGACGACAAGACAAATCGCCAGAACGATTTTCGGATACGACGTTGCCGATTTGATTTGCCCTTTTCTCTTTTTTTCCTTTTCGTAATAGTCCGCCATTCGGATAAGAGTCTCTTCCAGTTTACCACTCATTTCGCCCGCCTTGACCATGCTCACGAGAAGGTTGGGGAATACGCCCGGAAGCGCACCCATCGACTCCGCAAGAGAGTTACCTTTCTGAACCTCTTCAAACAATGCGGCAAGCACGTTTTTGAGTTTCGGTTTCTCGGTGCGTTCGTAAAGCATTTCCAGCGACTTAATAAGAGGCAAGCCGGCGTTCAGCATCGACGCGAGCTGTCGGCAAAACTGCAACACCAGCGCGGTGTCGAGTTTTGAAAGTTTGCTTGCGTCGCCCTTTCCCGTGGCATGGACGTAATAGCATTTCAGACCGCGCGACGAAATGACCTGATTGAAGTCGTCTTCGCTCGTGGCGGTGATCGTGCCGCTTACGCGTTTTCCTTCCGGCGAAAGTGCCTTGTAAGAATACTTGTACATATTACCTCGCAATTATTTTGTCAAAACAAAAAATATTCTTTTGCTAATTTATTATAACATACGACTTATTAAAATTCAACATTAAAAAAAATTTCGGCGCAAAATATTGCAAAAACATAAAAAAATCAGGTGGAATTACGGCGGTTTAAGGTATTTTTCAAATTTTTCGGAAAATTATTTTGATTTTTTCGGCACGGGTTTTCAACACTTTCGTACGAAAT
>OQVL01001876.1_pt1 | contig 12761 bp, 11 predicted proteins | sample 1691501 | NCBI WGS metagenome assembly OQVL01 (sample SAMN03418253, study PRJEB22391) | human gut metagenome | biome: human-gut; feature: organic feature; material: feces | host: Homo sapiens | place: Tanzania | collected 2013-01
GATCCACGTCATTCTATTTTCAAAAACATTCAAAGTAAATTCCTTTTCAAATTTCACTCTGCCAGCCTTGCCCATATTGCATCGCAAATCAGAATTGGAGAGGAGAAGGAGAATCTTATCAGCAAGAGTAGCAACATCATGCTTCGGAACAAGGAAGCCCGTCTTGCCATTATCGATGATACCAGGAATACCACCCTCAGTAGTCGAGATACAAGCCACACCATGCTCCATAGCCTCCAACAATACCAGAGGAAAACACTCGTTATGATAGAACGTAGGGAAGACAAAGATGTCAGCAGCATTCAGGAAAGTCTCCTTGTCCTTACCATATTTCCTTCCATGATACACCACCATGCCCTCAAGCCCACGCTTTACCACCTCAGCCTGAAACATAGCAGCATCCATCTCCACCGTTTCACCACCCACAAAGTCGCAGACAAAACGGCAGCCCTTCTCCTTCAATACCTTCAGAGAATCAAGCAGGACAACCACACCCTTGCTTATCAGAAGATTAGAAAGGAACAGGAGATGAGGCACCATATCCTCAGGAGAAGCCATAGCAGGAGAAGACGACACGAGACTATCAATAGCAGAAGAAGGAATACCATTGCCACATACGAGCACATCCCCCCTATCCACATACTTCTTCACGTCCTCATACAGACATTCCGATAGCAGGATCACCTTGATGCCCTTGAAGAACCGCTTGTACAAAACATTGTCCAGCCATTTCTCCTGTCGGGTAGCCACACCCTTATTATGATAATGCACAACAACCTGACAGCCCAAGCGTTTCAACATCCGAACCACCACAAAGTCCTTATAGAAAGCACCTCCACAAGCATTCGGAGTCACATAAACCAATTGAGGTTTGACCACCTTTACCTCATGCCGTATCTTCTTCAGGAGCTTGAAGAAATCCAAGAGCTTCCTCATCCCCACCTTCCCGATGTCCTGCAAGTTCTTTGCAGTAGTCAGGTTGATGTAATGACAATCAAACTCCCCATTTATCAGCTTGCTATCGTGGATATACTACCCCACCATAGCAGCACCATGCACAGGCGGAGGCATGTACATGACAAAAAGTATCTTCGGTTTCATAATCAAAATCTACTCAAATTCTTTCATAATATACCAATAATACCCCTCCGGATTCTTACTCACTTCCCCTACTTTTCTGTAATTCAATTTATGAATACTCACATGATCAATCAGATCCTGCCATTGCTCCTGATGGAAAGTACGCCCCAAGGCATCACCCAAGAGAATACTGTGATAACTGTTCTCACGAGGCATACGAGCCACAACCATCGGAAACTCACGGAGAGACAAGCCCAGGAAAAGATGGATGATGTAATAATCCACCAGACAGTTATAATCCTTCCAGTAAGCAAGAAGCATATCCAAGACCGAAGAAATCACAATCTGATGAGGCACAGCAGCAAAGAACCAGGTGGATAACCCCACAGGAGCCATAGCCCCACGCTTGAAATAGCGGAACACCGTCAGTTCACTCTGCATGATCCTATCCCATCGCCCTTGCAGTTTCTCATTTCCAAAACCAGAACAGAACACCGTAGCATCCATCCAGACGCCGCCATATTTCTGCAAAACCGACAGGCGGAGCAAATCACTGAAAGAAGCAGCAGGAATCAACCCCTTCTTATATTTCCTGACAATATACTCAGGCAGTTCAATCCATTGCTGGTAATTACTCAGATCAAAGACCCTAAACTCATAATCCGGCAGATGCTTCCTTTGCGAAGCCAAGCACACCTTCACCAAATCAGGAGCCAGATCGATACCCTGTAGCCAAGAGAACCAGACAATCTTCGGAACACCCCCATCATTTGGAGTCGAATTTTCCGCATCCCTCACCTTCATATCATCCAAGATATAGCGATACTGCCGAATCAAAATCCTATCCACTTTCTCAGTAATCACAGGATAAGCAGCCTTCAAGGACTTCCCCTTCAAGGCACAGCGAATCAAGGCACAGACACCCGTCCACAACACCCCCATACGGACATATTGCCACACGAGCCTCCAGCTCCCGAACTGCCGAAAGCGAGTAATCAATCTATAAAAATCTACCATTTACACCCACACAGTTTATGATAAACACAACGATTGAATTATTTGCTTGACACCGATACAAGCTCCATGCATTAACCTTCTTCAACCTTTTAAAGCCGTTCATACCTCCCACCTATCTCCCTACGACAATCCAGGCGAGAGCTTTAAAAGTTCGATTTTCACTCATTATAGTAAACTTCCCAAGTAGCTCTTAAAATAAAATTTATCAGGGTATTCAGCAATTAATTGTTTAATACCCTCTTTGATAGTCCTATCAACTACAGCAGACAATCCCATGTAACTCTTAACATAAGCCATTAACCAAGCAAACTCCTTTGGTTTTTCCTTCAATAGAGCCATACGCTTGATGTCATTAAACATAGTCTCCCCCACAAATGGCAAGTCCTTCTTCGGTACATATTTCACAAACTTCTTATATACATCCCACAGGTCCCATTTTTTATGCACGAACATGTCTATCATGAACTCGAACCTCTTTTCTGCAATGATAATATTGCCTTCGGCATCTTGATAGTCATTCGTACTCCAATCCGTATCGTTCCATAGTTTGTCGAAGAACGAAGACCATTCTTCCTTACTTATAGCATCCTTCAGAACATCATAATATTTCAACTTATATCCACTTGCGATGAACCTCTTTCTGCATTCCTCTATCAACCAGTCCTTGTCACCCGACAGTTTCAAAGCCTTCACCGCTTTATCCTCCCAATTCTTGGAGTAAGAGCGAAAATCATCCTTGTTGTCATCAATCACCTCTAAGGCCTTTTTATAATCGCCCCATTCAATGAGACAGTCGATATAATGATCACGCACATTCTCCTCATCACGCTTATCCCACATCAGTTTTTCAGCTTTTTCACGTTTGCCATGTGCAATCCAGTAATCCGCCTTTTGGATGTAATATCTATAGTGAAAGTACTTCTCCTTCTTGTGTTTCAATCGCTTGCTGATATGAGCCAAGAACCTCTTTTCATCATCCGCACAGAGCAAAGGCATCGCCTCATCCACGAACCACTCAAAGCGCATAAAGTAGTTGTCACCAATTTCCTCACATTGGTCAACAATCTCCTGAAGCATACCAAATCGAGAATCCTCCTCAATCTCATCACTGCTGATAAGCAAATCACTCACCATATCAGCAGATTGGATAACAATACCTTTCAACACCTTATTTTCCTCAGCCCACAAATCATAGCGCAAAGGCTTGAAGTCCTGATGGTCATTTTCAAACTCCCTACAAGTGATAGTCATCACATACCCAGCAATCAAAGCGGCATCAATCAGATTCCCTTTCTTCTTCATGCTCTTGGCTTTTCTCATCACGGCAGCCAAGTCTTTTTCGATTTCTCGCCAATCAAGCTCAGCTTGTCCGTACCTTTTCCCCAATATATCAGCATGAGCAAAGCAAGCCTCCACCATTTCCTTGTAGTTACCACGCTCCGGCTTCCAATACTTCTCCACCAAAGCCGTAGCAAAGTCATCATGAGTACAAGCATACAGGTGAGCGAAAGCCTTCAATTCTTTACCAGATATTTTGGAAAGAACCTTATCTATTTTTTCTATTTGAGTATTTGTGTTCATAGTTTGGTAAGTATTCGGTATCACCTCATATTACCTATACGTATATGAGGTTTAGCCCTCCACCAGCTAATGCCAGTGGAGGTTATACCATAATTTGACTAAATTTGAAATTCATTTTTATTGTTCCTCATCTTCCCAAAACTTGGGAAGAAGAGTAATAATGTTTATCATCAGACATTGTCTTTGTATTTTTCAATACATTACAGAGACAACACTTAGGATATTTATTCAACATCTTGCAGGCACCAAACAACGAGTGCATCATCACTACCCGCTTGCAAGCATCCAAGTCTAACCAGAATAAATAAATATTCTTAACAATCACCATATCACGAATCAACCTCTCAGTATACGTGTTGTCTTTCGGAATCTCTAAGATATTCAGATAATGAGTAAGCTATTCCGAATTGCCACTCGCCTCCTATTGCTTAAAAGAAATATTACAATTCTTGCATCTTAAGGAATAATTCATGATATTCTCTAATTTTCTTCCTAATTTCAGTAATTCTATCTGTATCAAAGATCAAATCTCCATTTCTTGTTTTTAAAATTTCCTTACCATTTTCAACAACACTGGAGCAATGTGCTAGTTTATTTCGAACTTCTATAATGTCGCTATTATAGTTCTCAACGAATACCTTGTCATTAGGCGAAGTATACAACTCATTTCCTTGTTCCTTTTGCCATTCCAACAAGATATTAATCGCCTTAACTTTTTGAGAAGAATCTATAATATCTACCAATTTATTGATGTCAAATTGACGCCAATTAAGCGTGCATGTTTTTTCACAAGCTTCGCTTTCGTTGACCAATATCTTTTTTATACTTTTTTCTTTCTTCTTAGTAATTTTTTGATGGAACCTATCTAATAAAGATTGGTCTATAAAATATTTGCGAATAATTTCATCCATCAAGGAATCAAGATCGCTGACTTCAGCCATAACAAGTCCTCTCAAATTACTCAAATCTTGAACTTTCTTGATTGTAGAATCTATAACCTGACAAACTTTCCGAACAAAAGTGCTATCGGGAGTTCTTCCACTATAATATACTCCTTCCAAATTCTTTTCACGACCATTTTCTCTCAAGGTATCAATTCCAACGGATGAATAGAAAACAATATCAGTGAAAACGTTTAGATTTCGAATTCGCTCTATCAGCTCTGCCCCATTTGGTTGCTCTGCTAGATTTAAGTCCATAAGGATTAAATCATACTCGTCATAATTTACACTTTCTTCTTCTTTTGCTATAAGTTTTTTCTCAAACTCAAAGCCTAAGTCAGAAAGATGATCTTGGATTTGATCATAAATACTATCAACCCAATCCTCCTCATTCTCTATCCAAAGAATTTTATATTTAAGTCTCATAATCAAAATATTATTTCAAGTTTAAACCCTTTACTATCTCCAACATTTACTACTTTAATAGTACCATGCAAGACATTATGAACAAAATTCAAAACGTTGTACAAGCCAAGTCCCGACCCATTTGTTGTTGTGACTCCTTTATCCAAAATACTATTAGGATCAGCAATATCCGGGGAAAGTCCATCCCCATCATCACTAACTAACATACGTATTCCATCTCCCTGATTGGCTATTTTAATATCAAAATGAGTTGCATTAGCTTTTACCGCATTCGATATCAAATTATCAATAAAGATGCTAGCCTCTATAGGGGCAAATCTTAATACCTTGGAACATGAAAGAGACTCGCAGTTTAATTTCATATCCCCATAAAATTCAGGTAAGACTCTATTAACATATTCCTCTATATAACTTATAATATCAGCTTCGATATCATCGGTATCAATATTATAATTAGCCTTCGTCGCAAATTGAGCAATAGAGATAACCTTATCATTTGCCCGCGCTATTCTTTCTACAAGCTTAATAATTTCATCCTTAGAAAGCATACCTTTATTAAGCTTTCTCAACATCTGTCCAATAGTATTATGAATAGTAGCAGAATGAATTCGAATATCATGATGATACTTTAAGATTCTATCAGTATCAAGAGAACCAACAGACAAAAGAAAAAGATTCTGTTTTTTTCTGACAGCCAGCTCGCTTTCAGCTTTTCTTCTAGCCTCTTCAGCAACTTTGCGTTTTTTTGCTTCTTCTATGGCCTTTTGCTTCTCAATTCTAGCTTGCTCCTCAGCCTCTTCTTTACGCTTACGCATTTCTGCCAAGCTTTTCTCAAAAAAAGCAATATTGTCAGCTAAAGCCTCATCTGAAGTTTTTTTCGCAACCTCCTTAATAGAATCGATGAAATCATTTTGCAATATTTCCGCATAACTTACATCTGAAACTACATCTGCTAATTTGCGATTATAATAATTTACAACGATATTCTTATCATTAACTAAGCTTTTAATCAATTGTAAAAAATCAACTTTACTTCCAACATTTTCAAATAAAGTTCTAGAAGATTCAGACTCTTTATCCTTATGCTTCAACATATCCCTTGCTTCTCTAGCAAGTTCATTATTTTTAAAATAAGCATTGCGAAGGAATCCCTCGCCCCAAAGGACACCAGCCACATACCTTTCTAGTCTGCGATGAATTTTAGCAAAATAATCCATGAGTTCGGATGCCGCCTCTGTCATTATCAAGCCACCATCTCTGCTGGTTACTTCCTTGAATGCCGAAACATCAGATGTCTCAACATCAACTCTTCCAAAAAGATCACGGGTTCCAAGAAAACGGTTATATCCTTGCTGCGCTCTTTCGTTTAACTTCCAACTATCATCTTTTGGTTCTCCATAAGGCCAGACTCTAAATCCATTTCTAAACAGCATCACATTTCCATACTGCACTGGTGGTATTCCCATTCGTGAAGTAAACATTTGTTTTGCCACCTTATTTAAATAATAAAGGTTTATCGTAACATCCTCAAGCTGCATATATTTATTAACCTCTTGAATTTCATACATCAACTCTCCTCGATCCAACAATTTGGTTACGATAACATCATTTTTTAGGCTACTTTCTATAACAGTTGTCTTTATGTTTAATACATTAGATATCGTATTTTGAATGATACCATTAACTATTTTCTTCGTCGAACGAGAACTCGATTCTTTAACAGAATTTTGCTTACCAGAAAATTGCAAATCGCCCATAAGCATTTTATCTTCTTCAAGCAATCTAGGCACGGAAATCTCAATACTAAAGTCTTCAGCATCAGAAAAAGGATTAATCATTTTCTCAAGAGAACGTCTAAGTTCGAATATCTTATCACGATTCCAAATTGAATTGATGGATCTGAAACCAGAGATTTTTAATTCAGTTCCCGTCAGACTTCCTTCTGGAAATGTATATTCACCCTCCACTACATCATGATCAACCAAGACTTGATCAAATTCTTGTTTCATGGACTCTTCAAAACGGCTCCAATCAACATGAATACGTTCTATATGGTCAGATAGCGCAGACTTTGTTGTCAGGGTGACTTCACTACCCAATCTATCACAAGAAATACGTCCTATACCTTTAGCACCAGCAAAATTGCGTTTAATTTTACTCCTATAAGAAGCATCCTCTGTCCCATCACTCTTCGCTGAATATCCAACAATTAGCCATTTGTTTTTCAAGTCATCTAAACTCATACCTTTACCATTATCAGATATAGTTATTGAATCATCTTCGAAAGTGATGAGAACCTTTGTCGCGTGAGCATCATAAGAATTCTTAACCAGTTCATATATTGCTATATTATCACTGGTTATCAAATCTTGACCTAAAATATTCTTCAGACCAGAGCTTACTTTAAATTTCAATTCATCCATTATCAAATCATTTCTTTTAAAACCAATCCAGCCTGCAATGCGAACAATGGTGGAATAGCATTGCCAACCTGACTATACCTTGGCACTTCTTTCTTTCTCATTTGACCACCAGTTGTATATTTACTTTTAAACTCATACCAATCGGGGAAAGACTGAATTCTTGCACATTCACGCACCGTCATTATTCGTGGCTCAGAGTAATGCAGATAATCATCAGGCATATTCGTTATGGTAGGAGCTAATTGTTCTGGGTCCAATACAGTTATACCTCGTTGCCTAATTCCCCATTTTTCACGTTCCTTACCATCTATTCGCTTTCCCTTCCTCGGATAGTTTAAGAGCAGGTTTTGAAAACAAGCAACTTTTTCTGAAGTATGATGAGCAAAACTATGACTATTAGGAACCAGCAGTTTTTTATCAATGCCAGATCTCAAATATCGCTCATATTTGGAGTTTGCCTTTCCATACATGCCAGATTGAAAACCTTTTCTGTCAGGAGTATCCATTTCTCCATTCTCTCGTAAAAGATCGGATATAGCATCTCGAACACAACAAAATGTATCTAGATTCATTTCCTTCAAGAAAGTTTGTTTTCGACTATCTATCCTTTTAAAAAAGAAGTCTGCGTCACTTTCACTTCCTCCCAAAACTCCAACCATTATGAAGCGTTTTCTTTTTTGCGGAACACCATAGTGTGAAAAATCTATGATTCGGGCATAAACACCATAACCTAATTCACTCAATTTTTCCTTTAACATTTCAGAATATGGAACAGACTCAGAATCATCTTTCTTTTTAAAAGCATAGGTAAATCCCTTCACATTTTCAAAAAACAACAATTTTGGGCGTACCTTATCAATGAAGTCTATATAGGAAAAAACCAACTTATTACGGATATCATCCTCCACCCGCTTGCCCGCCATAGAAAATCCTTGGCAGGGAGGGCCACCAGCAACCAGATCTACTTTACCGCGAAGTGCAACCAGCTGATTACTATATTTTTCATTTACATCTATTATATTCAAAGGAGAAATAGGTAACCATAATGGCCAGACAAAATGCTTCTTTCTCTCAATTAAATTAAAACTGAGAGTCTCAAATGCGTTTTGATTTTTCTCTATGGCAAAGAGTCCATTCCAACCTGCTTGATAAAGCCCCAAAGAGAGTCCTCCACATCCCGCAAATAAGTCTATAACATTATACTGTGTATTACCCATTCTATATATATTTTCTTGCAAATTTAAAAAAAAAATGGAATATATCTCTATAAGATCAGCAAACTTTATGTATTTTTAAGTTTCACATACCCCCATCATAAAACACACTATTCATCTCATTGTAAGTATTCGCCATCACATCATATAACCTATACGTATATGAGACCTAGCCCTCCACCAGCTAATACCAGTGGCGGTTATACTATAATTTGACTAAATATTAATTTCATTTTTATTATTCTTCATCTTCCCAAAACTCAGGAATAAGAGTATATGAAACGCACCCAGAGACATCTTTTCTATTACCATACTTCTACCCCATTCGGTTCTTTACCAGTACGTTCCAGACAACTATTGCGAACCAAGTTCTCCAGTTTCTCTACCATTTTACGTCTGATTTCCTTAGAAGCCTTCCAGCGGCGTAGAGCCTCTTCTCTTGTTAACATTGTCGTATTCATTAAATATGTTTTACGTTTAGCTAAGTACTAACGTTTATGTGAAATTCTATAGACCATTATCTATAAAAGAATCTAACTCCTTACACTGTTTATAGTATGTATGTACCTCCTTTATAGAACCTATTTTAGATAACATACATTTATTGCATAATACTTCAAGAGAAGAAGATGTTTGCGCCAAAGCCATCAGGTTGCTTTGCAAAGTCTGTAGAGGTTGCTCTTTGATCCCTTAATTTCAACGAACAATAGCTTTTCGTTCTTTATAGACAAGCCATCTACCGAAGCACAAGAAATCATCTGATGTTCCTTGCAGTAGGCAGTCTTTACATCATCAAAATTCACGAATCGTTTAGCAAGTTCCAAAGAACACCTGGGTGCCGTAGCACAAGGTTTATGGAGCTCACAGACAGAGTAAAGGGAGAAATGCTTATCCTTCACCAAATACGACATTAGTTCACTGGCAACTTTCATTTCAGTTTCCCCCTTACTTCATCCACGTTCATGATTTTATTCAAAGGCTCAGCCAAGGTAAGAAACACCTGGTTTAAGTCATTAGTAACCTCCTTCATACTAACCATATCATCATTTCCACACTCTGCCATGTAGTAGTTCACATACTTCTCGATGCTATACATAGCAGAATAATACCTCACTGCCTGCAGGAAATATGGACTATGCGTACTGATCATCACCGGAATACCCGAATTAACAATCTGTACGATAACCTTAGCAAACTCCACCTGCCACTGAGGATGCAGATGATTCTCAGGTTCATCCCATATCAGAGGACGATTATTAGAAATACAATAACCATCAAGCAGAAGTTGCAAAGCACCAAAGCTTTTGATACCAGAAGCCACATTGATAGGCTTGATTTTCATACCATTTTTCTGATATACGATGCTACGAGAGCCCTTATCATAAGTAAACGTGCCATGAATGATATCCTCTGTGTGATATTCCTTCGATTGAGGTTCAAACAAACTTGGTTGAGCATGAAAGCTCTGGATGTTCCAAACCTTATCTACAAAGTCTTTCACATGAGCAGGAGCCATAGGTTTATATCCTGGAACAGACTTCATTTCCCGATAAGCAACAGAGTATCTCAAGCTATCAAGAAGATGAAAGTACAGTGGCGACTCAACATAAGTGATATCCTCATAGAATTCTCTTTCAGAAAAAGAGACATCTGTCACTTGATTATTTTTAGCCTTAAATACCAGACTTCCCTCTTCTTCAGTATCAAGCATAACATAAGTAAGCTCAGACTTAGAAGAACAGAACTGCCCCATAAACTCAGATTCAACCAGATAAGCCAACTCCGTTTTCAATACAGCAGCAGGATTATCCACCTGGTCATAGCAAATCCGAATATTCGCAATATCCTCCTTGAGCAAAGACTTTTGGCGAGGAGACAAATCAATCTCATCGATTTTAGCATTCAGATGATCCAGGAAAGCATTTCGTTCAGACTCATCCTGGCATATTCTTTCCATTTCAGATTTGATACGAGGCAACAGATTAATAGCATCATCAATAATCTTCTTCCCATAGAAATGCTTATACAAAGAATCAATGTGCTTAGAAGCTTTGTGGGCAGAACTTTCATTACTCAAGCTTCTCGTATTAGAGACAGCCTTGATGGTAGAAAAGAATGCTCTACCTATGGTACTTTTGCCCATATCATTCTCTCCCACGATCACAGTCAAGCCATTCAAGGCTATATCTGCTTCTTTGATCTTATTGATATTTTGAATATGTAATCTCATGTCCTATCTAATTTTTCTGCAAAACTAAACAAAAAATATCATATATGCAAAGAATTGGAGGACTTTTTCTTTTCACATGCTTTTTCTACCGCTATTTTAACTCTACTCCAGCGTCAGCCACCCATCTTCCGTCCAGTTGATTTTCTTCTGAACCAGGATGCTGGCACCATTCTTGGCTATGCTGTAACCATGACAGAAGAAGAAATCGCCATCAGGGAAGGAGTAGGCAGAGCAATGACCCATCGCCTCATATTCCTTCTTGTCGCCTTCCAGCAGCAGAGTGCCACCGCCTTCTCGCATATCCTTTCCTGCCTTGTCCAGATAAGGACCAGCCACCTTCTTGCTCCTGCCTACAGCAACACGATAGGTACTCTTCATACCCTGGCAACAGTAATCCCAGCTCACGAAGAGATAGTAATAACCACCATGCTTCATGATGAAAGGAGCTTCGATGGCATTGGTGCCGGCAAACTTAGAAGTAGGATTCGGTTCTGCTGATGCATCGCCCACGGCATGACGGCGGGCGATGGTCTGAGGCTTGGCGCCCTTCTTGACATGCATCGTCTTCTTATCCAACTTGATCATCTGGATACCATCCCAGAAAGAACCCCAGGTAAGCCAAGGGTTTCCCTTCTCATCAACGATGAAATTCGGGTCGATGGCATTCCAGTTGTCTCTATCACCCTTGGAGGCGACGAGGCAGCCCTCATCCTTCCATCCAGCCTTATCAGATAAGGAAGTATTGCTCAGCAAGCCGATGGCAGATGTGTTCTTACCAAAGGTGGAACAGGAATAAGCCAGATACCATTTGTTCTTAAAACGGATGACATCCGGAGCCCAGATATGCGTGGTAAAACCTGGCACACTATCATGCGTCCATGCCGGAATCTCGCTGTTCTTGAGCACGCCCTGAGGAACGATGGTCCAATGCTTGCGGTCTGTAGAGGTCATCTGCGTGATGCCATGACCTGTGCAGTAGAGATAGTACTTGCCATTCTCATACGCCATCACGGGATCGTGAACAAAAGGAGTATCTACCACAATCGGTTCCTGCGGAGCATTCTGTGCCATCATCTGACAACCGCCTTTTACAGCAGGAGCAGTAATCATCATTGCTGCTCCCAAAAGTACTTTAGAAATCTTCATATAATTACACCTTATTATATATATAAGAGAATTACTTGTTCACAAATTTCTTTCCGTTCACAATCACTACACCCTTGTAGCTCTTGTCTACCTGCTGACCGGAGAGGTTGAACCACTTGCCATCATTCTTCTTCTGAATGATGATAGGGTTCGAGATGCCTGTAGAAAGGCTTGAGCCGTCGATGTAAGACTTCTCGTTCACGAAGAAGAGGACAATCTTAGATGGCTTAGCCGTCAATGTGGTGGTATAGGTATAATGATATACCTTGTTGGTTGTAGTCGTGATGGTAGATTCCATCTTGAATACGCCTGCAGCAGTCAAGCTAACAGTCATATCAACCAAAGAGCCATTCATATCCTTTATGAATACATTCATTTCGTCGCTCGTATCAAAATCGTGGGTGAATCCGGAAGCATTGTAGCTTCCACCCCATCCGAAGAAATCATTTCTGATAACAAAGTACTCCTTATCTGCTCCATAGCCAGCATCTTCGCGCTTTATCTGGGTAGCCGCCAAGCACCAGTTGTTCCATGCCGCAGACATATCACTATAGTTATAGAACTTAAACTGCATCTTCTTGCCAGCCTGCAACTCGTAGTAAGGAGAGAAGTTGAGCCACCATCCTGAAGTAGTATTCTTTACTGAAGATTCCGGATAGTAAACCGGAGTCGTTTCCTCAGCCTCAGCATCGATGTTCAGGGT
>OQVL01001877.1_pt1 | contig 12761 bp, 9 predicted proteins | sample 1691501 | NCBI WGS metagenome assembly OQVL01 (sample SAMN03418253, study PRJEB22391) | human gut metagenome | biome: human-gut; feature: organic feature; material: feces | host: Homo sapiens | place: Tanzania | collected 2013-01
TAAGCTTCAGGTATGTTCAAAGTTTGGCGCGTTCTTAGATCCTGTGGCTGATAAACCCCTGGTTATTCAATTTGCCGTTTGCGCGCGCAATTTCGTTAGTAACATTCCCTAGTTCCTTGCTTATACGCTCGATTTCCTTGTCTTTGTCCACAAGATCGCCGAGAGGCACCTGGCATTTTGCTGCCGTTCCTACGGCGTTTACCGTTTTTTCACCGACAGGCGCAACGCCGAACACTACCTCTTCCAGTCCGCACAACTTTGCAAGGTACAGGTCGCAACATTCAATGCGATTGTCAATCGGTTCCACGTACAGACGAATGCGCTTGCTCGGCGCAACGCCATACTCTGTACGAATGTTACGCACCTTGGCAACAAGGTCTTTAAGTTCCTCCACAAGTTGCGCTTCGCCGGGGAAGTTGAACGCGGAATTGAAGGTCGGGTAACGCTCGATCATGATGCTTTCGCCGTGTACAGGCAATTCCTGATAGATTTCTTCGGTGATAAACGGTACAAACGGGTGCAGCAACTTGAGAATTTTGTCCAACACATACACCAACACCGACAGAGTATCAATGCGCGCCTCGTCGTCGGTGCCGTACAGCACGGGTTTGGTAAGTTCGATGTACCAGTCGCAGAATTCGCTCCACACGAAGTCGTACAACGCCTGGCAACTCATGCCCAGTTCAAACTTTTCCGTAAGTTCCGTCACCGTCTTTGTGATGTCGTTGAGCCGCGTCAGAATCCACTTGTCCGCAAGAGTCAACTTGCACTCGGAAATGTCGGTGCGCAAGGTTTTTCCTTCGCAGTTCATCAGCACGAAGCGGCTTGCGTTCCAGATTTTGTTCATAAAGTTGCGTGTGCCGTCGATTTTGTCCTGCGAGAAGCGGATATCGCTGCCGTTTGCAACGCCGTTGAGCAATGCAAAACGCAACGTGTCCGCGCCGTATTGGTCGATAAACTTGACAGGGTCAACGCCGTTGCCCAGCGATTTGCTCATTTTACGCCCCTGTTCGTCACGCACAATGCCGTGCATCAGCACATCGCGGAATGGCACTTCGCCCGTGTTGTACAGGCTGCTGAAAATCATGCGCGCAACCCAGAAGAAGATAATGTCGTAACCGCAACTGAGCACGCTTGTCGGGAAGAACGCCTTGAAGTCGTCGCTGCCCTCGCAAAAACCGAGGGTACTGAACGGCCACAGAGCACTGCACTGCCCCAAAAACGAGGACGCGGCAATCGTTTTTCTGTCGATACCTATATTTATGGCGTGTCTTATATAGTCAAGCGACAAAAGCGAGCCTTTCCAATTCATATTTACACCCGCATAAACGAGGTTATTTGTCGGAACGCTGACCGTTTTTGAAGAAAGGTTTTCGTATTTTCCCGATGAAAGGTCGTTTTTATAAACGCTTATTTCATTCGCTTTAAAAGGATAAACCGCGCTTGAAACGCCCGCCATATCATAAAGCGCAATCTGTTTTAACGTGCTTTTTTTATAGCCCTCGTGATTTTCGTTTGCTTCAAGGTACATTTCGCCGTCAAGATACGAAATTTTGTATGCGCCCGTGCCTACATAATTTCCGCTGTCGCCGGAAACTATCGGAAAATCGAGAACATTCAAAGCGAAAGCGCTCGGCTCGTTCAATGTGAAAACAAGCGTAAGCTCATCTTCAGCCGTAACAGACGCCACATTGTGAAGCTGACCCGAAAATCTTTCGGAATTTTTTGCAAGCGAAAACGATTTTATTACATCCTGCGAAGTCAGCGCCGTTTTGTCGCTGAATTTGATTTTTGATTTTAACGTAACTCTTGCTTTTTTTCCGTCAATTTCGCCTGAAGAAGCGAGAAGCGGCGTACCCTTGCCGTCCGAAGAAGGTTCAAAAAGGCTTTCGTATATCGCCGTCATAAGGTCTGCGTTAAGCGTGCTTTTCACCTTGAAAGGGTCTGCCGCGTCGGCGCTTGTAAAGGGAAGCGCAACGTCGGTATTTATAACGGGCGTGGGCACGTTATATTCTTTTGTCGTTTCTGTGCCGTCGCCGCCGCCCGTGCACGAGCAAAGCGAAACGCACATCAAAAAAGCAAGGCAAAAAGCAAAAATGCGCTTCATCTTATATCAACCCTTTCGATGCTGCGGGCTTTTCCGCTTTTTTCGTCAATGTCGATAACGCAGGCGTTTATCATATAATCGCCGCCGGCGTTTTCAAATCTTATGGGAAGATTTGTTCTGAGCTTTTTTATAACAAGCGACGGTTCTATGCCGAGAACCGACTGAACGGGACCCGTCATTCCGACGTCGGTAATATATGCCGTGCCCGACGGAAGAAGCTGTTCATCGGCGGTCTGAACGTGTGTGTGCGTTCCCAAAACCGCAGTCACCTTGCCGTCAAGATAAAAGCCCATGGCGCGTTTTTCGGACGTTGCCTCGGCGTGAAAGTCAACAATAACAGTTTTGCACCCGTCGGTTTCTTTAAGCGCCCTGTCAATATCCGCAAACGGGTTTGTAAGCGGCTCCGAATAGACCGTTCCCATAAGATTTATCACCGCTATGCGGTATCTGCCCTTGTCGATTATATCAACACCGCGCCCGGGCGCGCCCTCGGGGAAATTATACGGTCTTATTACGGGGACGTTTTTGTCAAGATATTCAAATATTTCGGGACGTTTGAACGAGTGGTTGCCGAGCGTTATAAAATCTGCGCCGGCAGAAAAAATCATTTCGCACGAACGCGGTGTAACGCCGTTGCCCTGCGCCGAATTTTCACCGTTTACAATGCAAACGTCTATTCCCGCGACGCGTTTATAAGGCGGAAGACGTTTCATTAAAAACTCACAGCCGCCCATTCCTACAACGTCGCCGATAAAAAGTAATCTCATAAAATTACACCGCCTGTTTTTTAGGTGATTTTTTTAAAATTGTATGGGGCTGTAAAAAGTTTTTTACAGCCCCTTTTCTTTTAGCAGCTGCCGATTAATTGAAAGTGCGAATACACATCAGGATTTGTGCTTATCGGTTAATCGGCTGTTACCCGAAAGAGCCTTTTAAGCCGTCTTTTTCCGGCTCAACTACGGTCGGTTTATTTTGCAAAATCGATTGCGCGGCTCTCTCTTATAATATTTACCTTTATCTGACCCGGGTACTCAAGCTCGTTTTCAATCTTTTTGACAATATCGTGAGCCACAAGTATCATCTGGTCGTCCGAAATGACCTCGGGTTTAACCATTATTCTGACTTCTCTGCCCGCCTGTATCGCAAATGATTTTTCAACTCCGTCGAACGAGTTTGCGATTTCTTCAAGCTTTTCAAGACGTTTTATGTAGGATTCGACATTTTCGCGTCTTGCGCCCGGGCGCGCCGCCGAAATGGCGTCGGCAGCCTGAACAAGACAGGCAACAACGGTTTTTGCTTCAACATCGCCGTGGTGCGCCTGAATTGCATGAATGACCTGTTCACTTTCTTTATTCTTTCTTGCAGCTTCAACGCCCAGTTCAACGTGAGAGCCTTCAAACTCGTGGTCAAGCGCCTTGCCTATATCGTGAAGAAGTCCCGCGCGCTTTGCAAGCTTTACGTCTGCACCGATTTCAGCCGCCATAAGTCCCGCAAGATACGAAACCTCAAGCGAATGGTTAAGCACGTTCTGACCGTAGCTTGTACGGTATTTAAGTCTGCCCAAAAGCTTTACAAGCTCGCCGTGAACGCCGTTTACGCCGGCTTCGATAAGCGCCTTTTCGCCCGCCTGTTTAATAGTGTGCTCAACGTCGCGCTTTGACTTTTCATACATTTCTTCGACTCTTGCAGGGTGAATTCTTCCGTCCTGAATAAGTCTTTCAAGCGTCTGCCTTGCAATTTCGCGGCGGACTGGTTCAAAGCACGAAACGGTGATTGCCTCGGGTGTGTCGTCTATTATAAGGTCAACGCCCGTTATTGTTTCAATCGTGCGTATATTTCTGCCCTCGCGGCCTATGATTCTGCCCTTCATTTCGTCATTGGGAAGCGGCACAACCGAAACTGTGGCTTCTGCGGCATGGTCTGCCGCGCATCTTTGGATAGCGCCCGAAATAATCTCCTGCGCCATTTTATCCATTTCGTCCTTGGTGGACTGCTCATACTCATAAAGCTTAACGGCTTTTTCGTGAATGAGCTGTTCGTCAAGGTCTTTAAGAAGAACCTCCTTCGCCTGTTCTTTGGTGTAGCCCGAAATTTTTTCGAGCATTTCAAACTGGCTCTTTTTGAGCTTTTCGACCTCTGCCTCTTTGTCTTCGATATTTTTTATCTTTTTGGCAAGGGCCTCCTCTTTTTTCTCCTGTGCTTCGACCTTTTTGTCGAGAGATTCTTCCTTTTGAATTATTCTTCGTTCCTGACGCTGAACTTCGCTTCGTCTTTCGCGAAGCTCGCGCTCGGTTTCCGTTCTCTGTCTGTGAATTTCATCTTTGGCTTCAAGAACGGCTTCTTTCTTTTTCTGCTCCGCCTCTGTCATGGCGCTGTTTAAAATACGGGCTGCTTCTTCGCTTGCAGAGCCGATAGCGGCCTCTGCCACTTTTTTGCGATGGGCAACGCCGATTACAAAACCTATTGCAACACCCAAAACAACGGCGACTGCAATAAGAGCTATAGCTAAGCCTAATTCCATAAGTGAATCCGATTCTCCTTTCTTTTTTTGATTTTTTCTAATATAGCAAGTTAAATAACAATAAAAGTTTCAAACGCGCCGCAATGTGCGCTGTGGTAAAAAACAATTATTATCACTTTGTGACAGTGCGCTTTTACATACACTATCTTTTATATTATAGATTAAAACCCTCCGTTAGTCAAGAAAAACAAATAAACGGCTTTTCTTTCTCGGTAAAACTTTGTCAATATTTTTTGTATATTTTTACAAACAGCCGTCCTGCGGTAAAATAAGCGGCTTTTTTCGGCGGTTTTTGTCAAAAATTATCGACTGAGCTAATATTTTTCTTTACAAATACTATAAATATATTATAATATATATTTGAGATACTGTAATATATCCGCAGTGTTTTTACTACATTATCCGAAAGGTGATTGATTATGGCTCTTATCAAAGCGATTTCCGGCGCTGTCGGCGGTACTCTTGCCGACCAGTGGAAAGAATTTTTCTGTTGCGACTCGATTCCCAAAGACACGCTCGTTGTAAGAGGTCAAAAAAGAATAGGCAACCGCTCCTCAAACACAAAAGGTAATGACAACGTTATTTCCAACGGAAGCGGCATAGCCGTTGCGGACGGTCAGTGTATGATAATCGTTGACCAGGGCAAGGTTGTTGAGGTCTGCGCAGAGCCGGGCGAATTCACATACGATTCTTCAAGTGAACCGAGCATTTTTACAGGCTCGCTCGGAGAAGGCATCAAAAACACCTTCAGGACCATCGGCAAACGCTTTACATACGGCGGCGACACGGGCAAGGACCAGCGCGTTTACTATTTCAACACAAAAGAGCTTATTGACAATAAATTCGGCACGCCGAACCCCATTCCCTTCAGAATAGTTGACAGAAACATCGGGCTTGATATAGACGTTTCGGTCAGATGCAGCGGCGTTTATTCCTACAAAATAGCCGACCCCATTCTTTTCTATACAAACGTCTGCGGCAACGTTGCAGTCGATTATCAAAGAGAAGAAATAGAAGGTCAGCTTAAAACCGAGTTTATTTCGGCTCTTCAGCCGGCGTTCGCAAAAATTTCGGAATCCGAAATAAGACCTTCGGCTCTTCCCGCGCATGCAGAGGAGCTCTCGGAGGCTATGAACACCGCGCTTTCAAAAAAATGGGGCGAAATCCGCGGACTCAAGGTCGTTTCCGTTGCCATGAACCCGATAACGCTTACAGAAGAGGATTCGGAGCTTATAAAGCAGGCTCAGCGCACCGCAATAATGCGCGACCCCACAATGGCGGCGGCAACGCTTACGGGCGCTCAGGCAGACGCCATGAAGGCCGCTGCGGAAAACAAAAGCGGCGCTATGAACGGCTTTATCGGTATGGGTATGGCAATGAACGCAGGCGGTATGAACGCGCAAAATCTTTTTGAAATGGGCTCAAAGAACAACGCGGCCGCATCAGTAGCCGCCTCAGCCAAAAGCGACGCTTGGAAATGCACCTGCGGAACGGAAAACACAGGCAAATTCTGCACAAACTGCGGCAGTCCCAAGCCCTCGGACGAATGGGTATGTGCCTGCGGCGCAAAAAACACGGGCAATTTCTGCCCCGAATGCGGCGCAAAGCGCCCCGAAAGCGCGCCGCGCTATAAATGCAGTAAATGCGGCTGGGTGCCCGAAGACCCCCAAAACCCGCCGAAATTCTGCCCGCAGTGCGGCGATATTTTCAATTCCGACGATATAGACAGATAAAGGAGGTCACATAATGCCGACCTTACTCGAATACAAATGCCCGAGCTGCGGGGGAAGCATTAACTACGACCCCTCGCTTCAAAAGCTCAGATGCCCCTATTGCGACACGGAGTTTGATATTGACACGTTAAATTCCTACAGCGAAGCAATAAACGAAACTTCAAAAGAGGACAGTATGAACTGGACCTCCGAAGAAACGCAAAAGCTTGACGAAAACAGCGGAATGGTTGTATACGTCTGCAATTCCTGCGGCGGCGAAATTATCTGCGACGAAACAACAGCCGCCTCCTCGTGCCCGTATTGCGGCAACCCCGTCGTTATGTCGGGAAAGCTTTCGGGCGCGCTGAAGCCCGACTTCATTCTTCCGTTTAAATTAGACAAAAAAGCCGCCAAAGAAGGGCTTAAAAAGCACATGAGCGGCAAACGGCTCTTGCCGAAGGTTTTCACCTCCGAAAACCATATCGACGAAATCAAGGGCATATATGTTCCGTTTTGGCTTTTTGACGCCGACGTTAACGCAGAATACTGCTTTAAAGGCACAAAAACAGCCATGTGGAGCGACAGCGAAAACGACTATGTTGAAACCTCTTATTTCTCGCTTCTTCGCGCGGGCAACATCTCGTTTGAAAACGTTCCCGTTGACGGCTCTGTAAAAATGCCCGACGACCTTTCGGAATCGATTGAGCCTTTTGATTTTTCACAGGCTGTGAATTTCAACACAGCGTATCTTGCGGGCTTTTATGCCGACAAATACGACGTTGACTCCGAAAAGAGTGTTGAGCGTGCAAATCAGCGCATAAAGCAAAGCACGGAATCCTCGTTTTCTCAGACTGCCTCAGAATACGGCAACCTTAAAATCGACGCCGGAAACATCAATCTTAAAAACGGCAGGGCAAAATATGCGCTTTGCCCCGTGTGGCTTTTAAACACCGACTGGAACGGTCAGAAATACACCTTTGCCATGAACGGTCAGACGGGAAAATTCGTCGGAAATCTGCCGATAGACAAAAAAGCAAGCGCCAAATGGTTCGGCATAATCGGCGGCATTTCTGCGGCAATCGCCTTTTTAATCGAGCTTGCGCTCGGCTACTTTATGGCCTAAAGGAGGGTGCAAAATGAAAAACAAAATATTTTTTAAAGCCGTTGCTCTTATTTTGACGGTATTTTCGCTTTTTTCTGTTCTTTGCACCGGCGCTTTCGGCTTTAACGACACGCTTGTTTACGACAACGGCGCGCTTCTTTCGGACGATGAAGAAGCACTTTTGCAGTCACAGCTTTCTGCGCTTTCGACAAAGTACGACATAAGCCTTGTTGTTGTAACGGTCGACACGCTCGGCGACAAAACCGACGAAGAATATGCCGACGATTTTTACGATTACAACGACTATAAAGACGACGGCGCTTTGTGCCTGCTCGTTTTCAGCGAAAGTAACGCAAAAGGCGAAAACAAGCTTTATGTTTCGACAAAGGGAACGTGCATTTCGGCTTTTTCGGACGCCGACATTGACGGCTATTGCCAAAGCGTTCTGCAATATTTGGGCAAACGCGATTTTTACAGTGTGTTTAAAGAATTCACAAACTTCTCCGACAGCGAGCTTTCTTCTTCGGGCGACAATTCCGACACAAGCGACGGCTATTATTACTCGGCCGAATACTATAATTCCGATGAATACAAAGAGTATATGAAAGGTTATCGCATAAAACAGACGCTTATACGTCTTGCGATTGCGGCTGTTTTGGGTGCCGTAGCGGGGCTTACAGGCGTGGGAGTAATGAAATCAAAGCACAAATCGGTAAAAATGCAGACAGGCGCTTCAAGATACATTAAGCCCGGCAGTATGTTCCTTACAAAATCGGACGATATTTTCCTTTATCGCACCGTAGCCGCCACGCCGAAGCCGAAAGACCCGCCGCCCGATTCGGACGGAGGCTCTTCGACGCACACAAGCTCTTCGGGGGATACGCACGGCGGCGGAGGCATAAGCTTTTAGAGGCTGTTAAAAATGCCCGGAGCGCAAAAAGTTAAGCAAGGATAAAGGGGTGCATACAAAAAGAGACAATTATAATAGAAATTAAACTCTGCGCGTAAAAATATGTTGTTTTAAAATTATTTCTTTTTGCTATGAATTAATCTCACCCTCGGCGTACCCCTGTACGCCGTCGGGCAAGTGTTAAACGCCGTTTTTCGGCGTTCAACATTCGATTAATCCATTCTGAACATTTTTTCCAAGCCCCTAAAAAATGACAGGCTGTTAAAAATGCCCGGGCACAAAAAACGGCGTGCCAAAAACATAAAATACAAAAAACAAAAACGCAAAAAGCTAACAATGCATAAAAAATTCAGGGCTGTGAATCCACAGCCCTGAAATTTTTTTAAAATCACTCGTCAAACAGCATGCCGAAGCCCGCAATTTCGCTTATGGGGAGCGAGAAAAGAATTGTTCCCGCCTCGCTGTCGGGACCTGCGTTTTTCAAAACGGAACGCATAATCTCCGACTTTTGCTCGGCTTTTGAAGCTATAAGCACTATTTCTTTTTCGCTTGCAATTGAAACGTTAAGAAATTTTTCGGAGCTGCCCGAACCTGTGCCCTTGCCGTGAAGCACCGTTCCGCCCGTTGCGCCCGCCTTTCGCGCGGCGTTCATAACAAGGTTTGTTCTGCCCTCGTTTGCAATCGCAACAATAAGCTCATAGCCGTAGTTCATTTTCGGCGTGTATTTTGAATTTTCTTCACCCGGATTAAGGTATGCCACCGTGCTTCCGCCTCCTATGCTTTTTATCGGCACGGCAATGACTATTCCGTGCCCCGGAACGCCGATATAAAGGCGTCTTTTCATTTCTTTTATAAATCTTGCCGTTTGCTCTTCGTTGCCCACAGCTAAAGAAGCGCGCTTTTCGTTTGACTCGATGCCGAGCATATTAAGCATGCTTTCAACCGCGGTGCCGCGACCGTGCATTGTGGTTGCGGCGGTAAGCCCCACGCTTTTAACTATACCGTCAAGCGTTTTTGCCGCCTCGGGATTTACTATTGCAAGAATGTAATTCATACGCTCTCCTCCCAAAGCTCCACAATATCGCAGTCGCCGTAAATTTCGCCGACAGGCTTTGCTTCTTCTTTTTTGTTCTTTCTTTCATAAATAAATCCGACAGCCTGAATTGATATGAGCGGCATCATCGCGACCATTGCAACAACGCCGAAAGCGTCGCTTAAAACGTTGCCGCCGAGCGCCGTGCTCGCGCCGATTACAAACTGAAGCATAAAAGTCGCCGTCATAGGGCCCGAAGCCACACCGCCGGAGTCAAAGGCGATTGCCGTGTAAATATCGGGAACAAAAAACGACAACAAAAGCGCAATGAAATAACCGGGAATTATAAACCACAGTATTGATATGCCAGTAATAACCCTTACCATAGAAATACCCATAGCGACAGCTATAGCCACAGAAAGGCTTAATTTGATGGCTTTGCCTGGAATTGCGCCCTCGCTCACCTCTTCAATCTGCTTTTCAAGAACGGCGACGGCAGGCTCTGCCGAAATTACAAACCAACCCAAAAGCATTGAAAGCGGTATTAAAAGATATTTTGTCCAGCCGCCTGCAAGATTTGAGCCTAAAACCGCGCCGAGCGACGAAAACCCGACGTTTACGCCCGTTAAAAACAGCACAAGGCCTATATATGTATAAACAATGCCGACGCATATTTTCGCAAGGTTAAAGCGCGATATTTTAAGAGAAAAAATCTGAAACAGAAAGAATATCACTATTATCGGCAAAAGCGCGACTGCGGTTTCTTTAAGATACGCGGGTAACGCGGTAAGATATGCCTTGCCGATTTCGGCTGTGTTTTCAAATGTATACGACGTTATTTCGGCAACGCCGTCGGTCCCCGAATAGAAAAAGCCCAATATAAGCACCGCAAGTATCGGCCCGATAGAGCAAAGAGCCACAAGACCGAAGCTGTCCGCCTCCGCTTTTTTGTCGCTTCGGGTGTTGGCAACGCCTATGCCCAAAGCAAGAATGAACGGCACGGTCATAGGCCCCGTGGTAACGCCGCCTGAGTCAAACGCTATGCCTAAAAAGTTTTTATCGGTAAACGACGCCAGAATAAACACCACGGCATAAAACGCAATAAGAAGCCACCGAAGCTTCATTCCCGTAAGAATTCTCAGCATACACACAGACAGGAAAAATCCCACGCCTATACCCACGGTTACTATAAGCACGGTGTTGTTGATGTGCGGCACAGTCTCGGCTAACACCTGAAGGTCAGGCTCCGCCACAGTTACCGCAAACCCGAGAAAAAAGCTTATTACAAGAATGAACGGCAGATTTCTTGTTTTTGTAATTGCCGTTCCTATTTTATTGCCGATGGGCGTCATAGACATTTCTGCGCCGAGCGAGAAAAAGCCCATACCGACAATAAGAAGAAGCGCGCCGATAATGAAACACAGCATAAGGTCGGCGCTTATAGGCGACACGGTAAAGCAAATAAGCATTACCGTTATAAAAATCGGCAGAACCGATATTGCGGATTCCTTGACCTTTTCAAAAACCGCCGTTTTGTTGTTACTCATAAAACCTGTTGCTTTTTTAATAAGAAGCACTTCCTTTCTTCGGTTAACACCCAAAGAACGTTTACAACGTCCGTATTGTTTATATTTTAACATATATCACCTCTCGGCGCAAGGAATTTAACACAATGTTCAAATTTCTGTTTTTGATTTAAAATTATACAGTGAATTTTAATTCACCGAGGTGAATAAATATTCACCCGAAAACGAGAGCTGTTTTATCTTAAAAATTCTTAATTCCTGCTGTTTTTTTCCATAAAAACATTGATTTTTGAATAAAAATAAAATATATTAATATTCAATATTTTGCATACAAGGAGGTTCTTTAATTGAACGAAGAAAGGAAAGAATATGCGTCGCTCGCTTTTGACATTATTGAGCATGCGGCGCACAACATAGGCTCGCGCCTTCCCGGCTCCGAAAACGAGCGGAAGTTTCACAAATATATGGGCGACAGGCTTCGCGAAATAGGCATAGAACCGAAAACCGAAGAATTTTCGGTTTCGCCGCGCGCTTCGATAGGCGGTATTCCTTATGCCGGCGCAATAGGCGTGGTGCTCTCCTGCCTTTGCTATTTTGCATGGGGCATTCAAAGCCTTTGGTTCGGAATTTCGATAGCGTGCATAATAACCTGGATTTGGCTTATTTGCAGTGTTTTTCTTTATAAAACGTGGTTTGATATGTTTTTTAAACAAAAAATATCTCAAAACACCTACGGCGAGCTTTTGCCGCCCGACGGCAAATATGACTACACAATAATGATTTCGGGTCACACCGACACAAGCTGGACGTGGCGCCACAGCGAACATGCTTACAAATTCAAAGAAAAGCCCGTTCTCGGCATCCTTTCAACCTATGTAAAAGTCGGCTTCGGCGCGTTGTGCTTTCTTGCGCTTACGGTTATTTCGACCTTTATTTCAGTGCTGCAACTCGGCTATTACCACGGCAATATGCGCGCATACGAAATACTTTCTTCTCCCGGCTATAAAAGCTTTATGCTTTCTATGCTTTTCATTCCCGCGGTGCTTGCAGTGGGCTGTATGTTCGTTTATATGTGGAACGACCACCACGAAGAAAACGCCTCGCGCGGGGCTATGGATAACGCCACCGGCTGTGCTTTAAGCTATGCCGTGATAAAATATTTTCACGACAACCCCGAAAAAATGCCCAAAAACTGCCGCATAATCGACTTTAACTGCGGCTCCGAAGAAGCGGGGCTTCGCGGGTCTATTGCCTTTACGCGCCAGCACAAAGGCGAAGATATTTTAAAGAACGTTTGGAATCTTAACATTGACTCCATTGCTGACAAGGACTATTTTGAAGTCGTAATTAAAGACGACTGGCAGTTCACGCGGTTTGACAAAGACCTTGAAGAAATGTATAAGGAAACGTTTAAAGAGCTTGGTATCGAAAGCAAAACAAACGGCTGTATTCACAACCCCGTCGGCGGCTGCGACAGCACGCCGTTTACAAAGGCGGGAGTTAAATCCGTAACCTTTGCGGCGCAAAACCCCACACTTACATACTATTATCACACCTGGCGCGATATGCCCGACCGCTTTTCAAAAGAGACTGTCGGAAATGGCTTTGACGTTTTGCTCGGCGTGATTGATAAAATCGACAAATTCCAGCAGGAGAACGGGTTTAACGGCCCGAGGACGAAATAACAAAGCAGAGTGCCGTAAAGTTTTTACAGCACTCTGTATTTTTAACTCCCTTTCCCATAAAAAGCAAGCAGGCGCCGTAAAAGCATTTTTACAGCTGCCTGCTCAGTCTTTAAGAGCGTTGAACCGACACGCCCTAAAAACTTTATTTTCCGCATCCTCGGGCGT
>OQVL01001881.1_pt1 | contig 12749 bp, 9 predicted proteins | sample 1691501 | NCBI WGS metagenome assembly OQVL01 (sample SAMN03418253, study PRJEB22391) | human gut metagenome | biome: human-gut; feature: organic feature; material: feces | host: Homo sapiens | place: Tanzania | collected 2013-01
AAAATAGAAGCATCCATAAACAGATGGGCCAGCAAAGTACTGATGATCACACCATTTGAAGTTAATAAGAAATCCGTATAGAATCCATACCAGCAAATAAATCCTGAATAAATTCCCATTAAGACTAACAGTGGAAAATTCTGCATGACTCCAGATAAAGAATCTTTAATATCTTCAATAATAGAATAATGTGAAAGAATTTCAAGTTTTCTCTTTTCAATCAATGTCAAAATAGCTTCCGGTAAATTTCCATAATAATCATCAAATTCCGCTTTTAAACTATTAAGTTCACTCATTGTTTTTGCTTTATCTAATCTTTGATACAATTCAAGTTTTTCATAATCACTTTCTACATAGTCATCAGGAATATAACCATCTACACTCACATTTAAGTTTTTAACCTCTTCTTCAGGCTTTTCATCTTTATGCATTCTTACATTGATGGCATCTTGTAAGATCTTCATATACATTTCAAAACCAATATCATCAATAAACCCAGCTTGTTTACCCCCAAGAATATCTCCTGAACCACGAATTGATAAATCACGCATGGCAATTTTGAAACCTGATCCCAGTTCTGTAAATCCCTTAATGGCATCCAATCGCTTCTCAGAAACTTCCGTCAACACTTTGTCAGGACGATACATGAGATAGGCATAAGCAATTCGATTACTACTACCCACTCCCAGAGAAATACGTTATAATAAAGACAGCCTGATCCTTATAAATTACAACCTGAAAATCCGGGAAGGCCGGAGAAGGAGGGACTTATGAGTGAAGAAATGGAAAAGACACCAGTTGTCCGTGCGGAAAATGCTCCTGTCGTGAAGGAGGCGCAGATGCCGGCAGAGAAGAAAGCTGCTGAAGTGCCGGCTGTCGCCCGCGCAAAGGAAGAAGCCCATGTCGACTCTCCGGAAGCGGATGTAGAGATCCATATCATTGATAACCGCGATGAAGAAGCCGAGAGCCTCATCCGCTGGGCGGCAGGACGCGCCGGTGTGATCGTGGCGGCTCCTGTCCTCGGGACGGTCGCTCTGGTCGCCAATGAAGTCTACATGATCGCGAAGGTCGCGAAGGTGTATGATGTCGAAGTGAACCAGACTGCGATTCTCTCCTTCATCGGCTCGCTTGGCGGGACGGTCATCGGTACGACGCTTGCGACACTGATCCCGATTTCCATCATGCAGATCCCGATCGGAGTCACGGTGACCTATGGCGTCGGCAAGGCGGCGCAGCGCTGGATCAAGGACGGCATGCCGGACGATACCCGCCCGTATCGCGCTGTCTTTGAGGAAGAAAAGGCGGCGGCAGCATCCGAAGAGAAGGAGCTGGAAGACAATCCGAAGAAAGATGAACCGCTCGGGGATGAGAAGAAGGATTTCACCAAAGAGCTGAAAAAGAACTGGGAGGAAGTGTACCCGGAAAAGGCACACGCCAAGATGAATGAACTGGCAGATCAGCTTTCGGAATCCGTGACGGTGCTCGGTGACAAATTCCTCTCTGCCCTGAAAAAAGTCGGCGTGACCGATGAACAGATCGAGAAGGCGAAGTACACGGCCCTCGGCGCTTCGGAAATCGCTCAGGAAACGGCGGAAAAAGCGGCGAAGGATCTGCAGGCCATCGCGCGCATCAAGTCGAGAGAATTCAAGAAGGATGCGGCGAAGAAGGCGGAGGTCGTGAAAGCGCAGGCCAAAGACCAGATGGAAGTGCTCCAGCAGAAGCGGGAAGAAATGAAGCGTCAGTCTGAAGTCCAGTCCCAGCAGATGAAGCTCAAGTCGGAAAAGCTGAAAGCGCAGGCACGCGTCCAGATGCAGGAAGCGAAGATCCAGGCGAATAAGCTGAAGGTGCAGGCCGAAGAATTCAGAAAGCAGGCGGAAGAACAGGCGGAAACCGCCAAAGCCTCTGCCCAGGAATTTTCTGAAAAAGTAAAAACGCAGGCGGCAGAATACAAAGAAGCCGCTCAGGCCAAAGCCGCAGAAGCAAAAGAAAGTTTCAAGCAGACTGCCAGTGAATACAAGGCCAAGATCGAAGAACGCGCCGCACAGAAGCAGGCAGAAGCCAAGAAAGAAGGAAATCCCGGTGAAAATCCTGGAACATCTGAAGAAGCTCCTAAAGCCGATCCACCAGCTGATCCGAAAGAATGAGCCGGCTCCGCATGTAGATGAGCTTCATAAAGAAGAAATCGGCGGCGTTCTTCGCCGCGAGATTTCTCCGTGGGCGCGCCGCCGCATCCATCACCGCCGCGCGAACCATCCGTGGGTGAGGGGACGGCGTGTGAAGATTTCATTCTTTGAATGAAAAGGTTCGGGGGTGAGGTTGATGGGTTCACGGTTGAAAGCAGGGATGAGGAGCTTCAAGTGACTAGTGACTTGTGACTGGTGACTTAAATGCCACTTTCGGGCACCACCCCCCTTTTGAACCCGCTGAACCTGCTCCCCCGCTGAACCTCTTTCGCATGTAATCAAGGGGCAGCCCGCCCCACGGGCTAACCCTGAAAACTCCCTCTTGACTTGCCTTTCCAATCAGCCTATAATAATAAAAGTTATGTAAAGGCAAGGATGAAGACGTTTCGCATGGACCTCATGCACAGAGAGCTTTCCGATGGTGGGAGGAGAGCGTTGAGGCTGCGGATGAATCACTTCAGAGCTGCGGGGAAGAAAAGCCCCGACGGGACATCGTTAATTGTGCCGAGTGGCCATAAGGTCATGAGGGTGGTACCACGGGAAATCAATTCTCGCCCCTTATCGGGCGGGAATTTTTTATTTTGGTCATTTGTATGACCCCAGGAGGAAATTCGTCATGGACTACAGCAAGACCCTGCACTTACCAGAAACTGAATTCCCGATGCGCGGCAACCTTCCGAAAAAGGAACCGGGCTTCGTAGAATTCTGGCAGCAGAATCATTTGTATGAAAAAAGAATCGAAAAGAGAAAGAAAGAAGGCGCACCGACCTTCGTACTGCACGATGGCCCGCCTTATGCGAATGGCAAGATCCACATCGGTCATGCGCTGAATAAAACCCTGAAAGATATCATCGTCAGATACCACCACATGGCTGGCAATGAAGCCATCTATGTACCGGGCTGGGATACCCATGGCCTGCCGATCGAATACGCCGTACTCAAAGACTCCGGTGAAGATCGTGCGAACATGACTCCGCTGGAACTCCGCAAGAAGTGCCTGGCTTACGCAAAGAAATGGATCGAAATCCAGAAGGAAGACTTCATCCGTATGGGCGTTGTCGGTGATTTTGCTCACCGCTATGTCACCTTCGATCCGCATCTGGAAGCGAAGGAGCTGGAAGTCTTCGGCGAAATGGCAAACAAGGGCTACATCTACAAGGGCAAGAAGGCCGTTTACTGGTGCACCCACTGTGAGACGGCACTGGCTGAAGCAGAAATCGAATACAAGGACAGAAAGTCTCCGTCCATCTATGTCAAATACCCGATGATCGACGTCCATGGCCTCCAGCCGGAAGGCGTAGATCCGAGCAAGGTCTTTGCCGTCATCTGGACCACCACCCCGTGGACCATCCCGGCTTCCTGCTACATCAGCGTGAATCCGAAATTCACCTACGTCTGGGTACACAACAAGGCCGCAGATGAATACTACCTCATGAATAAGGAGCTCGCTCCGGCGTCCCTTGCTGACTGCAAAGTCGAAGATTATGAATTTGTCGGCCGTGAAATGCTGGGCTCTGAACTCGACCTTGCGAAATTTGAACATCCGCTGGCTCATTTCGCTCCGGAAACCTACGGCGACCGCACCATCTATGTTCTGGAAGGCAACCATGTCACGCTGGATGCCGGCACCGGCTGCGTTCATACCGCACCGGGACACGGCGTCGACGACTTCGAAGTTTACAAGACCTATGAAAATGCCGGCAAGCTCCACCAGCCGATCATCTGCCCGGTCGATGAAAAAGGCCACATGACGGCAGAAGCTGGCGAATTCCTCGTCGGCAAGACCATCTGGGAAGCAGAAGGCCCGGTGATTTCTACCCTCGCGCATGAAGGCAGACTCCTCGGCAAGAAATCCCTGCACCATCAGTACGCGCACTGCTGGCGCTGCAAGCAGCCGGTCATCTACAGAGCGACCGATCAGTGGTTCGCCTCCATCAACGATTTCCGCGACAAGGCACTGAAAGCCGTCGATGACACCCGTTTCATCCCATCTTGGGGACATGACCGCCTGTACAACATGATTCGCGACCGTCAGGACTGGTGTATTTCCCGCCAGCGTTCCTGGGGCGTGCCGATCCCGGCTTTCTACTGCGATGACTGCGGCAAGTGGATCATCACTCCGGAAACTATGAAGAAGGTCGAAGAAATCGTCGAAAAAGAAGGCACCGATGCATGGTGGGCGCATTCCGCAGAAGAACTTCTGCCGGAAGGATTCAAATGCCCGCACTGCGGCGGTACGCATTTCCATAAAGAAAAAGACATCATGGACGTATGGTTCGACTCCGGCTCCACTTGGAACGGCGTCCTCCGCGATCCGCATGAAGAGTCCTGGAAGGATATGTCCTATCCGTGCGACCTCTACCTCGAAGGCTCTGACCAGCACCGCGGCTGGTTCCATTCCTCTCTTCTGACTTCTGTCGCTGTCAATGGCCATGCGCCATACAAGGCCGTCCTCACCCATGGCTTCACCATGGACGGCGAAGGCAGAAAGATGAGTAAGTCTGTCGGCAATGTCGTCGCTCCACAGGATGTCATCAACAAGTACGGCGCAGATGTCATGAGACTCTGGATTTCCTCGGTCGACTATCAGGGCGATGTCCGTCTGTCTGACAAGATCGTGAAGTCCATGAGCGACGTCTACAGAAAGATCAGAAATACATTCCGCTACCTGCTCGGCAATCTCTCTGACTTTGATCCGAAGACTGACTCCGTCGCTTACGCGGATATGGAAGAACTCGACCGCTGGGCACTGCTGCGCATGGAACAGGTCAAGGAGACCGTCCTCAAAGCCTATGATGACTATGAATTCCATGTCATGTACCATGCTGTCCACAACTTCTGCACCGTCGATCTCTCTGCGATCTATCTCGATATCCTGAAAGACCGTCTCTACACGGAAAAGGCTGACTCCAAGCTCAGAAGAAGCGCTCAGACCGCGATGTATGAGATCCTGACCACGCTGGTCCGTCTCGTCGCTCCGGTCCTCTGCTTCACGTCCGAAGAAGTTTGGCAGGCTCTTCCAAACAAGGAAGAAAGAGAATGGTCCGTCCATATGTCCGATATGCCGAAGGTCAATGAAGCGTACCTCGACAAAGCACTCGATGAAAAATGGAAGAAGCGCCTTGCTGTGAGAAGTGTCGCTATGAAGGCACTCGAAGAAGCCCGTCAGGCGAAGGTCATCGGCCATCCGCTCGATGCGGAAGTCACCGTTTATGCGGACGGCGAAGCCTATGATATCGTCAAAGCGATGGAAAAAGAACTCGCAGACTTCCTCCTCGTGTCCCAGACGCACATCGTTTCCGGTACAGCAACGGCTCCGGAAAATGCGGCTTCGAATGAAGAAGGCACGGTGAAAGCATCTGTCGCTGTCTGCACGCTCGCCAAGTGCGAACGCTGCTGGAAGCGCTCGGCAGATGTGGATGCCGATCCGAAACACCCAGGCGTCTGCGCTCGCTGCGCACATGTCCTCACCGAAATGGGTGAATAATCTTTGCTACAAAAAAAGCATGCTCCGAAAGGAGCGTGCTTTTTTTGTGACTGGTGACTGGTGGCTGGTGGCTGGTGACTAGGGGAGTTCTTTCCTTACATAGCTCGCTATTCGCGTCGGATGATTCCTTGCTATGCATAAAAATTCAAGAGTAAAATCTGACAATGATTGAATCAGTGTTTCCTTAATCAGTTTAATCGGCGTTTCCCTGGACTTTATCTTCGACGTTGACTATAATGTAGGTAAATAACAACATTATAGTCAGAAATGTAGGTAAATAACAACATGGGAAGAGGAAAAGTCATTCTGTATCCACAGGTACAGAAAAAATTAGAAGACTTTGGTCACCGCATCAAACTGGCGCGGCTTCGCCGGAAACTCACAATAGAGATGGTGGCAGAGCGTGCGAAGATTTCGCGTTTCTCTGTGCGCGAAGTAGAGAAGGGCTCGCCTTCTGTAGCGATTGGCATCTATGTCAATGTGCTGATGGCGATCGGGATGGTGAAGGAACTGGATAATTTCCTGACAGATGACCCGTTGGGACGCATGCTGCAGGATGATGAGCTGTTGAAGTATCAGCGAAAGGGAACTGGATGAAAGACGAAAAAAGTTATGAATTGCACGCCGCCTGGGAGGAAGGACACCGCATCGGACGCCTCATCATCAGCCATGACCGGCGGGGGCAGATGGTTGCGTTCGAGTATGAGGAAGACTGGCTGGAGAAGCACCCGGGCTTTTTGCTGGACCCGGCGCTGTTTCCTTTTCCCGGGCGGCAGTATGCAGAAACGGGCCTGTTTGGTTTTTTGGAAGATGCTTCACCGGACCGATGGGGACGGGAGCTTCTGAAGCGGAAAGAACAAGAGATGGCCGAAAGGGAAGGGAGATCTCCAAGAGAGCTCGATGCCTGCGATTTCCTGCTCGGCGTGGAGGATGATGTGCGGATGGGCGGTATCCGTATCTATGATGGCAGCGCATATATTTCTCACGACAAACGGCGGGTACCACCGCTGACGAGCCTTCGAGCGCTGGAAGATTGCGCTCACGCTTTCGAGCGGGCAGGCGCTGTTTTACAGAATACCGATTTTCAGGATTTGATTTCCATTGGTTCCTCCTTGGGCGGTGCCCGCCCGAAAATGAATGTCATCGACGAAGCAGGCGAAATCTGGATTGCCAAGTTTCAATCCGATCGGGACAGGGAGCACACGGAAAGCTGGGAGTATCTGACTCATGAGCTGGGGGAGAAGTGCGGCCTTCATATGGCAGAGGCGAAGCTGGAAATGATAGGAAATCGGAGCTGCTATCTCACGAAACGCTTTGACCGTGAACAGGATGCGCGGATTCATTTCGCTTCTGCGATGACGATGGTCGGCAAGCAGGATGGAGATGATGCTTCTTTTCTGGATATTGCGGAATGTATCAGCTCCCTCAGCTGTGATGCCAGAAATGACCTGCAGGAGCTGTGGCGGCGTGTGACTTTCAGCGTACTCGTAAATAATACGGACTGTCACCTCAGAAATCACGGCTTTCTGCTGACCGATAAAGGTTGGCATCTCGCACCGGCGTATGATATCAATCCGAATTTCTATACTAAAGACTTCGCACTGGCTATCGATGAGAGAAACCGAAGACCAGACCTGCAGGCGGTGATAGAGACGGCTCCCTACTATGAAGTGGCATGCCCTCGCGAGGAAATCGAGCGCATGCAGGAAATCATTCAGGCGGAGTACCCCTTTCTGACAGAAAAGTGCCGGATTCCGAGAGAGGAAATCGTAAAGATAGAACGCATCTGGCAAAGATGGCGCATGTGACGTGTGGTGTCTGGTACAAAAAAAGCAGCCTTTGGGCTGCTTTTTTACTTGATATACATTTCATACACGAGCTTGCAGAAGAAGATCGCAAGAACGAAGAGAATGATCGGCTTCACATTGCGCGCGCCGCCTTTCTCGAAGTAGAGCGCGCCGAGGTAGTTGCCTGCCATCCCGAAGAGGCCGGCGATGATGCCCAAGGGGAAGAGTACCTTGCCATGCAGGAGGAAGATGCAGAGCGCAGCGATATTTGTCGTTGAATTGATGACCTTCGTCACACCATTCGCCTCTTTCAGAGGAAGATGCGCGATGCCTGTCAGAAGCAGCAGCAGGAAAGTGCCGGTGCCGGGGCCGTAGAAGCCGTCATACACGCCGAGGAAGAGGGCGGTCACCATGCTGAGGATGACTGTCTTCTTATAAGCGTACGGTGATTTCTCAGTGACCAGTACATTGCCGCGTGTGAGGTAAAGCCCTGTCGCGGGGAGAACGATCAGCATGAAGGTCATGAAAATCTTCGCATCCATCATGAGAGCGAGATTCGCGCCCATCGAGGAACCGACGAAGGCGCAGATCACGCAGGAGAGCGAGAGTTTCCACGGGATGAAGCCGCTTTTGGCAAATTTGAACGTCGCAAGCACTGTCCCCATCGTCGAACTCATCTTATTTGTTGCGATGGCGTTATGGACAGGGAGACCGGAGAGCAGGTAGCCCGGCAGGGAGATCAGCCCGCCGCCTCCAGCGATGGCATCGACGAAGCCCGCGAGCATGACCAGCGGGCAGATGACAGCATATTGAAGAAGTGTTTCCATGGGCGGCTCCTTAGGGGTGACTAGTGACTGGGGACTGGGGAATCTTTTTCCCCAAGACAGTCGATTTTCTTATCATAGCACATTTGTGGATGATGGGGAATAAAAAACTGTGAGCTTACGAATGAAAGCTCACAGTTTTTTGACTAAGTAAAACAAAATGCGAGGAAAGCGGCATTTCCTTACGAAAAGCAATGGACAGAGAGCCACACTTGGGTTTCCTTATCCATTATTTCAATGTACCTATGATCTCAGCGCAGGCGCTGCAGGCCGGGCAGTCGCAGAAGCGGGCGCCCTTTTCTTTGATGTCCTTCGCATGAGCGAGGATGGCATCGACTGTTTCCTGACCGAAGAGTGCTTTCCCCGCGTCAGAGCCGGCAAAGCCGATCAGGCCATCGATCGGCATGATGTCTGCTTCTACTTCTTCCTTCAGGGCAGCTGTGGCAGCTTCTTCGTCAGCCGTGCCGGCTGCAGCGAGCCACTTTTCACAAGCGGCTTTTGCTTCCTGGCAGGCAGAGGGAGCGGCGATGAGTTTCTTTACTTCTTCGGTGAGTGCGTTTCTGATTTCTTCTGTCATAAGGATCATCCTTTCTTGAAATAACCGGATACATTTATTATACGCGCATAGGCAAAGGTACGAACATCCATGTCATATGTCCGGTCGCGGGAAGGAATGATGCCATAGGGGTAGCACAGCATACTGCCAATGCCCTCTAAAATACGGTTCCAGTATCGGTTTTAAATAGAAACGGATATAGTCTTAATCAGCGTTTTCCCGGCTCCTTTTCCGTCGCCCCGGTCAACGGTTATCGCTTGCTCTTCCATTTGACAACTTTCCCTTTCTCCTTTATCATCGAGAGGAAAGATTTTTTTAATTGCGGGCAAACATGGGAATGCGGATGAGAGAGGAGAATAGAAGGATGAAGGCGAGACTGAAAATTGCGTACAGCGACGAAGCCTGGAACATGATAGGTGGGATCGAAGGACGAAAGAGTGTGCGGCTGGAAGATTGCGAGCTGGCAGACGCAGCAGCTGTCATCATCACAAAGGAGGATGGCGGCATCTTCAAGGATCCGCATCTGAAAGCCTTTGGCATTCCCGTATTTCTGATTGCCCGGGAAGGGGAAGAGCTGTGTGAGGATGTCTTAGGGAAGGCGTATGGCATTCTGGATCTTTCCCGGGCATCGCAGGAATATTACAAGCGTCAGATCGAAAGTGCAGCCGAGCAGTATGAGGCCAGGATCCTGCCGCCTTTCTTCAAAAGTCTGATGGAGTATGTCGAGCGTGGAAATACGGAGTTCGACTGTCCGGGGCATCAGGGGGGCGAGTATTTCAGAAAGCACCCCGGCGGACGTGTTTTTTATGATTTTTATGGGGAGAATGCATTCCGCGCGGATTTGTGCAATGCGGATGTGGATATGGGGCATCTGCTCATCCATGAAGGGATGCCGCTCAAGGCGCAGCAGCATGCAGCGAAAGTGTTTCATGCGGACAAGGCCTATTTCATCTTGAACGGGACATCCGGCGCCAATAAAGTGGTGATGAATGCGCTGCTCTCGCCGGGAGATCTCGTGCTGTACGAGAGAAACAATCACAAGTCCATGAGCTATGGCGCGCTCATTCAGGCAGGCGCGATTCCGATTTATCTGGAGACGGCGAGAAATCCTTTCGGTCTCATCGGCGGGATGCTGGACCACTGCTTCAATGAAGAATACATCCGCATGCTGATCGCAGAGCGGGATCCCAAGCGCGCGCTCATGGATCGTCCGATCCGCGCAGCGGTGCTCCAGCTCGGCAATTATGACGGCTGTATCTACAATGCGCGGCAGGTGGTGAATAAGATCGGCCATCTTTGCGACTACATCGTCTTTGACTCGGCATGGGTAGGCTATGAGCAGTTCATCCCGATGATGAAAGACTCGAGTCCGCTCCTCTTGGAACTCGGGCCGAAGGATCCGGGCATCATCGTGACGCAGTCGGTGCATAAGCAGCAGGCTGGCTTCTCGCAGGCGTCCCAGATCCTCAAAAAGGATAGCCACATCAAAGGGCAGAAGCGCTATGTGCCGCACAAGATCATGAACAATGCCTTCATGGTAAATTCCTCGACATCGCCGAATTACCAGATCTTCGCATCGCTGGATATGAATGCCAAGATGCAGGAAGGCGAAGCGGGCAGGCTCCTTTGGCATGAGTGTATCGTGCAGGCCATCGAGGCCCGAAAGGCCGTACTTCGCTGCTGCAAGTACCTGCGCCCGATCGTTCCCCCCGTCGTCCATAACCAGAAGTGGGAAGAGGGCGACACGGAAAATATGGCGACCGATATTTCCTACTTTACCTTTGAGCCGGGCGGGAAATGGCACTCCTTCCAGGGCTATGGCAAGGGGCAGTACTTCATCGACCCTTTGAAGCTGCAGCTCATGACGCCGGGCATCTCGATGGAGACAGGAGAGTATGAAGACTTCGGCATCCCCGGTATCATTCTGGCAGAGTATCTCAGAGGAAACAGCATCATTCCTGAAAAATGCGACCTGAATGATATTCTCTTCCTCATGACACCGGCGGAGACAAAGACCAAGCTGGATCATCTCATCACGAAGCTGGTGCGTTTTGAAAAGTATATCGACGAGGATGTGCCGATGGAGATCGTGCTGCCCTATATTTATCAAAAGTATGAGAAACGCTATCAGAATTATACGATCCGGCAGCTTTGCCAGGAGCTTCATGATTTCTATAAAGCCAAGAAGATCAATGTACTGCAGAAGAAAATGTTTCTTAAAAAATATTTCCCCTCGTACTTTATTTCGCCGCAGGAAGCAAACTGGGCGCTGGTGCGGGGCGAGGGTGAGCTGGTGCCTTTGAAGGAAATCGAAGGCCGCGTGGCACTGCAGGCCGCTGTCCCGTATCCGCCGGGCGTCCCGTGCGTACAGCCCGGAGAACGCTGGACGGAGATCGTCATGGACTATATCCAAGACTTCGTGGAGGGAATGAATGAGCTTCCGGGCTTTACGCCGGAGATCCAAGGTGTGTACACGGAGCGCATCCATGGCAGGATCGAAGCGAAAGCCTTCGTGCTGACGCGTGAGGCAGAGGAAAAATATGGGCATCCGAGCGGCTTGTGACTGGTGGCTAGGGACTAGTGACTTGTGACTAGTGACTAGTGACTGGGGATTAGGGGTTAGGAATTAGACTAAGAGACTGGGAGACTCGAAGACCAAGTGATTCGAAGACGTATAGTGACTAGTGATTAGGGACTAGTCACCAGTCACCACTTACTGCTTACGATAATTCCTTGAAAGGCAGGCGGGTATGAAACTCAATTTTACGTCACTTTTGTATTTCCAAAAGACCGCAGAGCTGGAGCATCTGACGAAAGCGGCAGAGGAGCTGCACATCGCGCAGCCGGCTCTCTCCCGCACCATACGCGGGCTGGAGCAGGAGCTGGAGGTGACACTCTTCGAGCACCAGGGGAGAAATATCCGTCTGACGCGCGATGGACACATTCTTTTGAAGCATGCGCAGAATTTTCTGAAAGAATTCGACGAGATGCAGCAGGAATTCAAAGACTCTCGCGATCTCGCACAGTCTACGGTGAAGCTCGCGATCCTTTCTGCGGCGCAGATGATTCCTTCCTTCCTGATGCAGTTCAAGAAGGAGCATCCGACGGCGATCCTGGAAATCCTGCGTCCGGACTCGCAGCAGGCAGCCGCCAAGCTGGATCTTTCCCTGTATGCTGATCTATCCAGCATCGATAATGATCACACGGTCAGCCTTTTCAGGGAAAGTCTGGTCATGATCCTGCCGAAGAATGATCGACATGCCGATCTGCCCTATGTGAGCCTTGCTGATTATGCGGAGGCGAATTTCATCGCAGCCCCCAAGGGCTTCATGCTGCGGGAGGCGCTGGAAGCCTTCTGCAAAAAGGCAGGCTTTACGCCGCAGGTGGTGATGGAAAGCGATAATCCGGATACGGTGCGTGATTTCGTGCGAGCGGGGCTCGGCGTGGCTCTCGTGCCGCAGATGACATGGTACTCCGCACAGGAAGGGGTGGCCTCTCTTCCTATCGGAGACCAGGAGTGCTATCGCTATCTGTATCTTTCTTGGAAAACCGATGCGAAGCTGCCGCTCTCGGCTGTTCTCCTTCGCGAATATATCATTGATCACTTCTGGGAGTATGTCCGCTTTACGGCAAACAGTACGTATCCCATGGAATGATACCGGCAAAGCCGCTGGAAACGAAACCGTTTCCGGCGGCTTTTTATTTTGCATAACAGGTTTGTTATGGATTATAACAATTATGCTTTGCGTGATGACTTGCAGTTTTGATGAAAGAGACTGAGAGACTGAGAGACTGGGAGACCAAGAGACTAGTATAGCGATTTGTTAACTTCTGGACTTTGCAAGAAGTGGTGGAATATCTTGGCTCCCCATCGGGGGAGCTGCCCGAAGGGCTGAGGGGGCTACGTAGCGG
>OQVL01001882.1_pt1 | contig 12749 bp, 9 predicted proteins | sample 1691501 | NCBI WGS metagenome assembly OQVL01 (sample SAMN03418253, study PRJEB22391) | human gut metagenome | biome: human-gut; feature: organic feature; material: feces | host: Homo sapiens | place: Tanzania | collected 2013-01
ATATCTCCACCCTCGTCGAAACCCCATTGAAAGAAAATGCAAGGGCATTTTCTTTGAATAATCTAGGGGTTATAATTATGTATACTTTCATACTAAAGTTAGCTATCAGAATGTATACTATCGAACTAGGTTAAACTAACAGAACGGAAATCTTTTTCTTTTCTTTTTCTTTATATTAGGGAGTTGGGAGGCCTTGTGACACAAGGGATAAGAGAGTGTCATTGCACCTTCTCTGAGTCTTTTGGAGGTGCAGTATAAGGTGCGGTAGACGGAAGGCAAAGCGGAACACTATTTTTGCGTTGTTCCGTGGGATGCACCTTTAAGAGGTGCGGTAGGCGGAACAAGATACGGAACATTATTTTTGCAGTGTTCCGTGGGATGCACCTTTAAGAGGTGCGGTAGACGGAACACAAAGCGGAACAGTGTTGTTGCAGCGTTCTGTAGATTGCACCTTTAGAAGATACGGTAGTTTGTAGGATTATGTATACTACCATTTTGGGAAGAGTTCTCAGTACGCATACTATCATACTGAGAAGAGTTAACAGAATGAAAATATTTGTCTTTGTCTATATTAGGCGATGGGGAGGCCTTGTGGCACAAGGGATTAGAGGCATCCACCGTTCCTGTTTTGGTACCCGAAACAGGAACGATAACAGGAACAGTGCCGGCAGCAGGGGAGTTTACTGTTCCTGTTTGGGCACCCGAAACAGGAACGGTGTTAGGGGTTACTGTACCTGTTTGGGCACCCGAAACAGGAACGGTGTTAGGGCTACTGTACCTGTTTGAGTACCCAAAACAGGAACGGTACTGCGGGGATAATCTGGAGGGAGATTGTCAAAGGTGGCAGGAAATAGAAAAAATATGTCGAATGTTGCAAAGGTAAAGTTTTTGTTTGCGAGCAATATATGGGAGCAATTGATTTTTATTCCGTTCTGACATATAATCGATTTAGAATTATCAACAATAATTGCAAACAGTATTTTTGTATTTTTCATGTAATAAAAATACAGAAATATTCTTAGAAGTACATATATTGTCCTGATGGGGTGGTAATAGTGGTAATATATGTATATAAACGGGTGACTTTGGGTAAAACATCCAAGATTGGGCAGGAATTCCTGTTAAAAGAAATATGAAAACCGCCCCTCATGCCTAAAGGGGCGGTTTTTCGGTGTACTGAGTTGTCAGCTTACTGAGCAAGGCTCAATTCCTGCTTTAAAGCCTTTTGCAAGGTTTGGGAAAAATTGATGCCATAGCTTTCTGCCTGACTATTGAGCCAAGCTGGTATGGACAAGGTTTTCTTGACAAATCGTTTTGCCATTCTTTCACGGATGGGAGGCATAAAGGCATCAACCAAGAAAAAAGTTTCGTTATCCTTTAGCTTTTGACTGCTGGACAAGTTTTTGATAGTTGAAGGCTCTGGCGGGGTGTCTCCGTCGTCCTCCATGCCCCAAAGGTGAAGCTTCAGTACCTCGCGGGCCTCTTTGATGGCTTCCTCTTCATCCTGCCCAAAGGTTACACAACCAGGCAAATCCGGAAAGGTTACATGGACGCCGTCTTTTTCGTAATCAAGCAAAGCAATGTATCTGTAGAAATCTGGTGTATTCATATGTCCCTCCTTCTCCCCCCGAAGGGGCGGGACTCATTCAAAATGCAGTCCCGATTGTTTTTCGATACTCTTCAGGTCGTTAAGACTTAAATCCTTGACGGGGTGTCTAACAGTAACACGGCCTTTCTTAGTGGCGCGCTTGAATCGTATTACATATTATATTACGTGTAAAGAGAAAAATGTTGTAAAAAAATAGTAATACTACTTGACATACTTATCAAATAGGTTTAATATACAATCATAAGCTTAAGCTAAGTTGTTAGATAATCATTAACCGAAGTGCCTGGTTGTTTTGATGGGGCATGGAGGTGCTAGTATATCAAGGAAATGAGGTATTTACTATGAGCAACTATAAATTTGAAACCCTGCAGTTACATGTTGGCCAGGAGCAGCCAGATCCAGCTACTGATGCCCGTGCGGTACCTATCTATCAGACTACCTCATATGTATTCAGAAATTCTGCTCATGCAGCAGACAGATTCGGCTTGCGGGATGCTGGTAATATCTATGGCCGTCTGACAAATTCCACTCAGGATGTTCTGGAGAAGCGTATTGCAGCTCTGGAGGGTGGCTCTGCAGCCTTGGCTGTGGCTTCTGGTGCAGCTGCTATTGACTATGCTATTCAGGCTTTGGCTGGTGCTGGTGAGCACATTGTAGCCCAGAAGACCATTTATGGCGGCAGCTTCAACCTGTTGGCTCATACTTTGCCTCACTACGGCATTGAAACCACCTTTGTAGATGCTCACAATCTGGAGGAAATCGAGGCTGCTATTAAGCCTAATACCAAGGCTGTATATCTGGAGACCTTGGGCAACCCTAATAGTGATATTCCAAATATTGATGCTATCTCTGAGCTGGCTCACAAGCATGGTCTGCCAGTAGTGGTGGACAATACCTTTGGTACTCCATACCTGATTCGTCCATTTGAGCATGGAGCAGATATTGTGGTTCATTCTGCTACCAAGTTTATTGGCGGTCATGGTACTTCTCTGGGCGGTATCATTGTAGATTCCGGTAATTTTGACTGGAAGGCCAGCGGCAGATATCCTGGTATTTCCGATCCAAACCCAAGCTATCATGGGGCATCCTTTGCTGATGTAGCTGGCCCTGCTGCTTTCGTTACCTATATCAGAGCTATTCTGCTGAGAGATACCGGTGCAGCTATTTCCCCATTTAATGCCTTTATCCTGCTGCAGGGTGTGGAAACGCTGTCTCTCCGCATTGACCGTCATATTGAGAATACCAAGAAGGTAGTGGAGTTCCTGAGCAATCATCCATTGGTAGAAAAGGTAAATCATCCATCTCTGCCAGAGCATCCAGACCATGCTCTCTATGAGAAGTATTTCCCTAATGGCGGTGCTTCCATCTTTACCTTTAACATAAAAGGTGGCCAGAAGGAAGCTCACAAGTTTATTGATAACCTGGAGATTTTCTCCCTGCTGGCCAATGTAGCAGATGTAAAGAGCCTGGTAATCCATCCTGCTACTACCACTCATTCTCAGCTGACTGATGAGGAGCTGGCAGATCAGAATATCTATCAGAATACCATTCGCTTGTCTATTGGTACTGAGCATATTGATGATATTATTGCGGATTTGGAAAAGGGCTTCGCAGCTATCAAATAAAATCCCAACAAATATAAACACCGAGAATCCCGTTCTTTACAGATATATGAACGGGATTTTCTTTTACCTCATTGCTGACAGAATAAGGAAATCCTTGTTTCAAATCCTTGTTTATCAGAGGCCATTTTACATTGTTAATATTTACACAATGGGCTTCCTCGGTGAAGGCAAGGAGGGAAAGAACCTTGGGCTGAACCAGAAAATCCAGAGAAACAGACTGATAATCCTTGATAAAAATCAGAGCTTCCTTGTCGTCAATAAGCAGTCCCTGGAGAGAGCTGTAGGCAAAGCTGAAAGCTGTGCTAAAGGTGTGATCCAGTCGTCCCCCAAAGGGGCCGGTGAGAATTACAGTGGCATTTTCTTTGGCAGCCATATGCAGGGCCAGCTGAGTATCTGTATAATCCTTTTCTGGGGGGAACTGGTCGATTTTAACCTTTTGCTCCCTAGCCCAGTTCCAAGCCTCGGTATGGGCGCTATCACCATCACCAATTAACCGCTCTGGCAGGAGATTGGCGGCATAACAATACTCCAGGCCGTGGTCAATGCACCAGAGCCGTCTGTCCTGAACCAGCTTTAGCAGCCATTCCTGTCTAGGACTGCGGCCGCCAGTGGCCAATACCAGCTCCTCCTGTGGGAGGGGAAAGGAAAAATCAGCAGTAAAAAAAGGAAATTTCAATGTATTCTTTGCCATATTATCACATCCATTGTTATAAAAAATATCTTATACTAAATATACCATATTCTTTCTTATCTGTCTTTTTTTCTAAAATAAATTGTCTATAATAAGGAGATAGTATATACTAAAATATGACTAAATGTAAATTATTGAGGTGTAAATATTGGATAAACAGGAAATCTTCGACTATTTGGACGAGAAAAATATTTGGCATGAAATAACAGAGCATGAGGCTGTATTCAGCATGGAGGAAGCTATCAGCGTGGAACTGCCTTATCCTCAGTGTGATGCCAAAAATCTTTTTATAAGAGATGATAAAAAGCGAAATTATTATATGATTACGGTCTGCGGACCTAAGCGGGTGGATCTAAAGGAATTTCGTCAGGAGCATGGCACAAGACGCCTTAGCTTTGCCTCAGCAGAGGATCTCTGGGAACTGATTCATATCAAGCCTGGTTCCGTATCTCCCTTGGGTTTGTTGAACAACCAGCAGTGCAATGTAAAGCTGTATCTGGATGGTGATTTCTTCCGCAAGCCTGGCATCATCGGTATTCATCCTAATGACAATACTGCTACCGTATGGCTGAAGGCGGATGATTTGAAGAATCTGGTGGAAAACCACGGCAATGAGGTGGAGATTGTGGATTTGCCTCAGATGGAGTAGACAAATATTTTTATAGGGAAAGTGCAAAGCTGCAAGACTGTTATGGCAGGACTGCAGCTTTCTTTGGGATTTGAATTATGCGGATTGCAGATGTATATATAAACATTCCAATAAAAAGCATCTCACAGGCCTTTAGCTACATTCTGCCAGCCAATCTGGCCAATGTAAATGCAGGCTGGCGGGTTCTGGTGCCCTTTGGGGGACGGGATATAGAGGGCTTTGTGGTGCAGGTATACTCGGAAACAGAATATAGCCAAAAGGAAAATTATCCCCTAGAGAAACTAAAGGCGGTAAAAGCAGCTGTGGATGAGGAGCCTTGGTTCAATCCTGTGGTCTTGGAGGTGTCCCAATGGCTGGCCAAGTTTTATCTTTGTTCTCCCGGAGAAATCATGCGGTTGTTTATGCCGGGGAAAAGTGGTTTGAGAATCCAGCTTCAATATGAGGCGGTGCAGACCGAGGGAGAAAATATGCTGCTTCTGGTGGATGTATATCGTCAGGTCTATGAAGTATTACAGCAGGGAATTGCCAGCAAAAAACAACTAAGAGAAGGTCTGCTGCAGGCTGGCAGGGAGGAGGCAGCCGCCCAGTTGGACAGAGTTCTGGAGGGGCTGCTGCGGCATGGTCTGGCTAAAAGGGTTTATCAGGCCAGCCAGCGGGCCAAGGAAAATACAGCCCCCTATCTGGTGCTGCCTACTCCTATGACAGAGGCAAAGCTACAGTCCATAGAGAAGAAAAAACGGGGACAGATTGCTTTGGCCCAGTGGTTGTATCAAGATGGTAGATCTGAGTATTCTCTGGCTGAATTGAAAAAGCAGGGCTTTTCCCCGCTGGTTATCAAGGGGCTGTGTGGTTCTGGTCTGGCAGAATTGGAGCAAAGACGGGTATTGCGGGACAGCTATGGAAATTTTGGACAGGCTGGCACCGTTGAGGAGCTGACTCAGGAACAGCAACAGGCTGTAGCCCAGTTGTCTCACCAGCTAGCGGAAAAGGTTTACAAGTCTTATTTGCTTTATGGCATTACCGGCAGTGGCAAAACCCAGGTATATATAGAGGCTGTGAAACAGGTGCGCCAGCAGGGCAGAATTGCTATGGTGCTGGTACCGGAAATTGCCTTGACGGGACAGGTGGTGCAAGCCTTTAAGGCCTATTTTGGTCAGGATATTATCGTGATGCATAGCCGTCTTTCTATCAATGAACGGAATGATGCTATTCTGCGGGCGAGAACCGGAGAAGCTGGTATTATTATTGGTGCCCGTTCAGCTCTTTTTGTGCCTGTTGAGAATGTAGGCATCATTATTATGGATGAGGAGCAGGACAATTCCTACAAGCAGGACGAATCTCCTCGCTATCATGCCAGAGTGGTGGCTGATAAGCTGGCTCAGCTGCATGGAGCTGTATTGCTGTTAGGCAGTGCTACTCCTTCCTTGGAAACCTATTATCATGCCATTAAAGGTGATTATGGTCTTTTGAGGCTCACCAAGCGTATTGGCAATATGCCTTTGCCACAGATTCAGTGTGCAGATATGCGGCAGGAATTGAAAATGGGACGGCGGAGCGTAATATCCCAGCCTTTGCAACAGCTGATATTGGATACGCTGGCCAAAAAAGAGCAGTTAATATTGATGTTGAATCGGCGAGGGTTTTCCACCTTTGTAATGTGCCGTTCCTGTGGGGAGACTATTAAATGTCCTCAGTGCACCATGCCTCTGGTTTATCATCGGGATGGCCGTCTGCTGTGCCATCACTGTGATATTCAGATGCCGGTGCCAGATATTTGCCCTAAATGTGGCAGTCATTATATTAAATATTTTGGTTCTGGTACGGAAAAGCTGGAGCAGGAGCTGTCTCAGCTGGTGCCCCAGGCCAGAATTGTTCGGATGGACAGGGATACTACCAGTCGTAAATTTGCCCATACGGAGATATTGGACAAATTTCGTCGGGGAGATTATGATATATTATTAGGCACCCAAATGGTAGCGAAAGGCCACGATATTCCCAATGTAACAGGAGTAGGTATCCTTAGTGCGGATTCTACTCTGAATATGCCGGATTTTCGGGCGGCGGAACGGGTTTTTATGCTGATTACCCAGACAGCAGGCCGAGCAGGCAGAGGGGAAATACCTGGGCGGGTAGTGGTGCAATGCTACAATCCAGAGCATTTTGCGGTACAAACCGGTATGGCCCAGAATTATGGGGAGTTTTTCAAGCAGGAAATGCGTCTGCGGCAGGCTTTGTTTAACCCTCCTTATAGCCGTCTGATAAAGCTGATTTTTCATAGTCCTGTGGAGCAGGAGGCCAAGAAGATGGCCATAGACATTATAGATGCCTATCAGGCTGTCTTTGGGGATAGTACCATTTATCAGGCTGTAGGGCCTGCCCCGGCTATGATGTCCTGTCTGCGGGGGGTATATCGTTATGTACTTCTCTTGAAAACAGGGGATATCTGGGGCGTTTTGGATTTCCTGCGGCAGCAGGGAATGGCTGGCAATATGCAGGTGGCAGTGGATATAGATCCTTTGACTACCTCTTGATAAGATAAATTATTGGATAAAGGAAAGAAATAATCTATGGAGAAAACCCTTTTACAGGCTCGTTTAACAGCAGCCTATAATTATTTTCATCAGCGTAAGCATCTACAAAATATGCAGAGAATCAAGGAGCTGGCCCAAAAGCTGGAAACGGGGGAATATGGCATTGCCTTTGCCGGCCATTTTTCTGCTGGCAAGTCCCGCATGATTAATACCATTTTAGGGGAGAATCTATTGCCTTCCAGTCCGATTCCTACCAGTGCCAATCTGGTACGGGTGCATAGAGGCAAGCCGGGGGAGGATTATGCCAGAGTTTATTTTCATCAGGATAAACCAAGGAAATATCTGGCTCCCTATGATTATGACCTTTTGCGCAGTTTCTGCCGGGATGGGGATGCCATTCGGGAAATAGAGCTTTGCCGCAGTGATTTGTCCCTGCCGGAGCAGGTAATCGTTATGGATACCCCTGGTATAGACTCGGCTGATGATGCCCATAGAAAGTCTACAGAGGAAGCACTGCATCTGGCAGATATTATTTTCTATGTTATGGATTATAATCATGTGCAGGCGGAGCTGAATCTTTCCTTTACCAGGGATTTGACTCAGGCAGGCAAGGTGGTTTATCTGGTGGTGAATCAGATAGATAAGCATGTGGCAACGGAACTGTCCTTTGACAGCTTTTGTCAGGGGGTACGGGAGGCTTTTCTGAATTGGGGCGTTCAGCCAGCAGGCTTTTATTTTACCTCTCTTCGCTATCCAGACCATCCGGATAATCAATTTGTTCAGTTGCAGGAAATGCTTCAAAAGCAGATTGCCCAGCGGGAAAATACCTTGCTTACCTCTATTGAGGCTTCTTTGCATAAAATATTGCAGGAATATCAGCAGGAGCAGATACAGCTGAGGCAGGAAAATATGGCTGAGGCTGTGGCGGTTTTGGCAAAGTTGGAACCGGAAAGGGAAAAACAGCTGCGGCAGGATTATTTCCGTCTTAAGCAGGAGCAGGTGAATTTGCAGTCCAATTGGGAGCAGGAGCTGGATGAGGCTGTACAGAAGATTATGGATAATGCCTATTTGATGCCAACCTCTACCAGAGATTTGGCCAGGGATTATCTGGAGGCCTGTCAGCCTGATTTCAAGGTAGGATTCTTTGGCCGAGGCAAGAAAACTTTGGCAGAAATGGCAAGGCGTCGTCAGCTGTTTTTTGAGGATGCCAGTGAAAAGGCGAAAACCCAGCTGGCTTGGCATATTAAAAGCTATTTGGTGGATTTTGCCAGAAAAAAGCATATTGATGAAGCGGATTTGCTGGATTTTGTGGAAAAGATGGAGATTCTGCCACCAGAGGAACTACTAACAGAGGCTATGCGTTCAGGAGCCAAGCTTACTCAGGATGGCACCTATGTGATGAATTATACAGCTAATTTTGCTGAGGGCACCAAGGCGGTGGCTAGGCGCTTTTGTTATACCTACAAGGAAAAGGCAGGGGCTTTGCTGGAACAACGGCGCAAGGCCAGAGGTGCAGAAATCCTTAAACAGCTGCAGGCTTTGGCGGATTATGGGCCAGCCTGGGAGGAGATAAAGCAGGCAGAGCTGGTTGCCAAGGAGGAAGCTCTGGAGCTGAGGGAGCTGGAAAAGGTCAATAAACTGCCAGAAAATTGGCAGGAGGTTTTTGCTACAGTGCCTTTGGAGGAGGAAATCGTTCCACCTATAAGTAAGGTAGAAGCTGTTCTTCACCAAGGCGTATCTGCTGGGGAAGTAATAGCTGATTCAGGAAATCAGGAAAATGTGGATGCTGGCAGGCAGACAGAAAAAACAGGGGCTGTTGAGTCTAAGGAAGCACAGGCGGTTAAGGCAGAGAATAATATGTCTGGCCATGAGGCTTTGAACTATTGGGGGAATAAGCTGCGGCAGGGCAGCAAGCTGATACAGAATATTCCTATGCTGAAAAAGCTGTCTGAGGAGTTGGCGGAAAGGGCTCAGCGGTTGGATAATAAGGGCTTTATGGTAACTCTTTTTGGTGCCTTTAGTGCAGGTAAATCCTCCTTTGCTAATTCTCTGTTGGGGGAGGGATTGTTGCCTGTATCGCCAAATCCTACTACGGCAGCCATTAATAAGATTTGTCCTGTGGATGAAAACCATCCTCATGGTACTGTGGTGGTAAAGCTAAAGGATGAAGCAATGCTGTTGGCGGATGTTAACCGTGCTCTGGGAGCCTTTGAACTACAGGGAAGCAGTATAGCTGAGGCGGAGAAGCAGGCTGGGATAGCCTTGGAGGATGATAGCAATGATCGCCAGCGGGAAAAATCCTTCCTGAGAGCTTTTCTTAAGGGATTGCCAAAGGCTTCCTCCCATCTAGGTCAGGAGATTTGGTGTCAGCTAGAGGATTTTGGGGCTTATGCTGCCCAGGAGGAAAAATCCTGCTTTGTGGATTGGCTGGAGGTTTATTATGATTGCCAGCTAACCAGATTGGGGATTACTCTGGTGGATACGCCGGGAGCGGATTCCATTAATGCCCGTCATACCAATTTGTCCTTTAACTACATTCGTCAATCTGATGTGGTGCTGTTTGTTACTTATTACAATCATGCCTTTAGCCGGGCGGATAGAGAATTTTTGATTCAGCTGGGCCGTGTGAAGGATTCCTTTGCCTTGGACAAGATGTTCTTTATTGTCAATGCCATTGATTTGGCAGAGAATCAGCAGGAAGCTCAGGGCGTAATAGACTATGTGGCGGACCAGCTTCGGAAATTCGGAGTAGGTCAGCCAAGAATGTTTGGTTTGTCCAGTCAGGAAATTCTGAAAAGCAAGGTGGCGGGACAGACGCAGGGCTTTGCCTTTGAGGATGCCTTTTACAATTTTGTTTTCCATGAGCTGACAGATATTGCGGTAAATGCTGCAGCTGGTGAGTACAAACTAGCTCAGGATCGTCTGCAGGAGCTGATTGCTCTAAGTCAGGGGAATGCTGAGGAAAAACAGCAGCGCCGTCTGGAACTGGAGGATCAGCAGAAAAAGGCTGATGTGATACTGGCTGGGTTGGATAATGGCGAAATGGAGAAGCGCCAGCAGCAGGAACTGCAGGAGCTGATATATTATGTCAACCAGCGGGTGTTTATTCGCTATATGGATTTCTATCGGGAGTCCTTTAATCCTGCTACCTTGCAGAAAAAGGGCAATAATAGCAAAATGCTGGCCAAGGCTCTAGGGGAGCTTCTTAACAGTATGGGCTTTGACTTTGCTCAGGAGCTGCGGGCAACCAGTCTGCGGTTGGAAAAATTTCTCCAGAAGCAAGGTGTGAAGCTGCAGCAGCAGATAAATGATAAATTGCGGGAAATTAGCGGAGAACTGCCTCTTTCTCTGCAGGATGTTTCTTATAGCTGTGATTTGGAGTTTGCCACAGCTTTTCAGCAGGCAGAGGATAAATATTTCCAATCTGCTTTGGCTATCTATAAAAATCCTAAAGCCTTCTTTGAAGGGGGAGGTAGTCGGGAAATGGCTGATGCCTTGGAGAAGCTTTTGCATCCACTGGCTGATAAGTATCTGGCTCAGCAACAGGAAATGCTGGCTCAGGAAATGAGCCGAGGGGTAGAGAAGGTTTTCGGCCAGGTAAAGGAGCGTTTCCAGAACCGCTTGGCAGAGAATTTTGTCGCCAGCAAAGCTGCCCTGGAGGGAGATGTGCCGGTAGAAATATTGCTGGATATTCAGAAGCAATTAGTGTAATGGAATGTCCGTATTTCCCTTGTGAGGAAGATTGTGACATTGCATAGTGTAGGGCTGTAGTGCCTAAGGAGTGAATGAATTATGAAATTTGAATTTAGCAAATGGCAGGGTACAGGTAATGATTTTGTAATGGCGGATTGCTTGAAGAATCCTGCTTATATAGCTACGGTGGATTGTGCCAAGGAAATCTGTGACCGTCACTACGGTATTGGGGCTGATGGCATTTTATTGGTGCTGCCTTCTGATAAGGCGGATATTCGTATGCGGATTATTAATGCTGATGGCAGTGAAGCAGAGATGTGTGGTAACGGTATTCGCTGTTTTGCCCGCTATGTTTACGAAATGGGTTATGTGAAAAGCGATGAGTTTACGGTGGAAACCGGGGCCGGGATTCTGGTGCCAAAAATCATTAAGGAAAACAACGCCATTGCCATGATTCAGGTGGATATGGGAGAGCCTATTCTGGAGGGAGATAAAATCCCTGTGGCTGGCTACGGCATGAACCGGGTGGTAAATGAGGATATTCAGGTGGAGGGACAGAATTTCAAAATGACCTGTGTATCTATGGGCAACCCTCATTGTGTGGTGTTTGTAGAGGATGCAGAGAATTTCCCTATTTTTGAAATTGGTCATTCCTTTGAAATCCACGAGAAATTCCCTCGCAAGACTAATACGGAATTTGTGCAGGTTTTGGATCGTCAGCATCTGCGCATGAGAGTATGGGAGCGGGGAGCAGCAGTTACCTTGGCTTGCGGTACTGGCTCCTGTGCAACCTTAACAGCAGCGGTGCTGAATGATTTGGCGGATCGCCGGGCGGAAATCCAACTGGATGGCGGCAAGCTGGTGGTGGAATGGGCGGAGGATAATCATCTGTACATGACAGGCCCGGCTCTGGAGGTTTATACCGGCACCTACGAAATCAAGGATTAAGCAGGGTTTTTCTTTTGTAAGTTGAATGTTACTGTTATTTAGTGATATAATGATAAAGCTAAATTTTGTAAAGAAGAGGATTTATTCATGATTAAAAGTATGACTGGCTTTGGGGCCGGGGATGCCGAAACTGCTGATTTCAAGGTTCATATTGAAGTAAAGGCTGTAAACCAGCGGTTTTTGGAAACCAATTATCATATGCCATATAGCATGAATATGTTTGAGAATCAGCTTACCAAGAAGATTAAGGAATATGCTTCCAGGGGCAAGCTGGATATCAACATACGTTTTCAGGATTTGCGGGATAAGGCCGTAACCGTAAAGGTTGACAAGGGCTTGGTTGCTGCCTATGGTCAGGCATTGCAGGAGATTAGCAGTCAGTTGGAGCTGTCTGCCCCAGTAACTGCGGCTCAGATTGCCAGCTATCCTGATGTATTGAAGCTGAATGAGGAAAATGCTGATTTGGAGGCTGCTCAGCCGGTATTGATGCAGGCTATGGAGCAGGCCTTGGAAAGCTTTGTAGCTATGCGAGAGGCTGAGGGACAGAATATCCAGAGAGATTTGCTGGCCAGGATCGGTACTTTGGAGAATTTTGTCGGGGAGCTGGAGAAGCTGGCTCCTGAGATTGTAGCTGCTTATCGTCAGCGTTTAGAAAATCTCCTTAGGGAATATCTGGCTAAGGAGGATATTGAGGAAAGCAGAATTATTCAGGAGGTAGCTCTCTTTACTGACAAGGTGAACTACACTGAGGAAACAGTACGGCTGAGAAGTCATTTTGATCAGTTTCGCCAGATTATTACTGCTGGTGAGCCGGTAGGCCGGAAGCTGGATTTTTTGATTCAGGAAATGAATCGGGAAATCAATACGGTAGCCTCTAAGGCAAATTCTGCCGGGGCAGCACAGTTCGTGGTAGATGTTAAAAGCGAAATTGAGAAAATCAGAGAGCAGATTCAGAATATTGAATAGTCGAGGGAGGTTCTGCCAATGGAAATTAAGCTGCTGA
>OQVL01001884.1_pt1 | contig 12740 bp, 9 predicted proteins | sample 1691501 | NCBI WGS metagenome assembly OQVL01 (sample SAMN03418253, study PRJEB22391) | human gut metagenome | biome: human-gut; feature: organic feature; material: feces | host: Homo sapiens | place: Tanzania | collected 2013-01
AAGCTTCATCAATCGAATGTTCCTTTCGCTTTAAGCTCTTCCCGGAAGTCCAGCAGCCTGTCCTGCTCTATGGCCTCGCGTATCTGCTCCATGAGCGGCACAACATTGTCATGGTAGGCAATGGCCTTGTCACGTTGGTTGTCAATATGGTTTGCCTGTTTGCGGGCATTCTTCATCTGCTCCACTTCCTCAATGATGGCAGCCACGTGCTTCTCGATACGACGAATGATGATATAGTCTTGCTCATTGAGTTTGCTGACTTCATCTTCGGGGAATATCTGCTTGACACTCAGCACATTTTGCAGCAGCATTGTCTGATAGCGTTTGGCGGCGGGCAGTACGTGGTTGATGACCAGGTCTCCAAGGACGCGTGACTCGATTTGTATCTTCAGCGTGTAGTTCTCCCATTTTACCTCGCAACGCGACAATAATTCGGCTTTGGTGAGCACGCCCGTTGTCTTGAACATGTTTACAGAACTGTCAGTCAGATAGTTGTCTATCACAATCGGTGCGCTTGTCTCACAGTCCAACCCGCGTTTTTGTGCTTCCTCTTTCCATTCGTCGCTGTATCCGTTGCCGTCGAACCGTATGGCATGGCAGTCTTTGAGGTAGCGTTTGATGCTTGAATCCGTTCGCATTTTTACATTTCAACGAACTGCAATAGTATATTATACTTTTCTATTCGTTTTATATCCGCCTGAAGTGTAAATATCTTAGAATTTATTTATACATTTGCGAATGCGATAAGGACTCCACTTGTTTCTACTATCGCGGCACAGAGATAAGTGATTTACCTAATTGGAGAAAACACAGAGCAGCCACTACTGCCCTGCAGAAAGATGACTAAAAGTAAAAACCTAAGTGCCGCACTCATTCAATATTATGAAAGGACTATTATCAATTACTCAGAGATTTACGATGAAAACCCGCATGGCGCTTGTACTCGGTATGGCATTGTCGCTTAGTACCCCAAACGCCTCGGCACAGTCACTCAAGGACCGGTTTAAGAAAGTCGCTGTGAAGGTGGGCAAGCAAGCTAAGGAGACCGTAGTGCATGAGGTGAAAACTACTGCAAAACCGGCGGCCAAGACAGGAAAGAAGCCCTCAGCCCCGAGGGGAGCCAAAAGCGGAGGTAGCACGGTGAATATACCCTCTAATCATGGCACACTCTTTGCTCCGCTTGGCACTCCCGTTGATGCCAAGAAAGGTCGCACCGCAGCCTCGGTGTCGAAGCCGCCTAAGGAAGAGAGCAAGCAGCCTGACTGGAACGATGCCCGCCCCTCTGTAGACGATCTCGACAATAAGAGCCTCGTGGCAGAGTTTGAGTTGCTGGAAAATTGTGTTGTTAGCAGATATGTATCGCCCAGCGGTCCTATAGCAGTGCGTTTCGGCATCGTAAGTGATGAACTCAGTGCTCGCGTCAGGGCACTGGACAGATATGCTGAATTGCTCAACGACTTGCCTGACACTTACGATGATGAGGACGTAGATCAGTCCATGATTGACAATGCCAACCGCACCTTTGCCAGTTGTCTGAAATCGAAAGGCTACCAAATCGTGGTGCGTTCGTCCATTGCCCCTATCATCGAAATGAAGGGTTGCATGCTTAATGGCCGTACGGTAGATTATTTCAAGAAGCACGGCTATGCCAACGCCCATAAGCAGCTAACGCAGTGGGACCCCGATAAGAAATGAAAGTCTCTACAAGTCTGCTTCGGTTGTATCGATGATACAAATTAGGTTGATATAGCAAAACCACATAAAAGAATTCATAATCAAATAACCTACTCGTTACGACAGGGAAGCTGAAGATAGTATATGCTGATGCTACGAATGTCAAACAAATATTAGTGGATATAGGCGATGGAAAAAGATATATTCAATACCACCAACAATGCGCCTATCGTCTTTTATAACACCGAAGATGGTAAAACGCAACTCGCTGTCAAGTTGGAAAACGATACTGTATGGCTAAGTATCGAACAGATGGGCACACTTTTTAGCCGCGAAGAATCAAATATCCGAAGGCATGTGCTCAACATCTTTAGAGAGGGAGAATTGGAACGTGACGAGAATAACGTGCATTATTTACACGTTAATGGAGTAAAGAAGCCCGTTCCGTTCTGATAGCTGAAAGCCGCACCGAAGGAAAAGACGTGATGATGAAAGTAGTGGTAAACCTAATAAATAAGGAAAATCAATAAGTAGTTCTGACATGAAGGACTTTGCCGCAATAGATTTTGAAACGGCTAACAACGAGCGCAGTTCGGTTTGCTCGGTTGGCATCGTTGTAGTGCGTGACGGTAAGATAGTGGATAAGTTTTACTCGCTCATCAAGCCCGAACCTGAATATTATAACTACTGGTGCAGTAAGGTGCACGGCCTTTGCGCTGCCGATACTGAAGATGCGCCAATATTTCCTGAGGTATGGAAACGGATAGAGCCCAAGATAACGGGGCTTCCTCTCGTGGCGCACAACAAGGCTTTTGACGAAAGTTGTCTGAAAGCTGTATTCCGCGTGTATCAGATGGATTATCCTGACTACGAATTTCACTGCACTTGCATCGCCTCGCGTAAAGTTTGGCCCAAAGGGCATCATACCCTCGACATTATTGCCGCACGATGTGGTTATGACATTACAAACCACCATCACGCTTTGGCCGACGCCGAAGCTTGTGCTGCCATCGCGATGGCTATTTTGTAACTAATATTGCTGTCCGGAAAAGCGTAAACACGCTAACGGACTCAAGCACCAAATGCCATCCCTAATGGGGGCGACGCGTCCCGCGTCGGGATAAATGCAATGCTCATACACTGAATAAAGGCTCACAGACAGCTAATTTTAAGCGTTTGTCTGTGAGCCTTTGCCTTATTATCCCGACGCGGGACGCGTCGCCCCCATTAGAGGTAGCGTTGAGTCCGTTCACATGTTTACGTTTACCAGGCTGCAATAATTTGAGATGGGAAACCACAAAGCACATGGCGATGACTACGGATACAAGTCATCATACGCGCCACACATTATTTGCCAAACAGAGCCTTGAGCAATGCGCGACCTATTTTACGCTCCACACCGGCACGTGTGGTTGGAATGCCCGTTGTGCGGGCAAACTGTTGTTTGGCACGGGTGATGCCCAATGCGCGCTTGAGCGAGAAACTCAAACCTGGAATGCGTGTGTTTGTCATAATTGGGAGTTTTTATAGCGTTGGACCTATTTACTTGTTAATCGAAATCTCTACCAGATACATCACTTTATTAACGTGGTATTATCCAATGAGTTCAATTTGTTATTCTTAGTGCAAAGTTAAGCTGGCGGCGTGCCGTTTACACACATTCTGCAATATTATATGCAAAACCATAATTTTGCGCATTAAGCCACGGTGCAATATTGCAACACGCCTTTCAGCCCACTCGTCACGTGGCACACGACAAGCCGGTCTATAAGGCTGCAATGTGCTGCCACTCCTCATCTTGGAGCAGTGGCACAAGTTCGCCGTCTTCGTTCGAGCAATAGAACATGGTTGTAGGCAAGTCGATAGTATAATTGCCCAACAGCTCATTACGCACAATGCAATAGCTGTCTACGTGGTATAGCAAATTGCCAAGTGCCTTAATTTGCTTTTTTAGTAACGCCAGCATGGGGCCACGCGTACTGTAATCACAAATGTTGGGTGCTTTGGACAGCGTGCCGCCAAACTTGGCATATATCATGCGATACTTCTGCATCAAGCGGTCCATGTGGCGGTTAAACTTGTCCAAAGACTTTTGGCCACCAGTCGGCGGCGTAAAGTTGATGCCACCACTGGCGGCCTCGAGCATAAACAGTGCATAGAGGGCCTTTTCGCGACGGTGTATTTTCTCTATTTTGGCATCAGCATCAGGAAAGCGTATGTGCCCGTTCACCGTGTCAATCACCACTGTGCTTTTGATGCCGCGGCGAAGCATGAGCAAATCGAACAACTGACGATAAAATCCCTTGTACACAAAATGCCCAGGGGTATTGTGCCAATAGTTCAATCTCATATTACTGAAATGCTGTGCAAAGGTGGCAAGCAGTTTGTCTATATCACTTACAATGTCCTTTCCCAACTCAAGCAGCATGAAGTTTGAATAGCTCTTGCCTTCAACCTCCGACTCGCCTACCTTCACCATCAGCGATGGCGCAATCATCAACATTTGCTTCACGCCGAGTTTGGCAGAGAGCAAATCGCGGCAGAATTCGGGTGTAGTGAGGTGGCACAAGCGCTGCTGCACATTTTGCGCACGCTCGTTGCTGACTGAGGGGTAAAGGAATTTGATGGTCTGAAACAGCACTTCGGGCTGAATGCTGTCATATTGCAGGCGGGGGATATACACAAAGTCAAAACCCGCCAAGCGTATTTTGCTTGCCAACTCGTCATAATGCGCCTCTATGCAGCCGTTGACGTGCGCGTCATACTGACACTCTACATACAGTATCTGGCTGTCATCAAATTGCATATAATCATTGTTCACCGACAGCATGCTCACCAACTCGTTATTTTCATTCTCCAAGCAATAACGCAGGGCCAATATGAGCAAGGCCTCAGCACGGGCACAGTAATTGTCGGACATGGCCACCTCAGTAAAGTCCGTTATAAGTTGTTGGCGCAATGCCGCATCTGACTGCAACAATATGTGCAACGCATCGGCAAATGTCAGCTTTTCGGCCATACACTCGTCGTCGGGCGCTATGTGATAGCGCGCGCGCATTTTTTCTAAATAGCTTATTTCTTTGCAGTCTATTATGCCGTCAGCCTTTATCAAGTCGGCCACCACACGCATCAAACTTGCTTTCTCGTTTTTCGTCATAATCTCATAGCATTAGCATTACGGCATTATTTTCGTTCCGTAACGCGAATATAGTTAAAAGCATTTTACGCCCCACCAATTACACACGCATTAACACAATATTTATGAAATCACGCATATATTGCCGCAACATGGCATCTCGCGAAATTATAATTTTCAGCATGCCGCCGCACCGGTTGGGGCTACACTTCTTAATGACAAAAACACCAAGATTGTTAACAAGCAAACGCAAAATATTTTGGTTTGGCGCAATTAGAACGTTGCAACAACAAATTCGAAAACTTCGGACATTACAGCCTCAACATTGCAAAATACAAGATAACGCGGACATTGATGCTTAACTTTGCCAACGAAAACAAACAAAACATAAGCAACCATGACTAATCCCAACGACCAAAAGCGCGAAAATATTTTCAAGCATCTCAAGGAATTCAACAAAGACAAGGATACGACAAAGCTCTTTTTCGACCTCACAGCCGACGAAGCCAAGGCCCTGCTCATGACTTCGGCGCACTACCACAATTTTGAAATGCCCGAATACTTCAACTTTGACAATGTGCTCAATCATGTACAGAATACGGTGGGCAACCGTCCCTACACCGAGTGCCTGCACCAATCGATTGACATAAACAGTTGCAACGGGGTTAATATTGACATATTGCTCAACAAAGACGGACACTACGCAGTACGCCCCTCACGCTGTGCAACCCGTACCTCTACTACTTTATGGTACGCACACTCTGCACGCCTGAGGCTTGGCAAAGCATCTCACAGAACTTAAGCGCTTGCCAAGTGCCACACATCATGGCGGGCGGACTGCCTGTGGTGCCGGCTAAAGTGGAAAAGTTCCACAACAGCACCATCATATTTAACTGGTGGCGAAACATGGAGCAACGCAGCCTCGAATTGGCGGTTGACTACCGATATATGTTTGTAACCGACATTACCAACTGCTATGGCTCTATCAATCCGCAAACTATCGATTGGGCTCTTTCGCGCCGCAACACACAAAAGGCCACCGACAGCAATCATGCGCTCGCCAACGACATTATCAAACTGCTGCACGGCATGCAGCATGGCCACAACGCTGGCATTCCACAAGGCAGCACGCTGTTTGACATATTGGCCGAGATTGTGCTGTCATACGCCGACTTGCTGCTGCACGAGGCATTGGAGCGCGAGGGCATTACGCAGGGGTATGAGGTGCTGCGCTACCGCGATGATTACCGCATATTCTGCAATAATAGCAATCAGCTCGAACGTATTTCATACATCTTGCAGCAGGTGCTTGAAAGCCTTGGTTTGCGCATGAACACCGACAAGACACGCATTACCGACGACGTGGTGACAAACAGCATCAAACCCGACAAACTGTACATATTGGAGCATGCACCCGTTATCGACGGCAAGCAGCACAACCTGCAAAAGCACTTGCTCTACGTTCTGCAGTTTGCACGCAAATTCCCCAATTCCGGACAGTTGCGCTCACTATTGTGCCGCATACACAAAAGGGTGATGAACGGTGATTATGGTGAGAAACTCACCCATGTGCTTTCCATAGACCTTGCGGATGAGAATCCCACCACATCGAAAACGGCGGAGGATAAATTACCCGATATCATTACAATCATTGGCAACGCTGACGCAATGGCTGCCATTGCCTTGCAAATTGCCATCGAAAACATGCCCGTAGCCCATTATGCTTTGCGCATTATCGGTGACATCGTGAGTTATACGCAGGCACGCAAAATGGGCGCTATTGAGAACCACGACGACTTGCTGCTGCGCATTCGCCAGCGCTTAATCAACATGCCTAACGCAGACTATCTCAAACTGTGGTTGCAGAGTCTGACAAACAAACTGGATAAAGCCAACAACACGCCTTCGCCCTACGACACTCCCCTGTGCCGCCTGGTTGCCGGCCTACAAACCGAACTGTGGAATAACAGTTGGCTCGTCCCCGCACTCGCCAGCAGTCTGCCTGTACAATCTGTCGTTAACAAGGATGCCATACCTCAGGAAAGTAAAATAACAATCAACGAAAACAGCACCAACTTCTACGATGCAATAGAAGATGCGCTTAATAGTTTGTAAGTTGACAAGTTGACTGGACACTAAAAAATGAGAGTGAAACGCTCGCACTATAATAGGCGAAGCGTTTCACTCTCACTTGTTTGTTAGTAGCTTTCAAAGGCTTTTCATCGCATTACTCGTCCAGCATTTCCAATGTAAGCTCGCACCGGCACCCCGCATAAAAGGTGTCAAGCACCTGTTCAAACACATCGCCAGGACTAACGGCGTCAAAGAGCGTCATACACGATTGCACCTTCTGCGCATCTATGCCACCGAGTATTTGCTCTACCGGCGTGCCAGCGTGCTGCAACAGGGCACGGCTTATCTCTGTCAGCCGCTTGCGCAATGTGCGATTGGCCAAATAAGCTCGGGCCTCAGCCTCCGACGCTATACCGTAATAACGCGACAGTCAGCTGTAACCAAGTCCGCGCATCTGCGGAAATATGTACCACACCCAATGCGACTGCTTGCAACCCTGCACAATCTCGGCCAAAGCCTTTTCGTACTGGCCACCGTCCTGTGCCTCAATAAATCTGTTTATATCATCTTCCATATTCTTGCCAGATAAAAAAGGTCCGGAGCAGTTTGTAATGCAACACTTACTGCTCCGGAACCATCATATACTAAATATCATCAAAAATTAACCGTACCCAAGTTGCGGTCAACCAGCATGCCGTCCTTGGCTGTGAGGTTGAACTTGCCAGCCTTCTTGGCCTTGAACTTGATCACAAACAGGTTGTGGTCGCCCTCGTCAAGCAAGAAGTTGTTGCCACGGTTCACAAACGTGGGGAAGAGTTCCTTCTGGCCATTGGTGTGCAGGCGGTCGTAGGTGAGGTTCACCATATCCTTCATGTTGAGCAGTTCAACACCTGCATACTCCAATTCGCTTGTGCTGTAAGGCAAAGCAAAGCTCAAGGCATTGACATAGTGCAAGCCCTTGCCGCTCACCGTTACCTCAACCATGTCGCCAGCGGCGAAGGTCTTCTTGTTAGGTGTGAGCACCAACTTGCCAGCCACCTTGTCGTTTGAGTTGCGCACACCGCCATCGAGTTCGGTTGCCACACACGAGATGTCGTAGGCATCAATCAAGCCATTCTTGTTGATGTCACCTGCACTCACATAGTCAAAGTCGCTATCGCCCTTGCGCAAGCCCGTATAGTTCATGTACGAGGTCAAGTCATTCTCGTCAATGCGCTTATCGTGGTTGATATCGCCCTGGTAGAAGCTTTCAGAGCCTGCCACCTTGAAGATGTACATCTGACTGCCCGAAGCAAAGTTGCCCACAGCCTTGTCAAGGTGCATCTTCACATAGCGTGCCTCAGGATTACCGACAAAGCTGAATGTCTTGTGGTCGGCATTCTGTGCCCACTCAAATTTGACGGGGGCACTCCATGTCTGGCGGTCGGTACTGTATGAGAAACTACCAGCGAGCAATGTGCCATTGCCTGCGTCCTCACGCGGAATGTACTCCAGGCGGTCGAGCTTGTTCACTGAGCGCAAGTCGATGGTAATGTCGGCAGGCACGCCCTCACCCTTGCCCCACTTAGTGTGCCAGGGGCTCTTCTCATCAAAATCGAACATCTTGTCAATGCCCTGGCCCGGCTGGTCCTCAGCAGAGTTTTGGGCCTTGATGCCCTTGATGGCGAACTCGAGCGGGTTGCTCTTTGTTGTGGCCGAAGCATTGCTCCAGTCCGAATAGCCGTCCTTGTTCACAGCACGCACCTTGAAAGCGTATGCTGTTTCGGGGTCAAGGCCATCGATTGTAAACGCGTTGTCGCGTATGGTTGAGTAGAGCATGCCGTTATACTCTATTTCGTAGAAGTCGGCATTATCCTGCTTGTTCCACGACGGTGTAAGGCTGAACACGCCCACATTGTTCTCGGCAAATTCCACCTTCGGAGCCGAAAGCGCACCAGAGTGTGTGCGCAGGCGGTCGGCCGGGTTAAACTCAAAGCCGTCTACCTTCACGTCTATCAAGTTGGCAGTTACATCAGTCTTGCCAATCTTCACGAGCAGCTGCGGGTTCTTTATTATTTCCTTCTTGGCCATCTCGCTACCGGGGGTAGCAAAACGGTTGAGGTTAGGCTTCTCGTTATAGTAGTACACATCGGTGCCCTTTTCAAAGTCGGCAAGCGAGGTCACCTTTGTCAGTTTCACACCCTTCTTGCCCACCTTGGCAGTCACGCTCTTGGGTGCCTTGCTCACATTGATGCGGAGCTCGGTCTCCTTTTGCGGTTCAAAGCCCTCAAACTTGCCGTAGGTAGGATTGATAGTCACCACAAGTTTGCCCTTGCCATTGGCATAGGTCGACACCGCGGTACGTGTACACTGGCCACTCAAGTACTCCTGCGTCTCACCATCGTCATCATACTGGCTGAAACCATTTGTGCCAGCTGCCGTAGAATATATTTCGTAAGCACGGTAGTCCTTGCGTATCTGCGACGGGTTGTTGTTGGGGTTGGCCATCGGAATGATGGCATCGGCCTTCACAAACACGGGCAACTTCCACAGCGGTGCATCGTAAGTGTTGATAATGCGTCCACCCTCGTACACATCGCCATTGTAATAGTCCACCCAACGGCCCTCGGGCAAATAAATGCCATTGCGTATGTCGTTGCCGTCCTTGTCCATCTTCGTTTCCTTATATATAGGTGCTACAAGGAATGACGGACCATACATAAACTGATACTGTGTGTCGCTGCCCAACGTGTAGTCGTTAGGATAGTCAAGGAACATGGCACGTACCATGGGCTTTCCGTCCACAGCCTGGCGGGCTATGGTATAGGTGTAGGGCAACAGTTCGCTCTTCAGTTTGAGGTATGAGCGGTTGATGCTTGTTGCGGGTTCGCCTAACACCTCGGGATATTTGGGGTTAGCGCCCCAGCCGTCCATATTCAGCTCCATGGGGGTAAAGGTCTTCCACTGGAACTCACGCACATTTACGGGCACATTCTTACCGCCAAAAATACCATCTACGTCTGACGTGATGTTGGGCTGGCCCGAAAGGCCCGAACCGATAAATGTCGGGATATGGAAACGTATGTATTCCCAATCGCCGCCAGTTTGGTCACCGCTCCAGATGCCTGCATAGCGCTGCGTGCCAGCCCAGCCGTCGAGTGAGATGATGAACGGGCGGGCATTCGAACCGTAATAAGGCATCACCTGTGCCACATCGGCCACACCATTCAAACCAAATGAATAGCCATAGCCTACCCATGCCACATCGGTTTTGAGCACACGCACACCAGCATCGCGCACTTCCTTCACAATGTCGCGTTGCAGCAGAGGCTCAATGCCCTCTTTGGGGTGAAGGTCGCTCTGTGTCCAAAGGCCAATGTGCACGCCCTTCGAACGGGCATAGTCGCCAAACTCCTTCAGGTTTTGTATGTTGCCATCGAGCGACGATGTCTGACCATAGCCTGCGCCATAGCCATCGTTGGGCAAGAACCAGCCAAGGGGCATGTCGTTATTGATGTAGCGGTCGATAGCTGCACGTGCCGAGAACTGATAATTGTTCTTCTCACCATTAAGGCTCTCCTTCACACCGCCATTATCCTTTTGGCTCTCGTTGTAGCGCTTGCCGTCCTCGTAGAGCATGAAGCCGTTGTCGGCCTCCTTCCAGTAGTCGCGGTTGTAAGCATTGAGGTGACCTTCGTAAAAACCAAACTTGGGCAGCAGCACCGGGTTACCAGTGAGCTGGTAAAAGTCGTTGAGCAGGTCTACCGGTTGTTTGTCCACCATAATAAAGGCGTCGAGGTAGTCCTCCTGATGCGACAAAATAACCTTACCCTCCTCGGTGGCGCCAAAGTCGTAGCGGCCGGGCTTGAAGGTGTTCCACATCACACCATAGCCACCTGTGCTCCAATAAAAAGGCGTGGGCGATGCCACACCGCCATCTACCCAGTTGTTGGTGTTTTCGATGGCAATGCTCTTGCCCTTGTGGCTGAAGCGTCCGTTCTGCACGCCGCCACCATAAAAGTACTCGCCCGATTGTGCCTTGAGCGTCAATGTGGTGCTGTTCTTGTCAAACGACACAGGAGCCACGCTCTCCACCACCGTTTCACCACTCTTGGTGTCTACCACGGTCATCAAGCCAGTCTGCTTGTCAAAGCGCACGGCAATGCGCGGTGTCGAAATTACCACGCCGTTGCTCTCGTTGCGCAAGTCAACGCTCTGTGTTGAGCGGCGTGCGTTCTCCACCAATATCTTTGCGGGAGGAGTGGCCTGCGGGTCGCGCACCACACCACCGTTGTCGTCGCGGAAGAGGCGGAATATGTTGTCGCCATAAAAATCTACTGTCAGTTGCTTGCCATCAGCATAAGTCACCTCAACTGTGGTCGGGTTTATTTTAGCCACATTCTTAATAGGGTTGCTTGAGGGCGCTGCAGCTTGTGCCACAGCACTGTTCTGCACCAACCCCGAAGCCAAGGGCAGAGCCTGCACGCCGTTGGGCGTGATGGTCAGTCCTGCCACAGCCAAAGGCAGAGCCATCACAAGTGTGGCGCATTTGTTGCCACGCTTGTTCTGAGTATTTCTTTTCATAATTTTGATGAGTATTATTGGTATTATGCGCCAAAGTTACGTATTATTTAGCAAATATGTGCGCACGCGCCTGTTTAATCACACACATCACTCGTGTTATTCATAATCGTTGCATTTTTATGCCACGCAAAAAAAGAGCAGCACAAACATTTCTGCTTGTGCTGCTCTTTTGAGTTGGGGTATCCGGACTCGAACCAGAAAAGGCAGGACCAGAATCTGCAGTGTTACCATTACACCATACCCCAATGTTATTAACACCTCCACCCTACCCGGGCAAGAGACTGCTAAATAAAATTTGTTGGGGTACCCGGACTCGAACCAGGAAAGGCAGGACCAGAATCTGCAGTGTTACCATTACACCATACCCCAATCAAACATAAAAAATGGAGTGTACCGGGAAGCATTGCTCTCGAATACGGGTGCAAAAGTAGCACTTTATTACAAACCCGCCAAATTTTGCGGCGTTTTTTTTCGAACAATCTGTCCAACGGCTCCACAGAACAAGCCATTATGAGTCGATGTCCAAAATTAGTTCGATATAAAATGGCGCCGTATCCCCGCCAATGGGCAAACTAATTTTCCTTTCCACATAGCCCCATGAGTTATGAGATCTGTCGCTAACGCGGAAAACCATAAGGGGAAAAGGGCATAAAAACAAAAGTGCCGCAAAGGAGACACGAAGGCATTGCACCCATCAAAAAAAGCATACGACTTGTACGCAAATATTTGTCCTCTCCCCGTCAGCCCTCTTATAAATGAATGTGTGTGCTTTTTCTGCCATCTTACACTTTTTACACGTAACAAGTTGATATTCAGAGGTTCCAAGTGTGTAAGATGATTTCAAAATATCTTACACTCCCCTACATACATCTTACACACCACGCCCCGTTGCCTTACAATCGGTTTTGTTGTACGCGGTGGGTTTTACGCCATAGGGACGTAGAAAAAATTGTCGGAGCAACAGACTTTTCTACTCCCCTATGCCGTAATATCGCCCTTCCGTGATTGTATCGTGTGGCAGCGTGTGGCGTGTGTAGGTTGTGCAGGTTGCGTGTAGGTGGAATTTGCAGCATCTTACACTGAGCAATATATTGATAATCAATGAGTTGCAACGTATTTGTGTAAGATGTAAGATACTCGGTGTGTAAGTTTTTGTAGTATAGTAAAAGCATTCTGATATTATAGCTCATGCTCACGGGTCACACCGATTGCACGGATTTTTCGCTAAGTGCTTTAGTCCCACGGAGATGACGGATTTGACGGATTTTGTGAGCATTGCATGCTCACTTCGCTA
>OQVL01001887.1_pt1 | contig 12736 bp, 13 predicted proteins | sample 1691501 | NCBI WGS metagenome assembly OQVL01 (sample SAMN03418253, study PRJEB22391) | human gut metagenome | biome: human-gut; feature: organic feature; material: feces | host: Homo sapiens | place: Tanzania | collected 2013-01
ATAATGCTGCCTTTTCTGTTTGTCAGAGAGGATACTATTTGCTTCATTGACTTCTTTGAATTTTTCCTCCGCATTCTTTTTTTCCTCTTCTGTTGCATTCACCCAACGGTCAGGATGCCATTTCATACAAAGTTTCTTATATGCCTTGCTGATTTCCTCCTGATCGGCATTCCTGTCTATGCCAAGTATCTTGTAATAGTCCTTATTATTATCCATTATCATTTTTTTCTAAAAATACAAAAAAAGATGGGAACTAATTGTCTCCATCTTCTTTCAATCTTTTGCTCGTTAAGTGCCATGCTTGGCATTCATCGCAATAATATACACGGCATTCATTTCTTGTTGGCTTTCTTGATAGTTTCTTGCAATCAGCAAGAGCCAACATTGCGCTTATCTTGTCATGATAACAGCGTTTATTGCACTTATAACCTTGAAGCTTCTGCTCCGTCGATTTCTTTGATTTTGCCATCGTTTTCAAGAATAAATGCTTTTCTGCAATCAAGACAAGCGAACCCGTCTGTTATAATTGGGTCATATGCCAACTGCGTATGCCCGAAAATCGGATAATCTCCATCCGGTAGTGTCTTTCTGCCATTCACGACCGTTCTAACATCCGCCCATACGACAGAGCCTGCATCATCATACCCCCCGCGATACCAATCAACACATGCTAATGCCATCAAAAATTTGATATCTCCGACATATAGCCGATTGTTAAGTGTATCTATAATGTTCTCCTTATAGAGCCCAAAATTATCATACCATTCTTCAAGTATTGGTGCATGAGAAAAAACATATTTATGTTCTCCGACCACCAGCTCTTCAGCAAGGGCAAACATTTTCAAATTTTCGCTGAATAACCCATGAATTTCGTTCCAATTTTTAATGTCTGCGCGACAATTACAAATATCTTTCCCGCCGTCATAAACATATGTACAATCATGGTTCCCTATAAGGAGCGTTACGTTCTCAGGATGCTCCTTCTTGAAATCAAGAATATCCTTAAAATTCTCCAATGCCATTTCATGGTTAATGCCCTCGTGATGATACGGGTCAAGATAATCCCCAAGAAATATGATTTTCCAATCCTCTCTACCCTTTACGGCATCCTTCCAAAAGGTTCTGCCGTGAACATCAGGTATAATTAACACTTTTTCAATTCTTTCCATTTTTTCCATTATCATTGTTCTTTATTATTAACATAAGAAGACTCCTTCCTTTATGGCTGTTACTTTCAACCTTCTTGGTCAACTATTGCTTAGGTAGGAGTTGCCCCTTGGAGTTAATAAGGTTCTATTTATTCTTTAGTTTAACCTCAGTAAATCCCTTGTAAAAAGTCCTCACATCATCAAACCACTGTTGAAACAAGAGTTTCCCCTCAGGGTTAATGAAATTATACTTGCCGTTTAGTATAACCTTTACAACTCCATCATAAAAAATACCCACACTATCAAACCATTGTTGGGACAAAAGTTGTCCCTCGGCGTTGATAAAGTTATATTTCCCGTTTAGATTAACCTCCGCAAGTCCCTCGTTAAAATAGTCCACACCATCGAACCACTGCTGAGACAAGAGTTGCCCTTCAGTATTGATAAAGTTCCACTTGCCGTTTAACTTAACTACTCCAAATCCCGCCTTAAAAGTATACGCACAATCAACCCACCATTTGGACAAGAGTTGCCCTTCAGTATTGATGTAATTATACTTGCCGTTTAGCTCAACCTCTGCAAATCCCTTATAAAAACCGCTTACCCAATCAAACCACTGCTTAGACACGAGTTGCCCCTTGGTATTGATGAAATTACACTTGTCGTTTAGCCTAACTGTAGCAAAACCCACCTTAAAATCACTCACCCAATCAAACTTCAATTTAAATTTAAAGACCGGATTAATCTTGCTATAGAAGCTAACAATTCCTTCAGACAACCCGATGTCATTTAATTGTGCAGATGTGTCGTTAGCATCCATGAACTGATCACTTTCAAAATGAAATTGAAATTTTGCGCCGTCAGACTTGCGGACATTAATATAAAGTGGTCCATGCTTACTATACATGTTATAGTAATTGTCATTTTCCGATGCCGTGCACCAATTGGTGCCCTCTCCGCCGCGCCTTGCCGCCGCGTGGCTGTGCGGCACGTACACTACCCACTCATCATCCTCGTACACCTTTTCAAGGTCCGCCTTTGCCTTGGACTGTTTTCTGACAGGCTTGAAGTCATCGGAAAGATCCTTTACCCATTCAATCAGCTCCGACAATGACTTGCAGTCCTTAATCGGCGGCAACTGAGTCTTGTTCTTATCATAGGTGAACAATGCAGATTTCAATTCAGGAGCATCCCCGGGCTTGATGCTGCCATTGGCATACATGTTGCCAATCCATACCCCGTATCTGCCTGTGAACGAACCCATGCCATTCTGTGATGCCGTAGGATCCGCCATCAGAAGGAGATTCAAACTGTGAACTTCCATAGTGGGATGGTTTCTTCGAAAAGAATCTATTATTTTATGAATTTCCATATTACGAAACTATTTATTGTATCTTATCGAGGTAATTCGCACCCATTCAGTGTCCTTATATTCTTCAAGATTTCTTGAATTGGTATAACTCATTGCCGAACGAAGATAATCTGTCTCATTCTCCGCCCATCCTTTCAGATTATATTCAACCTTTTGATATCTGATGAGGCCTTCGGACGTTTTGGCCTTGATGCTATCCTCGCCGTTAGCTTTGGCAACAACCTTCTGTGCAAGTTTCGTGCTCTGTCCATAGAACTGCTTCCAAATGGAAAGTTTGCCTTCTTTAAACATCTTATATGCATCTGCAAATTTGTTTCTTGGAATCTCCTTTCCGTAAGTCAGTATTGTTGAAATAGGTCTAACTATCTTCTTGCCTCGCACGTTCCAATATTTGGTGCCATAAGTCGTTTTTCCCGCACTTTCTATGGCTTTATTGAATAATCCTCCAATCATGACAAAATCGGCAAAAATAAGGGCTTTTTGGATATCCCTATAGCCTTGGATATTTCCGTCGGCAATAATCTTGCACTTTCCGTTGATTTCGGCCTTTATGCATGCTATATCCCTGATTAAAGAAAAATACGGATAATGGAGTCCCAAATTAGATGATGTAAGACAGCTGCCTCCTCCGCCTATACCAACCCTACAATAATCAACTCCTACCTTTTCGTATTCCCTATACGTCTCGGGATTTGCAATGTTGCCTGTCATAATGAGAACATGCTCTTTCCATTGCTTTTTAATTGCCTTTACAGTGTCAAGAAGCTTCACCATATGTCCGTTCGCAAGGTCAATACAAATCCTATATCTCGTATTTGGCTTGATGCCATTTTTGAGAAGGTTGTAGTGTAACGACAAAGCATTGAGAAATGCATCAGCAGCTTCCGAAAGGGAGAAAGCCACAAAATTAAATCTGTCCTCCTTAAGCAGATATTTAATTCGTTCCTCTACAGTATAACTACGTGGTATGACCGTATGTATTTTCGCATCATTGAAGTCCTTGACGTTTTCAAATGATACTACCGATGTCATACATGAGGCGAAAATCGGCAGAAAACCATCTTCGTCGTATGGATTACATTCTTTTCTACTACCGATTTGGGTAAGTTTTTCGGGAATGATTGCTACATCGTCATAATTAAGTTTAATGTCCTGCATTGTTTCTATTGATTTTTTGTAATTTCCTTTAAAGAAAAACTTACTTGCCATATCTAAACCATTTTCTATATCTTTATCTATTGGTTTATATCTATTTCCATATATTATTGTCATTTCACTTAGTTTAGCTGTTTTTATCATTTCATTTGTGGTGCTATATAGTTTTAATGATAAGTCTCTGGCTGTATCTACTCTTATATTTAATGTTTTTATTGTTATTGGAGTTTTATCTAGTTCTTTTATTATTTCATATATAGCGTCATTTGCTTCACTTAATTCTACAAAATAATTATTTGATATTATTGGAAGTGGATTTTTTCTTATTTTTAATCTACATTTTTTTAATAGTTCTGTTATTTCTTCTAGTTGTTCACGGGCTCTCATCTCATCTTCATGCATACTTCCTAATGATTTTAGACATAAATTTAAGTTTTCTTCAATTGTTCCAAAATTGTTTGATAGTTTAGCTATTCTATCTTTTAATTTTGAATACGGAGATTTTTTATTTTTTAGGTCTCCGATTATTGTATTAAACTCATTATTGGCTTTATATAAATCTTTATTTACTGCTTCTAGGTCTTTCAAATCCTCTTCATTTAAGTCATACATGTTTTTTATATCGTCTAATTGATCATATATGTCCGTTACTACTCTATTTACTTTTTCTAGTTTTATTTTAAATGCTTTAGCAGTTTCATCGAATACTTTTTTAGATCTTTTTTCTATTTCAAAATCATTTAATAGATTGTCTAAGTAATCTAAAAATGTTTTTAATTCAAACATACTGTCTTCTAGATTTAATACTACTTACTGACAAAATATTGCCAAACAGAATAAAAGAAGTTAATGATACGTATGACAGACTAACAGCCAGAGATTATCCATTAGACTACATGAAAGTACCATACAATATACTACAAATAGAAAAAAAATTAAACGACATAAAAACAAGAATAAAAATATTAGGAAACTTCAACCTGCCGCTATATAAATCAAATCACTTTAAGTCCTGCAAAGTCAGTTGGATAATTACAGCAAATGATTTTCTTAATGGTGAATGCAGAAAAAAACGCTACTACTGCTCACCAACATATGTTGATTCAAGTAATAAAAAACAAATTATCTTACCGGCAGGAAATTATTTAACATATATTTTTCAAGGAGCTTTTCAACCACAAGCTACAAAAATCTATGATATTATTACCCAATATCTACATAAACAAAATTTAAAGATTATTAGTCCGATTAAAATTACTACATTAAAAGATTTTTGGACAGCTAATACAAGAGATGACTATATAAGTATGCTTTCTGTTGCAGTAGAGAAGAAATGAAAATATTTAGCTTATTACAATACTTGTTCTCCCTTATACCCGAAGCGTATCCCTAAAGATTACTCAGACAGATAAATTCACCAACAAGCTCGATTTTAAATCACAAAAAGGCTGTTGTATCACCCTGCAGATACAACAGCCTCTATTATTTCCAACCTTTATTTCTATCTATTATTATATTCTCATCTATCTTTCCGCTACCATCAGCCCGTTATCCTGCACGCGCAGCGGCACTTTTAAAACCTGACCGGGATAAATATGTTTGGAATTAAGCTTATTGGCCTGTTCAATGCGGAAAATAACCTCACGCACATCCTCACGCGCTTCTGTATGACGACCGGCAATTTCCCACAAAGTTTCTCCCTCAGCAACAGTCACCTTATATTCCTTGTAAACTGGTTCATCAGCAAACACAGCACTATAACCGGCATAAAGGAAGCAAGCACAGCAGATAATACTTAAAAACTTTTTCATATCTATCACCGCCTAATAAATCTTTGTTTGGTTATATTATAGTGTTTACCGTGAACTTTGTCAACGATTTTATGAATTTTCGTTTGCTGTTTTCTGATATTTTGCGAACACATTTCCAAACATCAATATAGTTTATGCGTAATATATAAAAAATCAACGCAGCAAAAAAGGCATCACCTCTCGGCAATGCCTTTTTTCTTAATATATGTTACTCTATATCAAAAATTTTGCCCGGATTCAGTATATTATTGGGATCCAGGGCTTTTTTAATCGCACGCATCATTTCCAGCTCATCGGGATTAGTGAATTCCTCCATCAGCTGTTTGCGTTTATAGCCAATACCATGCTCACCGCTCAAGCGGCCGCCGTGTGCGTAAATAAAGCGGTACAGCTCCTGCTGGTTGACTTTGACTCTGGCATCCCAGTCCGCATAATCCTCCTGCTCCTGCTTCAGGATATTCAGATGGATATTACCGTCACCGGCATGACTGGCAATGCGTGTTACCAGCTGATATTTATCGGCCAGACGCAAAATTTCCGCCAGCAGCGCAGGCTCATGATCTACCGGGCAGACAACGTCCTCCTTGCAGACAATCAGGCTTTCCGCACGCACTGCTTCGGCGAAGGCCTTGCGTGCCTGCCAGATTTTATCGTGCTCCGCTACCAGCACATCGCCGGCACCGTTTTCCGAGCAGATTTCATCCATCGTACAAGCCTTTTCATCCAAGTCATCCTCGCTGGTGCCTTCCACTTCTACGATAAGATAATTGCCCTTGTCACTGCCCTGCAGCGTTGTACCGAGATAACGCTCTACGGATTTGATAGTGATATTATCCATGTATTCTACGCAGGTAGGCATAATACCGGCCATAATCAGCTTGTTTACCGTGCCGATAGCATCCTCAGGGGATTCAAAAACCGCCAGCAAATCCATGCTGTACTTTGGCAGCGGCAGCAGCTTTACGGTAATCTGCGTGATAATACCCAACGTACCCTCGCTGCCGATTATCAACTGCTCCAGGCAATAGCCTGTAGTCTGCTTTTGCAGGCGCGCTCCCAGCTGCACAATTTTGCCGGTAGGATTAACCACCTCAACGGCATATACCTGATGACGCGTAGTACCGTATTTAACCGCGCGATTGCCACCGGCATTGGTTGCCACATTGCCGCCGATAAAGCAGGAATCACCGCTGCATGGGTCGCCTGCATAAAAGGCTCCCTTGGCCGCAGCCGCAGCCTGCAGGTCCGAGGTGCGCACACCCGGCTCTACAACCGCATACATAGCATCAGCATTAACCTCGATAATTTTATTCATCTTTTCGAGCGAAAGCACTACACCGCCGTAAATGGGTACTGCACCGCAGGCAAGACCTGTGCCTGCGCCGCGGGGCACAACCGGGAAGTGATATTCATTAGCCAGCTTGACCACGGCTGCCACCTGTTGTGCATTTTCCGCAAACACAACAGCCTCAGGCATATGATGATAGGCCGGGTCAGTTACTTCATCATGGGCATATATTTCCATCTGCCCTGCATCAGTCACAACATTCTGCACGCCGACCAAAGCCTGCAGCTTGGCAATTATTTCATTAGACAGCTTGTTATACTCCATAATTCAGTCCTCCTCATTTGCAACATTTATATGTTAAACTACTCTACGCTTATTTTATCACAAACAGCGACATTTATAACAGCAAATCTTTTTTAGTGTACCAGCCACATATAAAAAGGTATGGCAAAAACTGCCAGCACCGTACTTACCGCAGTCAGCATAGCGGCATATTTATAATCGCCGCCGTAGCCTTTAGCAACAATCGCCGTATTGGTCATCGCCGGCATCGCCGCCATAATCACAAACACCTTTTCCATCATCGGCTCCAGATGGAAAAACGGCAGAATAAGGAAAACTATCCAAGGACAAATTAAATAGCGTCCCAGCATAGCAAATACCAGCTCCTTGCCTACGGCAATTTCTTCCCAACGGGTTTTGCTCATAGCAATACCGATGAACAGCATCGCAAGCGGCGTAGTCATGCTTCCCAGATAATGAAAGGACTTGAACACCGGCTCAGGCAGATTCCATTCCAGCAGTACCATCACTACGCCCAGCATAAAGCCCATCAGCGGCGGCGACATAATGCTTTTCAGTGTCTTACGGCTGAAAAGCGGCATTGCTACGCCATTGCTGCTCGCCAAATCATGAAAGCCGATAGTCCAGAAAAGCGTTGTGTTCACCATGTAGTAAATCATAATATAAGGAGCGCCGGCATCACCGAACAAGGCTATACCTAACGGCAGGCCGATAAAAATTGTGTTGGAAAAGCTGACGCAGATAGAAAAAATTCCTCTGTGCTCCCGCGGAACACCTATCAGACGTCCGAGCAGCCTGCTGATAAAATAGCCTGCCAGCATCGAAATAACCGGTACAATCAGGCCATGCGAAAGCGTAATAAGCTGGTCATGCTTAAACTGCCCCAAAATATTGGTCAGCATATATGTAGGCAGGCAGACATAATTTACGAGCCGCGAAATCAGCGCCACACTTTCCTCGCTGAACCAGCCCCTGCGCTCTAAATAAAAGCCGACAGCAATCATCAGCATGATGGTCAGCACACCATTTAATGCATGTAAAACTATTTCCATTGTTCATTCCCCTCATAAGACAAAAATTGCCGAAGCATTCAGCTCCGGCAACGAAGATTTTAGTTTTTGGATTTTTTTACTTCTTCCAGTTTGTTTTTCATCCAGTCAATCATTGCTACCTTGCCAAAATCGTGCCAGGTTTCACATTCGGTATTTTTGGCAATATACTCATTCCACTTATCCTGATTAACATTTTCTACTTCCATCAGGTTCATGATGCCAAAGCCACTGCGCCAGATCATATCATCCATAGAAGTGAATTTGCTGTTTTCCTGCAAAAACTTGGGGTTAAATAATTCCTGGAAGGATACCTTGTTCAAAATCTTGCCCAGTTCCTTATCCTCGGTAAAAATTCCCAGATAATGCTTAAAGGTTTTATCTAATTTATTTTTTTCCATCTTACTTCCTCCAAAAATAGTTGTATAAGGGTATTTTAACACAAAAGCAATAAAATGGCACTAGCATTTTCATATTCCGCGTGCAGAATCATTAATTTATGCCCGCATAACACAGATATGATAATCATTATTGAATTCCTACTAAATTCATAGTAGAATATAGTCATTAGAAAGGTTGTGACCGTAATGAAAATTTCTACCAAGGGACGTTATGCCCTGCGATTGATGCTCGATTTAGCAATCAACCACACCGGTAGCTATATACCATTAAAAACAGTTGCCCAACGGCAAAATATTTCCGATAAATACTTAGAGCAAATTATTCACCAGCTGAGTAAAGCAGGCTTTGTCCAAAGTGCCCGCGGCGCTCAGGGAGGCTATCGTCTGGCGCGCACGCCTGATGAATACACTGTCGGCGAAATTCTGCGCACAGTCGAGGGCAGTCTTGCTCCCGTATCCTGCCTGGACTGCAAAACACCCTGCGATCAGGTTGATTCCTGTATCACCATCGGTCTTTACAAAAAAATTCAGCAGGCCATTGACGGCGTAGTTGACCACACTACGCTGCACGATATGATAAGCGATTACCGTGCCAAGCATCCGCAGGCTGAAAATATTTAAAAGCGAGCTAAGCACCCGCATTTTATAGAAAAATAACAAAGCATTAGGAGGAAAATAATATGAACAGAGAAGAAGCCTGGAATTTATTACGTCAATATAACAAGGAGTCCTTTCATTTACGTCATGCACTGACTGTAGAAGGAATTATGCGTTACTTTGCCAAGGAGCTTGGCTATGCAGACCAGGAGGAATACTGGGGCATCGTAGGCCTGCTGCATGACTTGGATTTTGAGCTGTATCCCGAGGAGCACTGCGTAAAATCTCAGGAGCTGATGCGCGAGCACGGTGTAGATGAAAACATTATCCGCTCCACTGCCAGCCACGGCTGGGGCCTGACTGCCGCTAACATCGAACCTGAGCATCAGATGGAAAAGGTGCTTTTCGCTATCGATGAGCTTTCCGGCTTAATCGGTGCCGCTTCCCTGATGCGTCCTTCCAAAAGCGTACAGGACATGGAGCTGAAATCCCTGAAGAAAAAATTTAAGGACAAACACTTTGCAGCCGGCTGCAGCCGCGATGTAATCAAACAGGGTGCCGATATCCTGGGCTGGCCTTTGGACGAGCTGATGGAAAAAACCATCGCCGCTATGCGTGTAGACGAAGCAGCCATCAACGAAGTCTGCGATAAATTATGAGGCGCACAGCCTTAATCTGCTCTTTGCTGCTCAGCCTTGCAGGCAGCAGCTTCGCGGCCACAGCTGAAGAGATGTGGCAGGATTATCAACAGAAACCGGCCATAGTTTCCAACAATCCCACCAAACAGGCTGAGCCGACGGAAGCCGAAAGCAGTATTGACACTTCCCAAGCAGAGGAAACCGCTGCAGACAATAACATCGTAAGCACTGCTCCGACTGTACCGGCAACGCCAAAGCAGGAGGAAGCCGTAGCAGAAGTATCCACGACAGTGAATGAAGCAAAAGCACCTATGGCAGAAGTGCCAACAACACCAGCTGCTGCAAACACTGCAGCTAAACCGCCTGTTATCAGCAATGAGCCTGTGCCGCCTGCAGATAAGCCAAAGCCTAAACCAAAGCTGAATCTGGTAGGCAAGCCGCCGCTGCCCAGGCAGTTCATGCGTACGCCACAGGCAAGCGATTTCATTAGCGTCAGCAGTGAAGCCGGCGGCTATAGTATGGCCGTGCCCAAGGCCTTCGGCAAAAATCCGCTGGCAGACCTGCCACATACTGAGGGTGCCATGCTAGTACGCACCGCCAGTAACATTCTGATGCTGGCAGCAACTGTGCTTGACGCTACCGATACTGCCAGCTTTAAGGCAACAGAAGCTCTGCCTGTCTATGAAAATGCCAAAGTATACTGGCAATGGCAGCATGGTAATCAGTTAATTTGGACCTGCCGCCTGAGTGCCCACAATGATTATCACGGCAACAAGCTGCTTTTGACCGCAGAAGCTCAGCAGAACGGCAAAACCTACCAGTTGCTGTACGTAATGCCTGCAATGCAGGCAGATAACTATCTGCCCCAGGCAATTTATTCCTTAGACAGCTTTAAATTAAATCAGCCATAAAGAAAAATCCTCCGACAGCTCGCCAGCTGCGGAGGATTTTCCTCTTTCTCTCTCGTTAATTATGAGTCCGGGGACATTAGCTTTGTTGGGACATTGGCTAAAAGCATGGGGTGTTAAAGGTTAAGAAGAAATAAGTAGAGGGATAACACCATATGCAGACAAACTTGATAACCACGAGATTTTCTATGCAAATTGACTTTTAAAGAAAGGCTTTTTTAGTTAGCTCAGCTTTTTCAGATAAGCTTGTCCTTTTTCATGCTCGGACATAAACTGGAACAGGTAGAGGCCGCACAAGAATAAGAAGATGTTAGGCAGGAAAGGCACATACTCCAGCGAGACAAAATCTGCACCGGGCAGCCCCAGCCATACGTTCCAGTCACCGTACAGGAAGGACGGCAGATGTCCAATTATCTTACCCTGCCAGATGATCACGCCATCGGTAAGATGCCTTGTCAAATCATAGGCTATTGCAGATAACAGCCAACCGCAGGAACCGGGAGACTTCTGCAGCCACCAATGAATGGGCTGTACTACCAGATATGCAAGACCAAGGAAGGTAAAGATGCCGAAATAAATGGAATGCTGCGGTGTGAAGATATAGGTGCAAAGCGAAATCGCAGTGCCTACGCCTAAAAGGCCCAATCCCCATTTGAGGTAATTACTGCCCTGGCTGAAGGTCATACCGCACAGAACCACAATGCTCCACAACGTCAGCCGCTGCCACCATACATAATCCCAAGCAGGATTAGTACCCTGAGCAACATTGATATTATACATGAAGTAGAAAACTGCCAGATTTAAGAAGGCTGCAGCCTTGAGTGCGTTCAGCACCCGGTACTGCTTCTTTTCTGCTTTGCTTTCTGACTGCTCATACATTTTTGCTAATAACTTTTCCATAATACTTACCTCGCTTTCATCTTGGGAGGTGAAGCGCCGCGCAAACCTTAGGGAATATTTATTATTCCCTGTAGTTATAATATAAACTATTCTGTCAGAATTTTCAAGAGGTCAAGTTATAACGTTTGGGCATGAGGCAATTAGTTTTATATCAGTTATGCTTTATTAGAATATTAATAATGCGTTGCAGGAATAACTATGCCCTGAAAAAGCCAAAAACAGCAGAGGAACTGTAAACATCATTACACTTTCTCTGCTGTTTTGTAACCTAGCTTCTTTTTTTATTTTTTACTTTTCTACACTAAAGGTGTTAGTTAATGCCGCAAAATCCTCCAGGCTGAGTGTTTCCGCTCTGCGCTTGCCGTCTACGCCGGCACGCTGCAGCCACTGCGCACACTGCTCGGAGTTGATGCCCATATTCTTCAGCGAATTGCTGAGCATCTTGCGTCTCAGGGAGAACGCTGCCTTCACAACACGGAAGAACAATGCTTCGTCGCACACCTTTACAGGCGGCTCGGAGCGGCGCTTGCACACAATAACAGCCGAATCAACAGCCGGTGCGGGAATAAACGAGGTCGGCGGCACAATAAACGCTATCTCCGGCTCAGTGTAATACTGAATAGCTACCGAAAGCGCACCATAATCTCTGCTGCCGGGTTTGGCAGCCATGCGTTCGGCAACCTCCTTCTGCACCATAGCAACTAAGCGTTCCATAGGCAGGCGCTTTTCCAACAGTGCAAAAATAATCGGCGTAGTAATGTAATACGGCAGGTTAGCACACACCCTAAATTCCGGTGCTGCCACCGTTTCCATAATATTTACCTGCAGGATATCGCCATTGACGATGCGAACATTGTCATAGCCCTCCAGCGTAACATCCAGTACCGGCAGCAGGCGTTTATCCAGCTCTACTGCTACAACGTCGGCGCCGCTTTCTGCCAGCCCCTCCCCCTTCAGTGCCTCCGCCTGCCGCCGCTTGCCGTCGGCCAAAAAATCCTCATAGGGTAAAAGCCCGCTGTCTACCAGGCAGTATACATACACACCGCTGTCCTTCATGGCCGTGTAGGAGGGGCAGCACCGGTCAAACTCTATCACCTGCCCGTTCAGCAGCCGACGCCGCAGCTCCGGGACAGCGTTGGCTGCCCGGGTCAGGGCATAGAGAAAGC
>OQVL01001888.1_pt1 | contig 12735 bp, 14 predicted proteins | sample 1691501 | NCBI WGS metagenome assembly OQVL01 (sample SAMN03418253, study PRJEB22391) | human gut metagenome | biome: human-gut; feature: organic feature; material: feces | host: Homo sapiens | place: Tanzania | collected 2013-01
ATATGGGTCTTGATCTTTCGACAAGAGAGCCGGTAAATATCCGTGAATATTTCCCCGAGGGAATTGCTCAGCGTGACCCCAAAACGCTTGAGGTCAGCGCTCTGCCGGGCAGTGAAAACATATATAACGAGTGCTTGCAGAGTTTTATCGAGATGTGGAGAAAGCTGATGCGTCTCAGCGGTCTTTCCGCTCTTATTAAGGTTAAGGACGCTCTTGAGGGCAACGGCACGTGCTACGCAATCACAGAGAATATTGACGGTATTACGCTCAGAGAATATCTTCTCAGAAACAATGTCGGATATATTTCCTGGGAAAAGGCAAGACCCTTGCTTATGCCTGTCCTTTCAACTCTCGGAACACTTCACGCTTCGGGTATAATCCACAGAGGAATTTCTCCGTCAACACTTGTTGTTGCGCCCGACGGAAAGATCAGAATTACGGGATTCAGCATCAGCCAGGTGAGATCCGCAAGGAGCGAGCTTAAATGTCAGCTCTTTAACGGATATGCCGCATTTGAACAGTACGGATTTGACGGCAGACAGGGCACTTGGACGGATATTTACGGCTTCGGCGCTGTTCTTTACAGAACCCTTATCGGTACCGATCCGATTGACGCCACGGAGCGTGTTACAAACGACAGATTGATGGTTCCCGGCAAATTTGCCGAGCAGCTGCCTGCATATGTTATAAACGGTCTTGTCAATGCTCTTCAGATTCTACCCGAGGACAGAACAAGAACCGTTGAGGAGCTCAGAGCGGAGCTTTCGGCTTCTCCGAGCGCTGCGGCAGGTTCGGGTATGGATTTTGAACCCGTTGTTCCCGTTAACACCAAAAAGCCCGTTGCACAGAGAATTGTAGATGAAGAGGACGAGGAAGATTACACTTACAACAAGCGTGAGGCAGCGAAAAAGCGTCACACCCGTTCGTCCGTTGTAATTGTAATTGCTGCGGTTGTAATTGTTCTTGCAATTGCATTTGTTGTCCTCTGGCAGACGGGTGTTGTCAATATTGACGGAAAAGCAACGACAACGGCGGCATCCGATCTTGTCGAGGTTCCGAACTTTGTCGGCAAACCGTATGATGAAATAATTGATGACAGCTACAACAGCAAAAACTTTAAGTTTGAGAAGAGCGAGGTCTATGACTCGACAGTCGAAGAGGGCTACGTCATCGAGCAGAGTATTGATGTTAACGAAAAGGTTTCTGTCGGTACGACCATCAAGCTGGTTGTCAGCAAGGGCAAGCAGAGCATTGTTTTCCCGACATCCGGAATTGTCGGAATGAAATATGAAGAAGCTCGTAATATGCTTACAAAGATCGGATTTACTGTTGAAAAGTCGGTTAAACTCAATACCGACGGAGAGCAGGAGGGCACCGTTCAGGGCGCATCACTTGAGGGCGGCGCTTCATACGAAAAGGGCACAACGGTATTCCTCTTTGTTTGGGGCGAACCCGTAACGGAGGAGCAGACAACCGAAGAGACTACCTCCGAGGATGAAACAAGTGAAGATGACGGCTCACTCGAATCTCCGCTTGACAGACTTATGAATCTAAGATAAGCAAAAAAAAAAGCAGTAAGGTTCAAAACGAACTTTACTGCTTTTTGCTATTTAACGATTATATCCGCTGTTCTGCCGCGGACAAAGCTGATTATGTCATTCGGTGTAAGCTCAACCTGACTGCCGATGCGGCCGGCGCTGAGCGTAACCGTTTCGAGGGAAAGGATATCCTCGTGAAAGGTAGTCTTAAAGTTCTTCTTCATCCCGATCGGACTGCATCCTCCGTGAATATAACCGGTGAGGGGAAGTAGTTCGCTTTGTTTTATCATTTCAATCGACTTTTCACCGACTGATTTTGCAGCCTTTTTTAGATCAAGATGTTCGGCAACAGGCACTACGAAAACATAGTAATTCTTTGATGCGGAACGGGTAACGAGCGTCTTATATACCGTTGCGGGATCCTTGCCGAGAAATTCGGCAATCGTTATTCCATCGGTCGGGATGTCATCGCCGTGAGGATAAAAATGCGGTGTGTAGTTTATTTTTTTCTTGTCAAGCAAGCGCATAACATTTGTTTTAACTTCTGCCATATCAATCACTCTAAATAGTCAACGATTTTGACGGTTCTGCCGCCTCTTGTGTAAACTCTCGGAACTCGTCGTGTAATACAGCAAAGAAATTCATAGTTGAAACGACCCGAAAGATCGCCTATTTCCTCACAGGTAATTTCTTCATCGCCGTCTTTGCCGATAAGCGTTACGGCATCGCCGATCGAAACGCCCGGAATATCGGTAACATCAACCATAAACTGATCCATACAGATCATTCCGACAATTTTGGCACGTCTGCCGTGAATCAGGACGCTGCCTTTGTTTGAAAGCAGGCGAGGATATCCGTCGGCATAGCCCACGGGAATTGTTGCGATAACGGTCGGCTTTGTCGCAACGTAGGTTGAACCGTAGCTTACTGTATCACCCTTGTGTATTGTTTTAACATTGATAACAAGGCTGTGAAGCTCCATTGCAGGCTCAATGTGGAGATTTTCCTTGTGCACAAATTGGGACGGATACAGACCGTAGGTTATGATTCCGCTCCTGACCATATTAAGAAAATCGTTATTTGTGTCGATTATCGCCGCACTGTTACATACGTGCTTGATCGGAATATTGATACCGATTTCTTCAAGTCTTTTTACAAAGTCCTCAAATTTTTTGAACTGGTTGTTCATTGAGGTTTTGTCAGCCTCGTCCGCACAGGCAAAATGAGTGAAAATACCGTCGATTTCAACATTCGGAAGCTGGGAAATTCTGCGGATTTCGTCAATGCTCTCGTCATCCGGGATAAATCCGATTCTGCCCATTCCCGTGTCAACCTTTATATGAATGTGTGCTGTCGTACCCATATGTTCGGCAGCTTCATTAAGCTCCTTTGCAATTTCGTAACGGAAGATTGTGAGCATAATATCGTTACGTATTATTGTTTCAAACTGATTCGGGAAAACAAAGTCGAGAATAAGGATCGGTTTCGTTATACCTGCACGGCGAAGAGCAAGAGCCTCACCGACGGTTGCAACCGCAAAGCCGTATGTGCCGATTTCGCTGAGTGCTTTTGTAACCTCAATCGCACCGTGTCCGTATGCGTCGGCTTTTACAACAGCCATTACCTTGGTGTCCTTGCCGACCTTGTTCATAACTTCCTTTATGTTATTACAGATTTTATCAAGATCAATTTTCAGATAAACTCTGTTGAGATAGTCAAGATTATTATTCAAAATTACACCTCTCAGTCAATTACCCTGATTGTTTCAATTACAGGCTGCTGATCTGCGGGAATACAGTTGCTTTCCGGAACCGTACTGCATATTTTATCTATAATATCCAAGCCCTCCGTAATTTTGCCGAAAGCCGCATACTGTCCGTCAAGATCGGATGCGTATGTACTCTTGAGGCAAATAAAGAACTGCGATGAAGCCGAGTTATAGTCAAACTGGTTTCTCGCCATTGAAATTACGCCGCGCTTGTGTTTAATTGTATTTTTTACTCCGTTTGCGGAAAATTCTCCCTTAATACTGCTTTCGCAGCCGCCGAGACCCGTTCCCTCGGGGTCGCCGCCCTGAAGAACAAAATCCTTAACATAACGGTGGAAAGTCAAACCGTCGTAGAAGCCTTCGTTACAGAGCTTAACAAAGTTGCCCACGGTGAGAGGTGCCTGATCTCCGTCAAGCTCGATTTTAACCGTTCCGTAATCCTTAATAACCATTTCAACGTGGTGCTTACCCTTCAGTCCGCCCGACGAACCGCAGGATGTAAGACACAAAAGCATTAATATAGCAGTTGTAAATAAAGCGACTGCTCTTTTCATAAATATTTACCTCACTTTATCTCGTGTTCTACTCAGCAATTATATCACATATATAAAGTATAGACAAGTAGAAATTTTGTGTTATAATTATTTTACATTAATAATTAATAAGGTGTCGGGATGTTTATTTGTAATCAGTGTCCGAGGCGCTGCGGTGCCGACAGAGACATAAAAACGGGCGTGTGCGGCGTTAATACGGGATACAAGGTTGCCAGAGCCGCCCTGCATTATTGGGAGGAGCCATGCATAAGCGGTGAAAAGGGCAGCGGAACGGTTTTCTTTTCGGGTTGTTCTTTAAAATGTGTATACTGCCAGAATTACAGAATCAGCAGTGAATGCTATGGCAAGGAGATAACAGAAGATCGGCTGATTGAAATTTTTAGAGAGCTTGAAGCCCGGGGAGCTAATAATATTAACCTCGTAAATCCAACGCACTATACCGTTCAGCTCGCTTCCACGCTTTCAAAATACAAGCCGTCGGTTCCCGTGGTGTATAACACGGGCGGATATGACAGTGTTGAATCGCTGAAAATGCTTGACGGACTTGTTGATATTTATCTCACGGATATGAAATATGTCAGCCCGTCCGTATCTCTGAAGTACAGCAAGGCGGCAGATTATTTCGACGTTTGTTCGGCGGCTGTCAGGGAGATGAAACGACAGCAGGGGACGGATGTCTTTGAAAACGGGCTTATGAAAAACGGACTGATAATTCGCCATCTCGTTCTTCCGGGCAATGTCAGTCAGGCGATGCGTACTCTTGACTGGATAAAGGATAACCTGCCGATTGACACGGTTATCAGCCTGATGGGGCAGTATATACCGTGTGCAAAAGCTGCCGAGTATCCGACGATTAACCGTAAACTCAGCGAGAGGGAGTATAATCTTGTGCTTGAATATGCCGAAAAGCTCGGTTTTGAGAATGTTTATATTCAGGAGCTTGATTCCTCATCCGAGGAGTTTGTTCCCGATTTTGATCTCAGCGGAGTTTGACAAAATCGAATAAATAAGTTATAATAATAAAAAACTACGGAGGAAACAGTTATGAAGAAAATTCATCGTATTATAGCTGCGCTGACGGCAATTCTTGTTGCAATTACCTGCTCGGGATTTGCATCACTTGTTTCTGCCTCGGCGGCTGCAACCGTAACAAGCGTTAAAATTATTAAATACCCTGCGAGAACCGAATTTCTTAAGGGTGCCGACTGGGATTTCGGATACTATGATGTTCCCGACAACGGACTCGGAACCTTTGTTTCGGGCGGTGATAAGGTCGCTTTTAAGCACTATGGCGGCTATCACACAAGATATGAGGATCTCGGAATGCTCGATATGAACGGACTTGTTGTCAGAGTTACTTATTCCGACGGCAAAACCGCCGATATTGCGTATAAAGAGACTGTTTCCGGTTCAAGCGTTTATCAGAATATTTATGCTTCGTTCAGAAAGAAGGTTAAACCGGGAATCAATTCCGTTGAGGTTTACTTCAAGCCTTATAACGGCGTCAGCGATTTCTATGACATCAACCTTGTAACAACTGCAACCGAAAAGGGCGACGTTAACCACGACGGCAAGGTAAACTCCGCCGACGCACTTATCGTTCTTCAGCACGTTGTTGCGATAAAGCTCCTCAATGCGGTTGATTACAATATCGGAGATATGAATTCCGACGGTTCAATCAACAGCTTCGACGCACTTCTTATTCTTCGTAAAGCGGTTGCATAAATTAAATTTTTATCAAAACTGGACGGCTTATGCCGTCCTTTTTGTATTTTAAACGCATAAATGATAATACTGTTATTGAAATTATTTAAGCGGGAGAATACAAGATGAAAATATCAAACAAACAATACGATGAAATGGTCAAAAAGGCGTCGCCTGATTCGCCGATTTTAATCGACTGCCTGAAAGCGTTTCTGATCGGCGGAGCGATTTGCTGCTTCGGGCAGCTTCTGTTCTATATTTTTTCAAAAAACGGAATGAGTACCGATGAAAGCAGATCACTTGTGTCAATTTCCCTGATTGTGATCACAGCGTTTTTGACGGGAATAGGCGTTTTTGACAAAATTGCCAAGCACGCGGGAGCAGGTACAATTGTGCCGATAACGGGCTTTGCTAATTCCGTTGTTTCTCCGGCGCTCGAGTTTAAAAGCGAGGGCTTTATTATGGGTACGGGCGCAAGTATATTTAAGATTGCCGGACCTGTTATTCTCTACGGTACATCTGCGGCATCGCTTTACGGATTGATTTATTTTATTGTCGAAAAGGTGATGGACAAATGAGCGGGAGAATTATTGAATTTAATAACAAGCCGATTGTAGATTGCTGGGCGTCTGTTGCAGGCAAAAAGGAGGGTGCAGGACCTCTCGGAAAAGAATTTGATATTGTACTCAGTGACGACAGATGCGGACTTGACACGTGGGAAAAGGCGGAAAGTCACATTCAAAAAATTGCTGTCGGGCTTGTTGTGGACAAATCGGGGTATAAATCGGAGGATATCGACGGTATTTTTGCAGGCGATCTGATAAATCAATGTACAGGCTCTGCATTCGGAATCCGTGAATTTGGGATACCGTATTTCGGCGTATACGGAGCTTGTTCAACCTCTGTTCTTGCGATGATCAATGCCGCCGTATATGTTGACTCCGCGAAAATGGACTATGCAATTTCTTCAACATCATCGCATTTTTGCTCGGCGGAAAAACAATTCAGATTTCCGCTTGAATACGGAGGTCAGCGTCCGCCCACTGCGCAGTGGACTGTAACGGGAGCAGGTGCGGCTTTGATAACGTCAAAGTCGGCGAAGAACGGACCCGTAATCGAAAAGGCGATTCTCGGCAAAATGGTTGATAAAAATATCACGGACGCTAACAATATGGGCGCAGCTATGGCACCTGCCGCCGCAGACACAATTGCGACGTTTCTTACACAGACGCATACCTCGCCCGATCAATATGACCGTATAATTACGGGAGATCTCGGAAAGGTCGGCTCGGCGCTTTTATATGAGCTTCTCGAAAAGGAATATTCGATTAATATACGTGACAAGCACGACGACACAGGACTGATGATGTATTATATGGATAAACAGGATGTGCACGCAGGCGCAAGCGGCTGCGGCTGCTGCGGCAGCGTTCTGTGTTCAAAGATTCTCAATGAGCTTGCAAGCGGGAAAATGCACCGTGTTCTCGTAGTGGCAACGGGTGCGCTTTTGTCGGCGGTTTCCCCGTTTCAGGGGGAGAGTATTCTGGGGATTGCCCACGGAATTTTATTGACGGACGGGAGGTAAGACTATGGATAAATCAAAGTACGCAAAGGCCTTTATGAAGATGGCAAGGTACGACTGTATGATGCTGACCGTTTTAAAGACGGCAAAATGCGTATTGACCGCCGCAGTTGTCATTAATACAATTCTGTCGGGTATATATATAGTTTCTGCGGTTAAAAAATAAAATTACCCTTGTAAAATACAATTCCATATGTTAAAATAGGTAAAAACAAGGGGGATTGTTCAATGAAAGGTTTAAAACTCAACGCTTATAAAATTGATGAAATTCAGTTTGTAAATAAAATTAAGGCGAACACAAAAATTGAGCTGAAAAACAGTTACGCATATAATGTAAGGTACACCAACAACAATATTTGCGAGGGCAGGTTCACCGTTACGATTACCGACAAGGAAAATCCGGAGATTTTTTCGGTCAAGCTTGTTCTTGCCGGTATCTTCAACTATCCCGAGGGACTGGAGAGGGAGATTATCCATATTCAGACCTACAAGGAGCTTTTCCCGTATGCGAGAGCGTTCATAACAACGATCACCGCAAACGCAGGTATTCAGCCGATTATGATCCCGGATATGGATATCGAAAACCGTGAGATTTACCGTTTTGATAATCCGAACAAGCAAAACTGAATATTATTTGCCGTGGTTGATTCGTCAGCCACGGTTTTTACTTGTTTTATAAAATGTTTAAGATGTTTTGTACAAATAAAATTGACATATTATTTTATTCGTGGTAAAATTAGATGAAATGAAACCCATAGGAAGGTGTATATCTTTGAAAACCACATTTTTTTCACGCATTGCCTATAAGCTGATGGTTGTTTTGATCACCATCTCATATACCCTGACGCCGTATGTCGCACCCTCGCACGACGATCCGATTGAGACAAACGAGCAGAACGGCGCTAACCTTACAGCTGTTATGTGGGCTGATCCGCAGTTCTCAAACTATCTTGTTGAAAGAACAAGGTATTTTGACGCCGCTTGCGAGGACGTTACATACAACATCAACGGTAAGGTTGACGCTATGCTCAACGCCGGCGATATTGCGGAAAACGGACTTCTTTGCGAGTACCAGTACATTTCGGAGAAGCTCGCGGGTGCAAGAACAAAGTGTTTCCTTAACGCTGTCGGTAACCACGACGTAAGACTTAAGGCGAGCTACAAGCAGACGGTTAAGAATTTTACAGGCTTTACAAATGACCTTAACAAGGCTGTCGGCAGTGATTTCACAATGGATGCTTTACACTATTCATATGAAATCAACGGTTACAGATTCATCGTTCTCGGAACGGACAGAACCGAATTTGAGGAATCGTACATCAGTGAGGCTCAGCTCTGCTGGCTTGATGCACAGCTCGGTGAGGCGGCAAAGACAGGTAAGCCGATCTTTGTTATGATCCATCAGCCGCTCAAGTGGACTCACGGTCTTCCGGATACATGGAACAGCCCGATCGATTCCGCAGGCTCAGTCGGCGCACAGTCCGATTCACTCAGATATTTCCTCAACAAGTATGACAATGTTTTCCTTATCACGGGACATCTTCATACGGGAATCGGTCAATATACATATGAAAAGATCGATAACTTCCACTCAATCAATCTTCCGTCGCTCACAATCGACAACAAGGACGGCGAGTGCAACGATAACGGTATCGGATTTATGATGGAAGTATATGACGATCACGTTCTCTTCAGAGCAAGGAACTTTGCAAAGGGTGTTTATATGCCTGAGTATGATATTGATATCCCGGTAGTATAATTTATCAGGAGGGCTTTTTATGGAAATCGTAAGGAAAGAGTATTCTTACCCCTCGGTCACTGGTGAGGCCGATATCTTTGCACGCAGCTGGGCTCCTGCCGACGGCAAAATCAAAGCCGTTGTTCAGGGCGTTCACGGTATGGCAGAATTTGGCGAAAGATATGAGGAGTTTGCGGCGGCACTTTGCAACGCAGGTTTTGCATTCATTATGAATGATCATATCGGTCACGGAAAGTCGGTTGCTCCGGACGGAGTTAAGGGCTATTTCGGCGGAGAGAAGAATGCATTCGGCAAGGGCTTTGTCGATGATGTTCATCAGCTTACTCTTATTGCCAAGAATGAATTTAAAAAGCCTGTTATCATTTTCGGTCACAGTATGGGATCCTTTGTCACAAGAAGCTATATAACAAAATATTCGGACGATATTTCCGCCGCAGTGATTTGCGGAACAAGCGGCAAGAATCCCGGCGCAGGCGCCGGAATCGTCATTGCCGATCTTATTTCAAAGGTCAAGGGAGAAAAACACCCGAGCAAGCTGATTGATAAGATCGCATTCGGAACCTACAACAAGCGCACCGAGGGCAGAACGCCGTTTGACTGGCTTTCAAGGAATATTGAAAACGTTGATTGGTACATTGCCAACGATGATTGCGGATTTCTCTTTACGGCGTCGGGATACAAGAATATGTTTGAGCTTCTTGATTCCGTTTCGTCCGACGGCTGGTACAGAAAAGTACCAAAGGATCTTAAAATCTTCCTCATTGCAGGAGCCGAAGATCCCGTCGGCGCATACTCAAAGGGAGTCAAAGAGGTCTTTGAAAAGCTCAAGGAAACAGGACATAACAATGTTACCTGCAAGCTTTATAAGGACGACAGACACGAAATTCTCAATGAGCTTGACAGAGAGCACGTTTACGATGATGTAATCGGTTTCTGCGACAGTGTTATTAAGTAAGGAGACTAAATGTTACCGTTTTATAATTTCAGCAAATCGCTTTTTTATAAAGTCTTCGCGGTTTTTATTGCCGCATTGATGACACTGAGCAACGGCTTGAATAGTTTTTTCAATGGCGACATTTATAAGTATGAGTCAAACTCTAAAGTTGTCGGTCTTGAGACCGTAGAACGAGCACAGGGTGTTACAACCGACGGCGAATACTGGTATTTCAGCGGCAAGACATCACTTGTAAAAATCGGTTTTGACAATCAGACGGTTTATGCCTATAATTACAAGGCTTTGACCGATGAAATCGTTGAAAAGAAGAACGAGCTTGCCAAGGACCTTGATCCAAACCTCGTGTTCAAGTTCGAGAGGATCATCAGAAACAAGGGCGGTGTTGGAATCGTTCCAGTGCATTCCATCGTGTGCGAAGGCTGCCATATGACGCTTCCTGCACAGTTCGTCAACGATGTAAGACGCGAAGACGAGATAAAGTTCTGCCCGTACTGCAGCAGAGTCCTCTACTACGAAGAGAGCGAGGACAGCGAGCATCTTGATGCTCTGTTCGATGCTTCAGACGATGTGGAGGATGGCGACGAAGAGGGCGGTGATGACAACGATAGTGGCTTCATCTCCGACGACGAGTTCAGCAACCTCGATACTCTTTGATTTCGTTTTTTGATATTTGAATCGTAAGGTTCTTCAAGCAATCGCTTTGGCGCTGGTTCTCCAGCGCCCGAGAGGAAAGTCCGAGCTCCATAGAGCAATGATAACGGCTAACAGCCGCCGAGGGCGACCTTAGGGAAAGTGCAACAGAAATAAACCGCCTGTTTTTTCAGGTAAGGATGGAAAGGCGAGGTAAGAGCTCACCGGCGCGCAGGAGACTGCGCGGCCCTGTAAACCCTATCCGAAGCAACACCGACCGAATGCCGAAAGGCGCGTCAGCTGGGCGTTTTTTCAACGGGTGGCTGGAGCGTACAGGCAACTGTGCGCCAAGAAAGATGATTGCCTTAAATGACAGAACTCGGCTTACAGATTTACTCGCTTCTTTAAACAAATAACAGTTATGCCTATACTTTTTCAGAACTGAACAATAACACACAAAATCGCCTCTTTCATATGATGAAATGAGGTGATTTTTGTGTTAGTGAGCATTATTTACGCTTTTGCGCTTATCTTTATTCTTTGCGGACTTTTCTTTTTGTTCCTGTTATTTTTTGACAAGGCCATGCTTCCTCGCGGCAGTGACGAATATTATACCGTTGTTCCCGCGTTTCACGGAGACAAACGCCTTCCGTCAACAGTTTACGCCGCTTTCGTCAGGGCAAATCTTTTCACTTTCACCAAAAAGAATGAAGTAATTGTTCTCGATTTTGGCATTGATGAAAACGAGAAAAAGCACTGCGCCGAAGTGCTTGAGGGCAATGCTACAGTAATCTTTTGCAAGACAAACGAAATTAAAAGAATATTTGTTGAAAGACGCAAGAAAAAGTAGTATAATTGCTGCTGAATCCAAGGCAAAGGAGCGAACCTGCGTAGAAATCCATGAAATTTGAGTTGAGATTGGATGTGTCCCTCGAATTAAACGGGAGAATTAGTGCGATATCTGTTTTCCTACCATACAGATCCGCTGTAAGGTTCTCATTGGTAGAAAATTGATCAACAGCTTCGGTTACATTCTTCGTTTCATGCAATGTTGTGCTGTCTGTAGGTAGTTCTACTTTATCCTTGCCATTTAAGGCCGTGATGTTCTCTTTGCTCTCGGCCTCTTCGTTTGACCTCCTAAGAGCAATAGCTATGCGCTCCTGTCTCGACAATCTCCTTTTCCTCTTGGACTCCTGCTTGCCGCTGCTCTTCTCATCACTGTTACCGGGAGATAATTTGTCGGGAATATAAAGAATCATACCTGTCTTTAAACCGTTGCCTAACACAGGGTTATTCTCTATAATCTCCTTTATGGAAACGTTATACGCCTTGGAGATGGAGTAGAGAGTCTCGCTTTGCTGCACATTGTGGACATATACAATAACACCATCTTTTTTTATCTTGTCTTGCGCTATTTTCACATTGTTTTGGGCAGATGCCGCAATTGCAACGGCAAGTATAATTACCAAGGCATATAAACGTCTCATAATAAGTGTACTATATTAAATTACATAAGTCTTGCGAGCATGTTCTTCACATTTGTTTCAATACGCTCGTAAACATTGTCATTGTATGGAGCCTTCTTAAACTCCTCACCTGTAATATGCTCGTAAAGCTCTATATATCTGTTTGAAATAGATTCAACTATCTCGTCTGTCATCTCGGGAACCTTCTGCCCGGATTGTCCGCTGAATCCGTTGTCCATAAGCCATTCGCGAACAAACTCCTTTGATAACTGCCTCTGCGGCTCCCCTTTGGCAAATCTCTCCTCGTAACCGTCCGAGTAGAAATAGCGGCTGCTGTCCGGAGTGTGAATCTCGTCAATAAGATAGATCTCACCATCCTTCAAGCCAAACTCGTATTTTGTATCTACAAGAATCAATCCTCTTTTGGCGGCAATCTCGGTACCTCTCTTGAACAGAGCAAGCGAAATCTCCTCCAACTTTTCATAAACATCCTTTGCAACTATCCCCTTTGCAATAATCTCCTCCTTTGAGATATCCTGGTCATGCCCGCCAATCTCGGCTTTTGTGGTAGGGGTGATTATAGGGTGGGCAAACCTCTCGTGCTCTCTCATCCCATCCGGAACAGGCACTCCGCAAATCTCTCTTGCTCCGCTTTTGTATGTTCTCCAAGAACTTCCTGTAAGATAACCTCTTACAATCATCTCAACAGGCAAACTCTCACATCTGTGACCAACAGTAACCATAGGATCCGGCGATGCAATCTTCCAGTTCTTTACAAT
>OQVL01001889.1_pt1 | contig 12732 bp, 9 predicted proteins | sample 1691501 | NCBI WGS metagenome assembly OQVL01 (sample SAMN03418253, study PRJEB22391) | human gut metagenome | biome: human-gut; feature: organic feature; material: feces | host: Homo sapiens | place: Tanzania | collected 2013-01
CTTTGCAGTATTTTTTCCCCGTTTCATCTTTGAAACTTCCGACGAGATATGTGTTTTCCTCGCCCGGAGTGATGACAATCTTCTCAACGGGAACAACGATCATCGGAATTTCTCTCTCCGTATAGGTTCCGCAGCCTCGACAGGTCTGCCTCTCAACACCGACCGAGCGGTATGTCGGCTCCTTGATAACCTTCCATTCGCTCCATTCGTGACCTGTTGCCTTTGTAACAATATGGCTCTGGACGAATCCGCACTTTGAGCACTTGATATCTCTGTAACCGTCATTGAGACAGGTTGCATTCTTGATATCGTTAATCAGCTTGTGACCCTCTGCCTTGAGCACGGTGGTCTTTATAACTGCATTACAGTCCTCACAAACAATGTCAATTTTTCCGTCCTCCGTGCAGGTGGGATCGGTGATAACGCTCTTTGTGTGCTGATGGCCCGTCATCGGATAGGACTCAAACTTGAATACCTCATCACATTTTGAGCAGTACTCCTTGTAGTATCCGTCCTCGGTGCAGGTTGCGGCTTTCTCCACCGTGACCTTGTCATGACCTGTTGCCTCAAGCGTTGTGTCGCTGATTATCGTCTTACAGTCCTTACAGTAGATTCTGTCATAACCGTCCTCGGTACAGGTCGCGTCCTTATGCCAGGTTTCGGTGTTTTTGTGGTTTGTTGCCGGGAGAATCTTTTCATCAAGGTACTGCTGACAATCGGGGCAGTAGTATCTGTCATATCCGTTTTCCGTACAGGTCGGATCAAGATGCTGATGAGCCTTGTTCGGATGGTTGGTTGCGGGGATGACCTTTACATCAAGATACTGCTGACAGTCGGGACAGTAATATCTGTCGTAGCCGTCCTCGGTGCAGGTTGCGTCCTTATGCTCGAACACCTTGTTCGGGTGGTTTGTTGCCGGAATAGGCGTTTCATCAAACGATTCGCCGCAATCCGGACAATAGAATCTGTCGTAGCCGTCCTCGGTACAGGTTGCGTCCTTATGCTGGAACTCTGCATTTTTATGATCGAGCTTCGGCAAAACGGTCTTTGAAACTTCGCTGTTGCAAACCGTACAGTAAACAAGTATGTAACCGTCCTCGGTGCAGGTTGCGGCTTTCTTTTCTTCCTTGGTTGTGTGAGGCTTCAATTCTTCATATTTATGCTCCGCAATCTCTCCGCACTCTGTGCAGTACGCAACGCTGTCGCCCTTCTTCAGGCAGGTTGAATCGGAGAGCTTAATGAACTCGCCGGAGGAAACGTGGCTGTGAGTTTCGGGAATTGCATTTACCATATTTACCGTCGGCTGAATATCGTTATCGTCCTCATCCTTCTGATAGCAGGCAGTAACCTCAACGCTGAAATCCGATGCGGTAACGCCCTTTGCCGTGTCCTTTGCAAATACATAGTCTGCTACAACTGCGGGTGCGGCTATTTCCGTCGTATTGACAAAGGAAAACATTCCTGTCTCGGGGTTCTGCGCACACGATCCGTCGGGATGATTATCAATAAAATCTCTGATTGTACTCGATGTCTCAATCTTAGTGCAGGTAAATCCCGACGCTGCCTCAACCTTAAAATCGAAGCAAAGTGCCTTACCCTCGGTAAAGCTGATTCTGAGAGTTACCTCCTGCTGAGTTTCGCTGATCTTTTCGAGTTTGAAACTTACAGCGGACTCGCTGCTTGCGTCATCCGCCGCAAATGCCCACGCAGGTACAAGCGGCAGAACCATACACATAACGAGTATAACAGCGATTATCTTTGAAGATAATTTTTTCAATATATTCTCCTCCGTTTCAAAATAGTAAAATGCCTCTTATGTTATATAATAGTATATTTTTTCAATAAGGTCAATAGGACATTTTGACGAAATGTTATAATAAACGAATTTTTATCGGTCAAAAGCAAATGCTTTTTATAAAAAAACAACGGAAAAGATGTGCGTAATGATGCAAAAAAGAATAATTGCCGTTTTTACGGTATTCTGTCTGTCAATAGGCTGTCTGTGCCTGAGGCTGTATGTTTTAGGCTCATCGGGAACCGAGCTTGTGTCCTCAGATTCCCACTACTCCTCTTTTACATTATATAACATACGTGGAGATATCACCGACTGCAACGGCAAAAAAATTGTCGGATCGCAATATGACAATTACGTTATCGCCAAGCCGTCGGTGCAGTCGCTTTCGGCTTTATCGGATATTCTCGACACCCGAACCTATCAGAGTGCACGTGAAAGAATGTCCAAGGGTGCGCCCGTTATGCTCAATATCGGCAAATCTGAGATTGAACCGAACGACAATCTTTTGTGTGTCCCCGTTTGCAAAAGATACAGTACAAATCAGCCTGCTCAGCACCTTGTCGGTTATCTTGACGAGCTGAACCGCGGAGTTGCCGGGATTGAAAAGGCGTTTGACGACATCCTCTGTTCCGACGGATTTGTCAAGGCAAGAGTACCGGTCGATGTATACGGTAAAGCAATCGGAGGCAGCGGTACCGAAATAATCTCCGATATGACAAGCGTAGGTTCCGTTCGTCTGACAATTGACCTTGACATTCAGTCTGCCGTTGAGGATGCGCTTGACACGGGCGGCATAAACGAAGGCTGTGCAATTGTTGTCGAGGTTAAAAGCGGAGCGGTGCGTGCTATGGCGTCCCGTCCCGTTTACACAGCGTCACGTATTTCCGACAGTCTGACCTCAGATTCATCGCCGTTTCTTAACCGCTGTCTTTCGGGGCTTGCCGTCGGTTCGATATTCAAGGTTGCCGTTGCCGCCGCCGCAATCGAAAACGGACTTGAAGATTTTCAATGCGAATGTAAGGGCTCGTGCAGAATCGGCAATGTAGCTTTCGGCTGCAGCAGTAACGCGGCGCACGGCAAGGTGGATTTGAAAAAGGCACTTGAAGTCTCCTGCAACACTTATTTTATTTCCCTCGGGCAAAGGCTCGGCGCAGAGCCGCTCCTTGAAACAGCTTCAATCCTCGGTTTCGGTCAAAAAAATGACTTTGCAGACGGCATAGCCGGCGAATCCGGGATACTTCCGCGCTCGGATGAGCTCGTAAATCCTGCGGCGCTTGCCAACTTCTCCTTTGGGCAAGGCTGCTTCACCGCAACGCCCGTTCAGATTGCGCAGATGCTTTGCGCCGTTGCAGGGAACGGAAAATATTATTCACCGTATATCGTTGAATCGGCAACCGGCAGAGACGGGAAAGTGACGGAATACTCAAACAGATATCCGACCGTCGCAATGAGCGAAAGAACAAGCCGTCTGCTTTTGGAGATGCTCACCTCCGTTGTCGAAAACGGCAACGCCTCCCCTGCCAAGCCGACCCGTTTCACCGCCGCAGGCAAAACAGCCACGGCGCAGACGGGAATCTACGGCAAGGACGGGATCGAACTGTGCAACACGTGGTTCGGAGGCTGTTTTCCTGCCGAAAACCCGAGATATGCCGTCGTCGTTATGAAACAGGGCGGTGTTTCGGGATCATACGACTGTGCACCGATCTTCAAAGCAATAGCCGATAAAATATTTTTTACGGAATAATGCAATTTTTTTCAAAAAACTCTTGAAATAACCTTTTCATTGTGCTATACTTTTACGGCAAAACGCATGCAGGGTGTTTTATCCGCAGTGCATTTCATTCGAAATGTTCGGATATCAAGCCTTGTAGAGGCAAAACTAAGGAGGATTTATTATGCCGGTAGTATCAATGAAACAGTTACTTGAAGCAGGTGTTCACTTCGGACACCAGACAAGAAGATGGAATCCGAAAATGGCTCAGTACATTTTCACAGAGCGTAACGGAATCTACATCATCGACCTTCAGAAGACAGTCAAGAAGCTCGAGGAGGCTTATCTCTTCGTTCGTGACGTAGCCGCTGACGGAAGCGATGTTCTTTTCGTAGGCACAAAGAAGCAGGCTCAGGATTCCGTTAAGGAAGAAGCAATCCGTTGCGGTATGCCGTACGTTAACGCACGTTGGCTCGGCGGTATGCTTACGAACTTCAACACAATCAAGAGAAGAATCAAGAGACTTGAGCAGCTCAAGAAGATGGAAGCTGACGGAACATTCGATCTTCTCCCGAAGAAGGAAGTTATCAAGCTCAAGCTTGAAATCGAAAAGCTCGAGAAGTTTATGGGCGGTATCGTAAATATGAAGAAGCAGCCCGCAGCTATGTTCATCGTTGATCCCCGCAAGGAGAGAATCGCTGTTCAGGAAGCACATAAGCTCGGCATTCCCATCGTTGCAATCGTAGATACAAACTGCGATCCCGATGAGATCGACTACGTTATCCCCGGAAACGATGACGCTATCCGTGCCGTTCGCCTTATCGCAGGCGCTATGGCTGATGCAGTTATCGAGGGCCGTCAGGGTGAGCAAGAAGCTCCCGCTGAGGCAGCAGAGGAAACAGCTGCAGAAGAAGCTGCGGAATAATTAAATACAAATATTACGGCGGAATCTTGAATTCCGCCTCACTTTTAAATCAGGAGGTATAATTATGAATTTTACAGCTAAAGACGTTCAGGCTCTGCGTGAAAAGACCGGAGCAGGTATGATGGACTGTAAGAAGGCTCTTACAGAAACCGACGGCGATATGGACAAGGCAGTTGACGTTCTTCGTGAAAAGGGTCTTGCTTCCGCTGCCAAGAAGGCAGGCCGTGTCGCAGCAGAGGGCGTTGTTGTTGCATATTATGATGAGGCAAACAAGGTCGCTTCTATGGTAGAAGTTAACTGTGAGACAGACTTCGTTGCAAAGAACGAGAAGTTCGTTGAGCTTGCAAACAAGATCGCCGTTACAGTTGCCGAGAAGAATCCGGCAGATGTTGACGCTCTCCTCGCTATGACCCTTTCGGGCAGTGACGAGACTGTCGCAGACGCTGTTCAGGAGCTTTTCCTCACAATCCGTGAGAATATGAAGGTTCGCCGTTTTGTAAGAGTTGAGGGTACTGTTGCTTCCTACATCCACGGTGCCGGCGCAGTCGGCGTTCTTGTCAACTTTGACACAGACGTTGCCGACAAGGCGGAGTTCAAGGATATGGGTAAGAACGTTGCAATGCAGATTGCAGCTATGAATCCCGAGTATCTCAGCAAGTCCTGCATCTCCGATGATGAGCTTGCAAAGATGAAGTCGATCACAATCGACAGCTCACTCAACAAGCCCGACACACTTCCGAAGCCGATCCTCAAGACACTCTTCGACAAGGCTGTTAACGACAAGCTCTTCAGCGATGAGGATCTTGCAGCTTATGAGGAGCAGAAGAACAACAAGTTCCTCTTCAACTTCCTTTCCGACAAGGCTGTTGCTACTCTCGTTGATCTCGCAATGGCAAGCAAGGCTGATATCGTTGCAAACAAGATCTTCGCAGGCGCCGTTGAAGGACGTATGAAGAAGCAGCTCAAGGAAGTATGCCTCCTCGAGCAGGCGTTTGTTCGTTCCGATCTCTTTGAAGGTGACGTTGCAGGCTACATTGCCGACGTTGCTAAGAAGCTTGGCGGTTCAATCAAGGCTACAAGCTTTGTTCGCTTTGAAAAGGGCGAAGGAATCGAGAAGAGAAACGATGACTTTGCAGCAGAAGTTGCAAGTATGATGTAATCATTTCGATTATATTAGAATAAAGTTAATCCCCTGCCTCGGCGGGGGATTTTTTATATGTTATTCAAAAATTCGGCAGAGCATCACAGCTCAAAATATTTTTTCACCTGTTCATAATTCTCGGCGTAGAAATCGACGTTTTTCTTTATTTCGTCCCTGTCGTCCTCATTGGAATAATCCTCAATACCTATGACCTTATAGCCTGCCGATTTGGCTGTTTCGATTGCGTAGAGAGCGTCCTCAAAAACATAGCCGACGCCCTTGGCGTGCATTGCGTTCTTCACATATTCAAACGCCGCCGGGTCATTTTTGTGTATACCGATCTCGTGCATTGAGATAACGTCCTCAAAATAGCCGAGTATTCCGTTGCGCTCAAGCGCCTTTTTTGCCATTCTGCTCTCGGTTGCAGTGGCGACAATCATCTTAACGCCGTTATCCTTGAGCGATTGCAAAAAATCCTTTACTCCGTCCTTAATCGGAGCAATGTTTGAATAGTAGAACCACAAGATCTCCTGCAAGCCGTCGAGCACCTCGTCAAAGCTCATATTGAGCTTATACTCGTCGATCATATAGCTTATACCCGCTTTGTAGCCCTGCTTGCGGAAAAGATCAAATTCCTTCGGCACAATGCCCCTCATCATAAGGAAAGCGCCCGACGCAGTATCCCATATGTGCATTGAGTCGAGCAGCGTGCCGTCCATATCAAAAATAGCATAGTCAATTTTTTTCATAGTTTCATCCTGTGTTTTAATGTTATTTCGCTCTGAAAAGAACCCATCGGACAGCCTCGCTGACAGCCGATAGACTTCATCTTACTTTGGATCTAAAGGAACGCCAATAAAGTTTTTGCTGTCATTTTATCAGCCTTCCCCTTGAGGGTAGCGCAGTGTCGAAGTGAATGACAGTCCAGTGGACTGTCAGAGCCGTGGCGTGACCGAGCCACAGAGAGACAGGTGGGCGGCGGATTGCGCCGCTCGGATGAGGCGGCAAATTTTCATCTCTTTGTTTTGGCAACATCAGCCCTGATGCTTTCCACCTCATCAGTCGCTTATGCGACAGCTTCCCCTCAAGGGGAAGCCTTGATTAGTTTCTGCCAACCTTTACCCGAACAGATAACCGTGAAAGTCCGGCAAAATGCCTCTCCTTGATTATTTAAGGAGAGGCATAAATCTTTGATATTAAAGATTGTCGAACCACTTAAGCAGGTCAATTATCGGCTTTATAATGTCAGCATATTTCCAGCTTGAAAGCCACTTGATAAACTTCTGCATCGTTGTTGACGGTCTGTTGCCGTTGAGCTTTTCGAGAATAAGATTTCCCGTCGTTGAGAACGAATAGCTCTTGCTGAGCTTTCCGTCGGAGTCCTTGAAGGAACCCGCCGCAACAGTAACGGTATACTCCGCCTCGTGCTGCATAACCGACTCATACGCAACGGTTATAACCGCCGTCTTTTCATTAATTTCAATCTTTGCATCCGATGATTTGAATGTCTTATTTTGTCCGTCCGTGCCCTTGATATTAACGGAGAAATCATCCGCCGCAATCAGAGCGTTGTTTGACTTAACAGTAATTTTCAAATTAGCGACATACTTATCTTTGAAGCTGCCGGAAGCCGCCACCGCACTGCCCGACTTCAATCCGAATGTTTCATCGGCTGCAAATCCGATTACGGATAAGCTGAAGATCATAGCAATCGCAAGAAGAACGGATAGAAATTTGTTTACTGTTTTTGTCATGATAATCACCTCGATTTTATTTTCTGCACGTAACCGCCGATTAATTGTTAAGCAATTACTAAGGTGATTATACCATTTTCGGAACAAATAATCAATACCTCAAAATTCAATAAATGTTTAAGAGTTGCATTTTGTTAATTTGGCAAAATTAGCCATCAGTTTCTTTGTACCCGACTTATCAAAAGCAATTTCAAGCAAGGTGTCGTTGCCCATACTCTTCGCCGAGAGGATAACGCCCTGCCCGAAAACCTTGTGGGAAACGGTGTCGCCGATCTTGTAATTCTCCCTGTTTGCCGTCGGAGCGGGCTGCGGCTTTCTTGCAGGCTGTGCGGAAAATCCTCGTCTGATCGGTTTTCCGCTTATGAAGTCATCGCCGAAATCTCTGAACGGCTCGTCCTCCGCACTTCTTCTGTATGAAGAATACGAGGTTACGCCCGTCTTTTCCGTCAGGTCGTCGGGAATCTCACCGAGGAAACGTGACGGCGCATTGTGGGTCGTTGAACCGAACATAAGGCGCGTCCTTGTGTTTGTCAGGTAGAGTTCCTGCTTTGCTCTTGTTATACCGACATATGCAAGGCGGCGTTCCTCCTCCATATCGTCGGGATTATAGATCGACTGATTTCCCGGGAAAACTCCGTCCTCCATACCGATTATAAAAACAATGGGGAATTCAAGTCCCTTTGCCGAGTGAAGCGTCATCATAACTACCGTATCGGAATCGGCATTGTAGTTGTCAATATCGGTCATAAGAGCGATTTCCTCAAGGAATCCGTTGAGGGTCGGCTCGTCGCTCTCCTCTTCGTAACGCATAAGGTTAGCTTTAAGCTCGTTGAGGTTCTCTTTTCTGTCCTGCGCCGTGTCCTTATCGAGGTCAATGAACTGATAATAGCCGGTCATACTGAGAGTTTTCTCAAGCAGCTCATGAGGCTTCAGCTCCTGCGCCGCTTCTATAAGCTCCTTAATCATTGCACTGAATTGCAGGAGCTTTGACGAGGCGCGGCTGAGAGACGGATAGGAGTCGGCATTTGAAATGACCTCAAACATACTGACACCCAGTCCTGCGGCGATTTCCGACGCATTGTTGAGCGTTGTATCGCCTATTCCCCTCTTGGGTTCGTTTATTATACGGCGAAGTCGGACATTGTCCGCCGTGTTGTTGATAAGTGTAAGGTATGCCAAAGCGTCTTTGATTTCCTTACGCTCATAGAAACGCAGGCCGCCGATAATCCTGTACGGAATACCTGCACGGACGAACGCATTTTCAATCGTGCTCGACTGTGCGTTCATTCGGTAAAGTACGGCGTGGTCGGACATCTTTCTGCCTGACGCCACGTCCTTCATTATTGTGTCGGCAACAAAGCGTGCCTCTTCTCTCTCGTCATATGAGGTGTTGACGGTAATCCTGTTGCCCTTGCCGTTAGCCGTCCAAAGGTTTTTGCCCTTGCGCTGACTGTTGTTGGCAATGACGGCGTTTGCCGCGTCAAGGATAGTCTGAGTCGAACGGTAGTTCTGTTCAAGTCTTATCGTCTTTGCGTCGGGATAGCGCTCCTCAAAGCTCAGAATGTTCTGAATCGTAGCTCCGCGGAACTTATAAATACTCTGGTCATCATCGCCGACAACGCAAATATTTCTGTATTTTTCGGCAAGCAGGCTTGTCAGCACATACTGCGCATGGTTGGTATCCTGATACTCGTCAACCAGTATGTATTTGAATTTATTCTGATAATAATTTCTGACCTCTTCGTTATTTTGCAAAAGCTCGACGGTTCTGAAAATCATATCGTCGAAGTCCATAGCGTCGGCATTTTTGAGTAGCTTCTGATAGCACTTGTACGCCTCGCCTATCGCTTTCAGTCGAACATCTCCACCTGCCCGGGCAATGTACTCATCGGGCGTTATGAGCTGATCCTTGGCACGGCTGACCTCCTTGAGAATAGTCTTGTGCGAAAGCATCTTGTCATTGATATCGAGAAGTCTCTGTGCCTCTTTCATAACACGCTTTGAATCGTCCGTGTCATAAATCGTGAAGCGGTTCGTGTAGCCGATAAGGTCGCCGTAACGTCTCAGTATCCTTGCGCAGCAGGAATGAAAAGTGCTCGCCCATATGTCGTTTGCGGCGTCGCCGAGCTTTGCGGCAAGTCTGCCCTTGAGCTCCGATGCCGCCTTATTTGTGAAAGTAATGGCAAGTATCTCCCACGGAGCCGGAGCGTTAACCGTCAAAAGGTCATAGACCTCGAACAGATCCGTTGTCGGATCGTCAAGGTAATGCTTCATAACGGCAATATCGTTCTCGCTCGGCTCAAACTCGGAATAGTCCGAATTATAAGCGTTGCCGTACTTGATAAGGTTGGCAATTCTGTTAACAAGAACCGTGGTTTTTCCGCTGCCTGCACCTGCAAGAAGCAGCAAGGGGCCATTTACTGCATAGATAGCCTCTTGCTGCCTGTCATTCATTCTTTCAAAATCTTTTGCAATTATACGGCGGCGAAGTTTTAAAAATTCGTCTTTAAGCATAATTCGATTTCCTTTAGATTGAAATTATGTTTGCCATCTTGTAAAGATTCATATCAATGTGCTTCTTCATATTGAGAGCCTCAAAGATATCATAGTCAACGATCTGATCCTTCTGCATAGCAACAACACGGTTGCCGATACCGTCCATAAGAAGCTCAACCGCTCTGTAACCCATCTGGCTGGCAACAACACGGTCTCTGACTGTCGGCGAGCCGCCGCGCTGAACGTGAGCGAGAACCATTGCTCTTGACTCAACGCCCGTCTCCTCCTCAATTGCCTTTGCAAGCTCTTCAACGGTGATGTTTCCGTCAGCCGTTACGCCCTCGGCAACGATAACAAGGAAGTGCTTCTTACCTGTTTTCTGAGTACGGCGGATTCTGTCGAATACGTCTCTCTTGAGGTCAAACTCAACCTCGGGGATAAGGATAGCCGTTGCGCCGACTGCAATACCTGCATTAAGAGCAAGATAGCCTGCACGTCTGCCCATAACCTCGATAACCGAGCAGCGATCATGAGAAGCGGATGTGTCACGGATTCTGTCAACCATTTCCATAATTGTGTTGAGGCAGGTGTCGTAACCGATCGTGTAATCGCAGCAAGCAATATCGTTGTCGATCGTACCCGGAATACCTACGCAGGGAATTCCACGTTCGGAAAGGTCTCTTGCGCCTCTGAATGAGCCGTCGCCGCCGATAACAACAATGCCTTCAATGCCGTAAGCGTGGCAAATCTCAATAGCCTTCTGCATACCCTCTTCGGTAGCAAACTCCTTGCTTCTTGCGGAATGGAGCATTGTGCCGCCTCTGTGGATAATATCGCAAACAGTGCGGATCTCCATCGGGATCAGCGAGCCCTCCATAAGGCCCTTATAGCCACGGTCGATGCCGTAAACCTTGATGTGGTTTTCGCACGCTGTACGAACAACTGCACGAACGGCAGCGTTCATTCCCGGGGCGTCTCCGCCGCTTGTTAAAACTCCGATTGTCTTCATTATAACTTCCTCCTAAGGATTCTCTAAAAATTCTATAAAATCATACACCTAATTAAAAAAAATGTCAAATAAAACAGAAAAATATTTACTGAAAAACTACATTTTCTTCGCCTAAAACCCGTTTAAGCTCATTTATCAGCGGCTCATTGACGTCAACGCCGTTTTCATAGGGCCGGCGGGTATATTTTTCCGTGTCCGCAAAGTAATAATAAAGCGGAACTCTGCCGTCGAAAATTGCAAGAAGTTTTTCCGCCTGCACCTGCTCGGGAGTGCCCTCGGTCGGGAATTTGAGAAAAAGTCCTCTGCGCTTTTTCTTGGTCGTCTCAGCCGTACGACCGCCCTTTTTCATAAAGCAGTCCTTTGCCGACTCAACCGTGTAGATGTGCTCACAGATCAGCTTTGACGGCTCCTCGTCACGAACATCGAGCCGTCCGTAAAAGACGAGCACCCTGCCCTCCTCAAGCATCGTTGAATTTTCCAGCAGTATTTTCGGGAACACGATAACCTCAATCGAGCCTGAGGTGTCCTCAACGTTGACAAAAGCCATCGTTGTGTCGCTCTTTGTGATTTTCTTCTTCACATCGGTTATTATACCCATTATCTTGGTTCTTTCTCCGTCCTTATGCGAAGAATGTATATTTTCGCCGCTCGCCGCAAGCTCGGAAATTTTTACACAAGCCATCGACTCGGCAAGCTCGGAATAATCCGCCATCGGATGACCCGAAAGGTACAGTCCCGTGGTTGATTTCTCCATTGCAAGAAGCTCGCTCTGCGGAAATTCGTCAAAAAATTTCAGCGCCGCCTCGGAATGAGATTCACCGCTCATAGAGTCAAAAAGACCGATCTGACCCTCAACGTTTCTCCGCTTTTTTGAGTCGAGCTCATCTATGATCTCGTTCATCGCCATAAGCATCTGACGGCGGTTTGCTCCGAGTCCGTCAAGTGCGCCGCTCTTTATGAGACTTTCAACGGCTCTCTTGTTAAAATCCGCACCGTGCATACGTAAGCAAAAATTATAGAAAGAAATAAACTTTCCCGCGCGGCGCTCCGAAATAATATTATTGATAAAATTCCTGCCGAGATTCTTGATTGCAAGCAGTCCGAACCGTATATTACCGTCCGATACGGTGAAATTGTCATTGCTCTCATTGACGTTCGGCGGCAGGATTTTAATGCCTATCCTGTTACATTCATCAGTATATTCCGTTACCTTGTCCGTATTGTCAAGAACGCTTGAAAGCAACCCCAACGGATCTTCTTTATTGATTGCCGAGCCTAGCTTTGAAATAATAAAAAGTACCGACGCCGATCTCTATATAGAAGTACTGCGCCCTTTGCCAAAATTGGACAAAAGTTGGAAAAAAGAAGATGCCAAACTTTGTTTGGACGCAGCTCAGAGCGATTTAGAATATTTATATAGTCAGGAGCAGCAATTAAAAAACAAAATAAAGCAATTGGCCGCCAATACTAAGCCTTTCCGCCAGCATGTACGCACTTTAAGCAACCAGCTAGATCCGGCTACAGGATTGCTTAAGCAAGAAAAAAGCAATGAGTTTCCCAACTTAATCTTGCCTCCGCCACCTGTAGATTTGCAAATGTTGCCTAAAAATCGTTAAGCAAAACGACTGCGACCACAATGCTCACAGCCTTTAATGAAGGTTGAAACTAATAAAGAGAGCCCTTGACCCACGATTTTTTCCCCACAATCAACCAAAGAAGGTGCTCCTTCGGGGAAATGAGCATAGACAATAGGCAAAGAAGAGGACATAGCATGAACATAAAATGCAGCCTCTTCCAGAGAAATTCCGCTTGGAGACAGCTCCTCAGTTGGCATATGAGCTATTGAGTGCATCAGGTGAAGTGAGCGCAGTGGAGACAATTTCATGAAGGATAACACCGTG
>OQVL01001890.1_pt1 | contig 12731 bp, 7 predicted proteins | sample 1691501 | NCBI WGS metagenome assembly OQVL01 (sample SAMN03418253, study PRJEB22391) | human gut metagenome | biome: human-gut; feature: organic feature; material: feces | host: Homo sapiens | place: Tanzania | collected 2013-01
TATAGGGAAAACGCCAGAGACTTCCTACGCCGACAGCAAAGCCGATCATGGTCATGAGAAACCCAAAAATGCTGCCGAATCCGCTGTTTTGTTTCTCCATAGTGAGACTCCTTTCCTTTTTCTGACCGGGGAGGGCTTGCGGCCCTCCCCGGTGTTGGGAGTATTCGCTTGGTTTCGCTTTGACAGGGAATATATTGCTGCCTTACAGCTTCAGATCCTCCAGGGCCATGTCACCGTAGATGACCTCACCGCACAGGCGATAGGCATTCTCGCAGGGGGTGATGCCCAGATCCTTGGCCTGAGTCAGGTTGTGGAAGGTGGCGGCGGGCATAATGTCGTCGATGTACTTGATGAGATCCTCATACTTGGCGTCCTTGCCGTAGATGTACTCGAAGTAGCCGCAGATGGCGCCGGCGGCGTTGTGATACCACTCGGTCTGGAACATGATGCCGCGCTCCTGCGCGTTCCAGATTCTGTAGACATATCGCTTGCCGGAGCAGTCATAGCGCGCGTGAAACTCAAACGGCACTTCGCGGCAGTCGGTCACAGCGATATCGTGCGGCAGAACGCCGTTCATCGCGCTCTTCCACTTCTCGGGCGAAAGAGACGATTCGGTGCGCATATTGCAGCAATACATATCGGCGTGGACGCCGGAATCCGTGCGCGAACAGCCTATGACATTATCCCGAACTCCGCAGATTCGCTCGGCGGCGTCCTGAAAGGTCTGCTGAACCGTATTCGCATTTTCCTGCACCTGCCAGCCGTGATAATCCGTGCCGTCATAGCGCAGGGTAAAGAGCAGATTCGCGAATTTAAACCGACCTTTGCCGCTCTTGTTGACGAAAATGCGGCTAAAGAGCTTAAAACGCGCGTTGCCGATATGCCCGTAAAAATTCTTTCGGGAAGCGAAGGCGTGTCGTTCTGCGCGGCAGAGGCAGAAGGCGATACAGTGCTTAACGCCGTTGTCGGAATGGCAGGATTAAAACCTACGCTTGACGCGATTAAAGCGAAAAAGACGATTGCTCTTGCCAACAAGGAAACGCTTGTTGCGGGCGGCGAGCTTGTCACAAAAGCCGTAAAAGAAAACGGCGTAAAGCTTTTACCGGTTGACAGCGAGCATTCGGCAATTTTCCAGTGCCTTCTCGGCGCACCGAAAAATAATGCGTTAAAGCGTATTATTCTTACAGCGTCGGGCGGTCCGTTTTTCGGCAAAACACCCGAAGAGTTAAAAAACGTTACACTTAAAGACGCTCTTAAACACCCCAGCTGGAGTATGGGGCAAAAAATCACCGTAGACAGTGCTACAATGTTCAACAAGGGGCTTGAGCTTATAGAAGCGGTGCATCTTTTCTCGGTGTCGCCCGATAAGGTCGATATTGTTGTTCACCGCGAAAGCATTGTTCATTCGCTTGTTGAATATTGCGACAATTCGGTAATTGCACAGCTTGGCAATCCCGATATGCGTCTTCCGATTCAGTTTGCGCTGACTTACCCGGAGCGTTTTGAGTCGCCCGAAAGACAGCTTAATTTGTGGGAAATAGGCAAGCTTACTTTTTACAGGCCCGATTACGAGGCGTTTCCGTGTATGAATATCTGCCGCGACGCCATTAACGAAGGCGGTCTTAAGCCGTGCGCCGTTAACTGTGCAAACGAAGAAGCAAATTCGCTTTTCCGCCGTGAAAAGATTTCATTTTGTGAAATTCCGCAGCTTATTACCGAAGCTTCGTCATATTTAAAGAATAAGGAGTCATTTGATATTAACGACGTTTTCAATACCGATATTCTTATGAGAGAAAAAGTGCGCGAATTGGCACTTGGAAGGTGACATATGATTACTCTTGATTTTTCTTCGTTCATTTCCAAAACATGGAGCAGCGTTTGGCCGTATCTCTTGGCAATTTTCCTTTTCGGAATAATAATTGCCATTCATGAGTTCGGTCATTTCGCTTTTGCTAAGCTTTTTAAAGTTAAGGTCAACGAATTTGCACTCGGAATGGGTCCCACTCTTTTTAAAAAGAAAAAGGGCGAAACAACATATGCGCTTCGTCTTTTTCCGATAGGCGGCTTTGTCAGCATGGAGGGCGAAGACGAATCGAGCGACGACGACCGCGCTTTCAATAACAAGCCCGCATGGCAAAGATTTATCATCATTGCGGCAGGCGCAATTTTGAATCTTATTCTCGGCGTTGTGGTTGTTGCAATTTGCCTTACGGGCGAAGGAATTGTCGGCTCAAGAACAGTTTATAAATTCGCCGATAACGCCGTCAGCAAAAACTACGGTCTGTGCGAGGGCGATGAAATCATTGCAATCAACGGCACAAAGGTCTATTCTTTCCGCGGAATATCCTTTAATATGGCGCGCGACACCGACAACAAGCTTGATATTACCGTCAAGCGCAACGGTGAAAAAATACTTTTAAAAGGCGTTGAATTTCAGCAATTTGAATATGAGGGCAGGCAGTTTATAAGTCAGGATTTTTACATTCTCGGCTACGAGCCGACCTTCGGTAATGTCTGTAAAAACGCCGTTCTCGATTCGGCTTCGATTGTGCAAATGGTGCGGCTGAGCCTTGTTGACCTTGTAACGGGCAAATACGGACTTAAAGATATGTCGGGTCCTGTCGGCACAATAAGCGCAATTGCCGATACTACGGCGCAGGCTGAATCTTTTAAAGATAAAATTCTTACGGCACTGACGCTTCTTTCATACATCACAATTAACGTCGGCGTGTTCAACCTTCTTCCGATTCCCGCGCTCGACGGCGGCAGACTCTTCTTTATATTTATTGAGATTATCAGAAGAAAGCCGATTGACCCCAAAAAAGAGGGCAGAGTTCACACAATCGGACTTGTTCTTTTGCTTATATTTATGGCGGTTGTCACGGTCAGTGATATTCTAAAAAAGTTTTAGCGGTGAAAGATTATGAAAAGATTTTCAAGACAGGTTAAAATAGGCGACAGGGTAATAGGCGGCGGCGCACCGATACTCGTACAGTCAATGCTTAACGCCCCGGCAGATGATTTTAATAAAAACCTTGAACAGCTCACGGCGCTTCAGGATGCGGGCTGCGAAATAGTGCGTATGGCAATTCCCGACGCCAATGCCGTAACGGTTCTCGGAAAGCTTAAAGAATGTGCAAAAGTACCGCTTGTAGCAGATATTCATTTTGATTACAAACTTGCACTCGAAAGCCTTGAAGCCGGCGTTGATAAAATACGCATCAATCCCGGTAACATTGGCTCGTTTGACCGCGTAGAAAAGGTTGCAAACGCCTGTGCCGCAAAAAAAGTGCCGATTCGAATCGGCGTTAATTCAGGCTCGGTTGAAAAAGATTTGCTCGCAAAATACGGCGGCGCAACGCCCGAAGCCATGGCAGAAAGCGCTTTCAGGCACATTTCGCTTCTTGAAAAATGCGGATTTTACGACACGGTTGTTTCAATTAAATCCTCCGATGTTACAAAGATGGTAAAAGCGTATACACTCGTGGCTGAAAACTGCGACTACCCATTGCATCTCGGCGTTACCGAAGCGGGTACGGAAAGAAGCGCACTTATAAAATCGTCAATCGGAATAGGCTCGCTTCTTTTAAACGGAATAGGCGATACGATAAGGGTTTCTGTAACGGATACGCCCGTTAAAGAGGTATATGCGGGCTTTGATATTCTTAAAGCGCTTAATATGCGCGTTGAAACGCCGCAGATTGTGTCTTGTCCCACTTGCGGCAGAACAAAGATAGACCTTGTAAGGCTTGCGGGCGAAGTTGAAAACGCCGTGCGCGATATACATAAGCCGATTAAAATTGCCGTTATGGGCTGCGCGGTCAACGGACCGGGTGAAGCACGCGAAGCCGATATAGGCGTTGCGGGCGGCGACGGTTGCGGAATCATTTTTAAAAACGGCGAGATACTTCGCAAGGTTGAAGAAAAAGATATTGTAAGCGAACTTTTAAAGGAAATTGAGAAAATATGACTTATCCATTTACAGAGGTGTTCGGCGAATACATAAATAACGAAGCTCACCGTGAAATGCTTAAAAACGCCTCTTTTTCGGGACTCATCCTAAATAAAGAAGAAATGCGTCTTAAAGCGCTTCTTCACGTTGACACGTTTGCAAATATTATGTGCCTTAAAGCGGTTTCAAACAGCTTAAAGGCGGCTTTGAGACTCAGAAGCGTTGAGCTTGACTATGTTTTGCCGCCCGAAGCGCTTAATTCAGACTGCTTTCCGATGCTTTTAAAGGTTTTGAAGGTAAACGTGCTTCAGACAAACGGGTTCATTGATAACTGCAAATATGAATTTGACGGCGAAACACTCACTGTTACGCTTCTCGGCGGCGGGTGCGACATATGTAAAAATGCCGCCGCAGACACATTCCTTGAAAACTATGTTTTTGAGCATTTCGGCAGAAAAATCACCGTACTTTTTGAGGGTGAAAACAGCAATCCCGACGATTTTAAAAAGAGAGTACGCGAAATAGACCGCGAAAACAACAAACCCGTACTCGCTGATTTAGCACCCGGGGAGCACGTTATAAAAGAGGGATTTCCGCTCTATTTTGAAACTGTAAAATCAATTTTCGGTCCCGAAATAAAGGGGGTGCCGGTACCGCTAAAGGACATTACCCCCGAGGACGGCAGTGTTATTGCGTGGGGCGATATTTTCAGCCTTGAAACAAAAGAAACTAAAGACGGCAAACGTCTTATAATTACTTTCAACATTACAGACCAAACATATTCTTATACCGTAAAGCTTTTTGACGATAAGGATAACCTTGAATATGTTGCAAGTAAGCTTTCTGTGGGGCTTTCGGTTATCGTCCGCGGCTTTATTGAGGACGACCCGTTTTTGAAAGACCGTGTAATAAGAGCGCGCGCAATTTCAACTGTTGAAAAATTCACCGAAACCGATGATGCAGAAGAAAAGCGCGTAGAATTGCATTTACATACAAATATGTCCGCTATGGACGCTATGACAAGCGCAAAGGCGATTGTCAAAAAAGCTATGGGTTGGGGGCACAAGGCAATTGCCATCACAGACCACGGCTGTGTTCAGGCGTTCCCGGAGGCATGCAACACAGCGCGCGGCACGGGCTTTAAAATAATTTACGGCTGTGAAGCCTATCTTTCAAACGATTATGACGAAAACGGTAACAAGTTAAGTAAAGACGACTTTTTAAAACAGCGTTATTATCACTGCATAATTCTTGTTAAAAACAAGGTCGGACTTAAACATCTGTACGAGCTTGTTTCCGCTTCAAACCTTGATTATTATTATAAAAAACCGCGTATGCCGAAAAGTCTTGTCAACGAAAAGCGCGAAGGGCTTATAATCGGCAGTGCCTGCTCTGAGGGCGAGCTTTTTCAGGCATTTATAGCAAATGAATCTCACGAAAAGATTAAAGAAATTGCCGAGTTTTACGATTATCTTGAAATTCAGCCGCTCGGCAACAACGAATATATGATTCTCAAAGACAAAGACGGCTATGAGAACATTAACTCTTATGAAGATATTCAGCGCATCAACCGCGCAATTATCAATCTCGGCGACGAGCTCGGAAAACTCACGGTTGCCACGGGCGACGTTCACTTTTTGAATAAGGGCGACGCCAAATTCAGAGCGATTTTGCAGGCGGGGCAGGGGTATCAGGACGCCGACAGGCAGCCGCCGCTCTACCTTAAAACGACCAAAGAGATGCTTTCGGATTTCTCGTATCTCGGCGACGAAACCGCATATGAAGTTGTTGTAAAGAACACAAATATTGTTGCCGATATGATTGAACCCGACATCCTTCCGATTCCCGACGGCACTTTTGACCCCAAAATCCCGGGCGCAGACGAAGATTTGCCGAGATTTTGCTGGGAGTGCGCAAAAGAATGGTACGGCGACCCGCTTCCCGAGGTTGTTTCACAACGGCTTGACAAAGAGCTTAAATCAATCGTTGAGCACGGTTTTGCGGGTCTTTATATGATTGCAAGACTTCTTGTTAAAAACTCCGAAGAGCACGGCTATTACGTCGGCTCGCGTGGCTCTGTCGGCTCGTCATTTGTTGCCATAATGGCAGGTATTTCCGAGGTTAACCCATTGCCGCCGCATTACCGCTGCCCAAAGTGCAAGCATTCCGAATTTTTCCTTCACAACGAAGTCGGCTCTGGCTTTGACCTTCCTAAAAAGAAGTGCCCCGAATGCGGCGAGGAAATGGTAAGAGACGGTCACGAAATACCGTTTGAAACTTTCCTTGGCTTCTACGGCGACAAATCGCCCGATATAGACCTTAACTTTTCGGGCGAATATCAAAGCAAAGCGCACCGCTACACGGAAGAGCTTTTCGGAAAAACGCACGTTTTTAAAGCGGGCACGATTTCGGGCGTTGCCGATAAAACCGCATACGGCTACGTCCGCAAATATCTTGACGAGCGCGGCCTTATTTATTCAAAAGCCGAAATTGACCGTCTCACTTTAGGGTGCACAGGCGTTAAGCGCACAACAGGCCAGCACCCCGGCGGAATGGTTGTTGTTCCCGCAGAATATGACGTTTGCGACTTTACCCCCGTTCAGCACCCTGCAGACGACAACTCAAAGGGTATTATTACCACTCACTTTGACTTTAACTCAATGCACGACACGCTTTTAAAGCTTGACGAGCTCGGGCACGATGTTCCTTCAATATACAAGCATCTTTATGACCTTACGGGCATTGATGTTATGGATATTGACATTGCCGACAAAAGCCTTATAAAGCTTTGCACAAGCCCCGAGCCACTCGGCGTTACCGAAGAGGACATCGGTTGGCCCACAGGCACGCTGTCAATCCCGGAAATGGGAACGGGCTTTGTTTGCGGAATGCTTCTTGAAGCTCAGCCGCAAACGTTTTCGGACCTTTTACAGATTTCGGGTCTTTCACACGGCACGGCTGTTTGGCTCGGAAACGCACAGGACCTTATCAAAGACGGTACCTGCACAATTTCCGAGGTTGTCGGAACGCGTGACAGTATAATGGTTTATCTTTTGCACAAGGACCTTGAACCGAAGGACGCTTTTAATATAATGGAAAACGTCCGAAAGAAAAACAAACAGCTCACGCCCGAAATGGAAAAGATTATGCGTGAACACAATGTTCCAGAATGGTATATCGAATCCTGTAAAAAAATTCAGTATATGTTCCCCAAGGCTCACGCCGCGGCTTATGTTATTGCCGCACTGCGCCTTGCATGGTACAAGGTTTACAGAAAGCTTGAATACTATTGCGCTTATCTTACCGTGCGCGGCGGCGACGTTGATGCCGAATCAATGACAAAGGGCAAAGACGCTGTAAGCACGCTTCTTAAAATGATTAAAGCAAAGGGCAACGAGGCTTCGCAGGCAGAAAAAGACAAAGAAACAATTATGATGATTGTTCACGAAGCAATGGCACGCGGCGTTGAGTTTTTGCCGATAGATATTTATAAATCTACGGCTAACTCATATGAGCCTGAGGACGGAAAAATCAGAATGCCGTTTTCGTGCCTTCCCGGAGTAGGCGAGGCGGCGGCCGAACAGCTTGCAAATGCAAGGAACGACGGCGGCGCAGAGTTTACGTCAATTGAAGATTTTGCAATACGCGCTAACGCTTCAAGCTCCTCGATTGCGTCTTTAAGAGCTGTCGGCGCTTTCGGAAATCTTCCCGAGAGCGACCAGATTTCTCTTTTTGAAATGATGTAAATTTATTAAAGGTTGTGATAATATGAAAAAAGACTCTTCAAAAACCTCAAAGGTTGCAAAAGCCTTAGGGCTCACTGCCGCCGCAGGTCTCGGCATAAGTATGGTTCGCGCCGCAACGGTATATAAACCCGAAAAATCGGAGGCTACCGAGCTTTTGCCGCCTGAAAACGTTGACCTTGAAAGATTTATTAAAAACCTTTCAAAAGCAATTTCCATTCCCACAATTTCCAATGACGACGACGCTCTTGTCGATTGGTCCAAGTTTGACGAATTCCACAGCTTTTTAAAAGAAGCTTATCCGTTGATTCACGAAAAGCTTGACCTTCAGATAATTTCAAAAAAGAGCCTTATGTATCACTGGAAGAGCGAACACCCCGAAAAAGAGCCTATCTGCCTTCTTGCTCATCAGGACGTTGTTCCCGTTTCACCCGGAACAGAGGACGATTGGACTCACCCTGCATTCAGTGGCGAGGTTGCCGACGGATTTGTTTGGGGCAGAGGTGCGCTTGACATTAAAAACCAGTTAATCGGCATTATGGAAGCTGTTGAAACGCTTTTAAGCGAAAATTATGTTCCCGAAAGAGACGTTTATCTTTGCTTCGGCCATAATGAAGAAATAATGGCTAATGGCGAAGTTTCGGGCGCTTATTGTATGATGAAATACTTTAAAGACCACGGCATTAAGCTTGACAGCGTAATTGACGAGGGCGGCGCAATTCTTCCCGTTCACATCAAGGGCGTAATAAACCGCAACCTTGCGGGCGTAGGCGTTGCCGAAAAAGGTCACGTTGACTTTGAAATATCAGTTTCGGCAAAGGGCGGTCATTCATCCGCACCCGCCGACCACAACGCTCTCGGCGCGCTTTCAAAGATAGTTCTTAACCTTGAAAACCACCAGTTCAAAGAGGAGCTTACCCCGTCGCTTTGGGCGCTCTTTAATGAAATCGGCAAAAACACAACCTATCCCGTCCGCGTTATCGCTTCTAACCTTCCGCTGTTAAAGCCGCTCGTTCAGAAGATTTGCGTTAAAATCCCCGAATCTGCCGCTATGATGAGAACCACGACCGCCGTAACAATGGCAAACGGCAGCCCCGCGCCCAATGTTCTTCCGCAAAAGGCTTCGGTTGTGGCAAACTTCAGAATAATGCCCGGTCAGACCATTGCGGACGTTGAAAAGCATATTAAAAAGTACGCAGGCAAAAAGGCGGAAGTAACCTTTATGAAGGGCAACGAGCCTTCAAAGGTTTCGCCGACCGATTCAAGAGCGTTCAACGCCATAAGAAAAATCTGCAAGGATATGGACCACGAAAATATTGTTGCGCCTTATCTTGTTATGGGCGGCACGGATTCACGTCAGTATGAGCCTGTGTGCGACAATATTTACAGATATTCGCCTTATCTTGTAGATACTTCGCTTCTTCTCACAACGCACGGCACAAACGAGCGTATTCCGATTGACTCTATGGCAGACGGTGTTGCATTCTTCAAGAGATATATTAAAGAACTTACAAAAGATTAAGCGCAATTTACGGGAGCTGTTCTGTACGGCTCCCGTATTTTTATGCAAAACTAAGCTTTTAAAGCCTGTTTATTTTCCGCAGCCGCAGTTACCCGTAGGATTAAAGTTCGGGTGATTGTCACAGCCGATGTCTTCTCTTCTCGGCGGGAAAAACTCGTCAACCGGGAAGCTTATGCGCTTAAATGCGTCGCAGGGGTCTTCTGTGTCACAGCAACACTCTTTTGTGGGCACGCAGAAGTCATATGCGGGGACTAACATCTGCACATCGCGCTCAAGCTGTATAATTGTGAAAACGCCGAGCGTAACTTTAACAGCCTTTTCGCCGCGCATATCGTCAAAATTGCCTTCAAAACAGCGGCAAATTCTTTGCGGAATGTTACAGCCGCTGCCACCTAAGGTGTTGCAGCAATCGCATACTCTGCAAATCTGCGCGTCAAGGCAAACAGGCTCTACGCACTGTACCTTTGCCCGAGGATTAGAGTTTGCACAACCGCCGTCGTCCTCGTTCGAGTCGCAGTTATAGGTTGAAGTGAAAATCTTGACATTTCCTTCACTGCCGTAAAGTATGCATTTTTTACTGAAAATGACAAGACCGTCAAACATAGACGGCGATGCGGTGGGGCAGGTGAAAGCGTCAAGCGTTACCTTTACAAAGAATGTAAGGTCGACGCTGTAAAAGCCCCTGTTAAAAGGCACTCTGTCAACATCTACAACGCAGTTAAGTATCTGTGCACCTCTGCATCTTACCGAAGTTGCGTTATCAAGTATGCATTGACCTCTGTCGGTGAGATATACTCTTAAGTCGGTGAGGCAATCTTTATCGGCACACGAATCATAAACTCTGTTTGTGTCTATGCAGATAGCTTCCTTGACTTTGTGAAGGTCCGGTGTGCAGCAATTTTTATTATCAGCCATATGTCTTTCCTCCGTATGTTATTAAAGGCGGAACCTCCGCGCTTCACTATATACTATGAGAAAAGGCGTGTATTGTTACACAAAAAAGAAAACCCGCAATCCTTGCGGACTGCGGGGGAGAGTTTATTAATTAAATTATTAATTAAAGCTCTGCGAAATACTTAATGGTTCTTACCATCTGGCTTGTGTAGGAGTTCTCGTTGTCATACCAAGAAACAACCTGAACCTCATAGAGACCGTTGCCGAGGTCGCAAACCATAGTCTGTGTAGCGTCAAAGAGTGAGCCGTATCTCATACCGATAACGTCGGAAGAAACGATAGCGTCCTCGTTGTAGCCGAAGGACTCAGAAGAAGCAGCCTTCATAGCGGCGTTGATGCCCTCTGCGGTAACGTTTTCACCCTTAACAACAGCGATAAGGATTGTGGTCGAACCTGTCGGAACAGGAACACGCTGAGCAGAACCGATAAGCTTGCCGTTAAGCTCGGGGATAACAAGGCCGATAGCCTTTGCAGCACCCGTTGAGTTGGGAACGATGTTGGCAGCGCCTGCTCTTGCACGTCTGAGGTCGCCCTTTCTGTGAGGACCGTCAAGAATCATCTGGTCGCCTGTATAAGCGTGAATTGTTGACATAATACCGCTCTGGATAGGTGCATAATCGTTAAGAGCCTTTGCCATGGGAGCAAGGCAGTTTGTTGTGCAGGAAGCTGCAGAGATTATCTGGTCGTCTGCAGTAAGTGTTTTCTCATTTACGCTGTAAACGATAGTTTTAAGGTCTTTGCCTGCGGGTGCGGAAATAACAACTTTCTTAGCGCCTGCATTGATGTGAGCCATGCTCTTTTCTTTTGAGCAATAGAAGCCTGTGCATTCAAGAACAACGTCAACGCCGATTTCGCCCCAGGGGAGGTCGTTAGCGTCTTTTTCGGCATAGATTTTAAGAGTTTTGCCGTCAACAGTGATGGTGTTGGCTTCGTCGTCAGCCGAAACTGTGTGAAGGCCTTCGCCGATTTTGCCGCAATAGCCGCCCTGAGCCGTATCGTATTTGAGAAGCTGAGCAAGCATTGAGGGCTTTGTAAGGTCGTTGATGGCAACTACGTCGTAGCCTTCTGCGCCGAACATCTGACGGAAAGCAAGACGACCGATTCTGCCGAATCCGTTAATTGCAACTTTTACTGACATTTGAAATTACCTCCAAATATTTAATTTGAATTTTCAACGCTCTTATTTTACCACAAAACCGAATAATTGCAATAATATTTGATATAAATTTAACATATAAGCGCAATTTTGTCAGTTTGACAAAAAATAGGAGCGAATTATTACTATTTTAAGTTAATTTTACGCCTACATATTGACGACATTTACGGGGTAGCCCTCTAAAAACGCCTTTATGTTTCCGTTAAGAATAGAAAGAAGTCTTTCGCGCGTTTCAAAAGCCGCCCACGCTATGTGCGGAGTTAAAAAGCAGTTGGGCGCGCTAAAGAGGGGATTGTCTTTTTTCGGCGGTTCGCTTGAAAGAACGTCTGCGCCGTAGTAAAGAAGCGTTTTGTTTTTGAGCGCCTTTGCCACGGCAAACTCGTCAACCACAGCGCCGCGCGCAGTATTTATAAGCGACGCGCCGTGTTTCATTTTTTCAAGAAATGCTTCATCAACAAGATGCTCCGTTTTTTCGTTGAGCGGGCAGTGAAGCGTAATAAAATCCGAAGCACCCGAAAGAGTATCTAAATCGCAAAACTCAACGTAACCGGCATTATCTTTTCTGCCCGACGGCGAATAGGCGAGAACTTTCATTCCGAAAGCCTTCGCAATCTCGGAAACGCGTCTGCCGATTTTTCCGAAACCGACAATTCCCAAGGTCTTACCAGAAAGCTCATGCAGGGGAGTTTTCCAAAAGCAAAAATCCTGACAGTCGGTCCATTCAAGATTTTTAACGGAGTCAGTATAAAACGCAACGCGGTTTGTAAACTCAAGAATGAACGCAAACACCATCTGCGCAACGCCGTCGGTTGAATATGCGGGAATGTTCGACACCGGAATATTGCGCTCTTTAAGCGCGGCGCAGTCAAGCTGATTATATCCCGTTGCAAGCGTTGCTATGAATTTAAGCTTCGGCAATTTTTCAAGCGTTTCTCTTGTAATGGGCACTTTGTTAAGAACAATAACATCTGCGTCCTTTGCGCGTTCGACAATAAGCTCCTTGGGCGTTCTCGGATAAACGGTTGTGTCAAACACACTTTCGATATAGTCCCAATTAAGGTCGCCCGGGTTTTGCGTGTGACCGTCAAGAATAACGAGCTTCATTTTTTCCATAATAATCGCCGCCTTTCGGTTGATAATTTATTTTATCATTTTTGTGCGCTCTTTTCAACATTTAATTTAGGCGTTTCTCTTGACCTACAACCAAATATGTTATAAAATACCAATTATGTGTATTAGTGAGTTTCGGTGGTAATTTGTATTGAAAAATTATGACAAATCAAAGCTTCGCTCGGCGCTTCTTCATTGGATAAGCGCGGGGTGCTTTATAATCGCAACGGCGCTTTCGGCGGCGATTTCGGCTTCTTTGACGGCGGCGTCTTTGGTGTAATATACCTTAAAGCC
>OQVL01001891.1_pt1 | contig 12729 bp, 9 predicted proteins | sample 1691501 | NCBI WGS metagenome assembly OQVL01 (sample SAMN03418253, study PRJEB22391) | human gut metagenome | biome: human-gut; feature: organic feature; material: feces | host: Homo sapiens | place: Tanzania | collected 2013-01
TTCAATCGTTCGTTGCCTACAGGCTGAATGATGTAGTCAATGTTCTGATGCTCCAATCTGGTCATGGCAAAAGACTGATACTTCTTGTTGAAGGTGTAGAGCACCAATCGGCGCACACCCTTCTTATATTCATAGATATGATTCATCAGAACCTTCAGATCTATTGGTGTTGCGGTTTTCTGCATACTATCCAGATTTATCAAGTTTTGTTGTTATATTAAAAATAGGCAAGTAGGTAATCAATGATATTTTGATTACCTACTTTATTCCGTGAGCATTATAGTGAAGGCTTTATAGCTGCAAGCCAAGCATCTATGCGTGCTTCCGTCTTGTCATCCTCGTTCACCTCGTCGAGAGCAAGTCCAAGAAACTTGTCACCGTCCAGGGCTTCACTGTCATCATAGGTGTAACCTTCTGTGGAAACACCAGGCAATACGGTAGCGCCAGCCTCGACAGCAGCATCATAGAGCTCCTTCATGCCGCCACAGAATGTATCAGAATAAGACTCACAGTCGCCACAACCGAAGAGTGCGACAGTCTTGCCAGCCAAGCCTGTGCTCTTCAATTTCTTCATGCCGTCATACCAGTCATCCTGTATCTCGCCAGCGCCCCAGGTGGAAGTGCCGAGCAGAAGGTTGTCGTGACTTGTGATGGTATCAGCATCAATGCTTGTTACATCTACAGCTTCCACGCCCAGTTTGGAAGCGATGGTTTCGGCAATCGACTGGCATGTGCCAGTGGAAGAGCCATAAATTACGATAGTTGATTTCATTTGTCCTTGTTTTATTTTAAGTTACATTGTGATTTCCGGGTGCAAAGGTAAGTCCTTTTCCCATAATATGCAATACCTAAAAATGACGGTTTCAATGAAATACCCACTTATGGGGATGCCTCCCCTATCACTCCAGCTGTCAACAACCATCCCCCTTCGCCTTGGCAATCCTTCGCCTTGGCGAATAAAAACATCTATAAACAAAAATGATCTTGTAGTTTTGTGGTTTAGTGATTTAGAGGTTTGGGCATTTAACAACTAAACAAGACAACTAAACAACTAAACCACAAAACAACTAAACAATCTATTGATGTCACATCTAAACCGTCAGACAGATACCGACAACCGGATTTGTCAGGAATACGAACACCAATCGTAGCGAGAGTAACCCTGCATTGGATAATAGGGAAAAGGGAACTGGAGATTACATCATTAGCTTGCTTTTTCCCCCATAGCTTGAAACCATGAATGACAATGCTATTCTCCCATTACTTATAGGGTAGTAATTTATACAACCGCCCTATATACAAAGGGCCAAGCCTATAGTGAAACCTACACAAGAAAAATGGAACAAAAAGAGAGAAACCAAGCTATTATTCTGCGACAGCTGTGATATCATGACGCAAAAGCATAGATATTACCCCGTAAAAGCTATGCTATCAGGAGGTAATATCTATGCTTTTGCAATGTAAAAACTATGCTTTTGCATTTCATTGACTATCAACACGTTACAAAAGAGTATCCGTATTGTGCATCAGAAACGGAAAAACAGGACAATTTTCGTGGTCGTATCCACCCGCAACGACTAAACAACCAGACTAAAGAATTTGGTTCTTCCAATTATTTTCATTACTTTTGTAACGAATTTGAAACTAACACCAATCAGGCATAGAACAAGTGCCTACGAATTTCTATCTGATTATCAACAACAACAATAATCAGGCCTGGAACAAGCGCCTACGAATTTCTATCTAATTATCAACAACAACAATGAAAAGACTTTTTCTCTCACTGCTTGCCGGTGCTCTCCTCATGGGACTCAATGTCCATGCGGCTGACCGCTTTGTATCTTTTGCCAAAGGCGAAAAGACTGCTATCGAAATCACGAATACCAATGACACAATAGTCTATGACCCTGCTGACTGGACAGGAGTAAGGATTGCCGTCGGCAATCTCCGCCATGACATAAAGGCGGTGACGGGCAGGGAATGCGCTCCAATCATCGTGGCCACTGTGGGCAAAAGCGCTCTGACCAAGAGGTATAAGGCGCAATGCCGGACGCTGAAAGGCAAGTGGGAACAGTTTCTCATCTTCACCGAAGGTGGCAAAATGGTCATTCTCGGTTCGGACAAGCGCGGCACCATCTACGGCATCTACGAACTGTCAAGGCAGATTGGAGTATCGCCTTGGTACTGGATGGCGGATGCACCGATAATGAAACAACAGCAGGTGTTCATCGACAAAGGCACTTTCACTGACGGAGAACCAAAAGTGAAGTACCGCGGAATATTCATAAATGATGAATGGCCCTCGTTCGGCACATGGTGCGGAAAGCATTTCGGAGGTATCAATTCCAAGGCTTACAGCCATATCTTCGAACTTCTTCTGCGCCTGAAAGCCAACTATTTCTGGCCTGCCATGTGGGCTTCGGCATTCAATGAGGACGATCCTCTCAATCAGAAGATGGCTGACGACATGGGCATAGTGATGGGCACTTCTCACCACGAGCCGATGATGCGCGCCCATAAGGAATATACCAGACGCAGAGATGAGGTGGGACCTTGGGACTATGCCAAAAACCCATCAGGCATAGAGCGATTCTTCACCGAAGGCATAGAGAAAGCAAAGGAATATGAGAACATCGTGACCATCGGCATGCGTGGTGACGGTGACGTGGCTATGGGTAGCGGAAATGATGCTGACAACATCAGGACTCTCGGAAAAGTAATCACAAAGCAGCGCGAGATAATCAGCAAGGTGATGGGAAAGAAGCCATCGGAAGTACCTCAGCTCTGGGCGATATTCACCGAAGTGCAGCGATATTACGATGCAGGATTTACCGTTCCTGACGATGTCACACTGCTCTTCTGCGACAACAACTGGGGATACGTGCGACGTATGGGCGGAGAAAAGGAGCGCAGACGCAAAGGTGGAATGGGATTATACTACCATATCGACATGAATGGAGGACCATGGAATGACAGATGGGTCACCACCACTACCGTGCCGAAGCTTCGCGAACAGCTCAACCTCGCATACCAAAGCGGCATTGACCGCATCTGGATAATCAATGTAGGCGACCTCAAACCAAAGGAGTTACCTATCGATTTCATAATGCACTACGCATGGAATCCGGAGAACATAAAGCCGGGAGACGAGCAGAAATATCTCGAAGATTTCGCTGAAAGCATCTTCGGCAAGGAGAATGCCGTGGAGATTGCAGACATCATGGCAAAATACAGCAAATACAATCTTTGGCGAAAGCCGGAAGTACAGTACCCCGGCATATTCAACAATGAGGAAATGCTTCGCACAAACGCTCTATGGCAGTCGCTCGTGACCCGTTGCGAAAACCTTAAAGCGAAACTTCCGGCTAATATGCAGGACGCTTTCTTCCAACTGGTCTATTACCCTGCCGTGGCAAGTGCTGGAGTGGCGCAGATATACAATTATGCCACTCTGCGTGACTCCCTTTCCATCGAAGCACTGATGGAGAAGGACAGACGCCTCACTGATTATTACAACAACACCCTTGCAGGAGGAAAATGGAGCGGAATGATGCTCGACAATCATATCGGCTACACGCAATGGTCTATTCCGGAGAAGAATGTAAACCCTATGGCTCTCGGTTTCAAGGTGGACAACAATATTGCTCCTGCTCCTTCCCATGAGTACTCCATCCCGGCATACAGATACTGCAGGAAAGTGGATGGCAAGGAAGCCAAATGGATTTTCCTGCCAGACCTGGGCAGGGGAAAAGGCTGTATGGGTGCCGACAATGTGATGGCTACAAGCGAGACGACTGGCAACGGTGCTGCATTGGAATACGAAATCGACTCCAATAGCGGAACCATCGCCATAGGAATACTGCCCACTCAGGACGTACATCCGGCACGCGGACTGCGCCTCGGAGTGCAGATTGATGACCAACCGATGCGTATAATAGATGCCAGACAAGGAATGCATGACGAGTTTCAGGAATACACCAAGCAGAATCTCGCTGTCTCCAAAGTGCTGAAAGCATTGCCTCCACGCAATAATCTCCTGCTCTCAGGCTGGCAAGACAACAGACGATTGCCACGTCGCGATGAGGTATTCGACAATCTCCGCTGGCTTGAAGTGGATTTCCAGTGCAAGCCTGGCAAGCATTCGCTCCGTCTCATCATGATAGATCCGGAAATAGTCATCGAGCAGATAGTCGTGGATCCCGACAATTCCCGCTACAGTTATTTCGGCAACGCCTTCCCGTGGGAGTAACAACAAAAACAATCACCTGTCTTTCCAGAATGTAGGGGTGAAGATGATGAGGACGGAGAATATCTCCAGACGGCCCATCAGCATGAGGAAAGAGCATATCCACTTAGCAAAGTCGGGCAGATGGTTCCACGACATCGTAGGACCTATCTCCAGTCCGAGCGTAGGACCCACGTTGCTGAGCGTGGAGAGCGTGATGGTGATGGAGTTGGTATTATCCACTCCTGCCGCTGTCATGCAGAAAGCACATACTATGCACATGATGCAATAGATGGTGAGGAAGGCAAGGAGCGTGACGCGCTTGTCGATAGGCACATTGTTTTCACCGATTCTGAGAGGCAGGACCGCACGCGGATGGAGCATCTGGCGAAACTCATTGCGCACTATCTTGAGCAGCATGACGCATCTGATGGACTTGAATCCACCACTGGTGCTGCCGGCACAGCCGCCAATAAACATGCAGACTGCCAGCACTATCCACGTGACATGAGGCCACTGTCCGGCATCATCGTTGAAGAGACCGGTGGTGGTGATGAATGACACCACCTGATAGACGGCGCAACGGAATGCACGCTCGTAGCCGTAATTATTGTTGATGATGAGTTCTACAGCGATGAAAGCAGTGAAGATGGCAATGATTGCCACATAGAATTTCACCTCTGGATTGCGGAAGAGATTGCCCACCTTACCCCTAATCACAGCATTGTAGAGCAGGATGAAATTGACTCCTGAGATAAAGCAGAAGAAGGTGCTGCAATACTCCATAGCCGGGGAATGGTAGTATTCGATACTTGCATTGCGAGTGGAGAATCCACCGGTGGCAAGTGTAGTCATGGCATGGTTGACACTGTCGAAGATATTCATGCCGAGGGCATAGAAACTGCCGGCACATACTACGGTGAGAACGAGGAAAATGGTCCAGATACTCTTTGCCGAACTGCTCAGACGTGGATGCAGTTTGGTCTTGATAGGACCGGTGGCTTCGGCGGAAAACACTTTCACCGAACCGCCCACCATGGACGGAAGGATGGCTATGGTGAAGAATACGATACCCAAACCGCCTATCCACTGTGACAGGCTTCGCCAGAACAATATGCCATGAGGCAGACATTCCACGTCATCGAGGATGGTACATCCCGTGGTGGTGAAGCCCGACATGGACTCGAAATAGGCATTGGTGAAGTCCGTGATGTAGCCACCCACCATGAATGGCAGCGTGCCGAAGAGGCTGAAGACGCTCCAGGCGAGAGTGACGACGAGGAAAGACTCGCGGCGACCGAGGGAGTTGTCGGCATTGCGGCCGACACATCTCATGGAGAAACCTGCCGCCTGTGTAAGCAATATTGATATGAGGAAGGCAAACAAGTCGTCCTCATGATACCATACGGAGATGCCGAGACACAGTATCATGAACAGGGACTCAAGGAAAAGCAGTGAGCCTAAGATCTTACATATCAGTTTGGAATTCATTTCTTTACGGGGATTAAATTACAAACCAGCCGGTAACGCGGCTGGCACAGTGGCGGACTATGGTGGACTTCCGTGTTAAATATGGCTGGCACAGAGGCCTTTGCTTATACAAAGAATTTCTCAATGCGCTTCATCTCGGCGTTGTGGCAGAACACCACGACGATGTCGCCAGGCTCTATCTGCGTGCCACCGGATATAAGCATACCCTCACCATTGCGCACCAGACCACCGAAAGTCATGCCGTAAGGCAGACCAAGCTCATAGACTTTCTTGCGTGTGACCTTCGAACCGGGCTGTGCCACGAACTCTGCTACATCGGCATTGGCAGCCATAAGGAAGCGGACATTGCTCACGTCAGCGTCAAGCAGCATCTCATAGATGTGGCTTGCAGCGATAGCCTTCTTGTTGATGATGGTGCCGATGTCGAGGCTCTCAGCCATTTCCACATAGTCGAGGTTCTCCACGAGGGCAACAGTCTTGCGTACTCCCATTCTCTTGGCAGTGAGACAGGCAAGGATATTGGTCTCCGCATTGCCCGTAACGGCAACGAAAGCCTGGGTATTCTTGATGCCTTCCTCCACGAGAAGGGAGACATCACGTCCATCTCCATTTATTATCATGATGCGGTCAGCATCAGTGAGCAGGTCATTCAGTCGCTCGCAGCGCTGTGTGTCCCTCTCTATTATCTTCAGTTTGATATATTCCGGCAGTGTAGCGGCTGTGCGCACGGCAATCTTTCCTCCGCCCATCATCATCACGTTCTTCACGTCGGCATAGTTTTCCTTGCCCACAATTTTGCGGATATGAGGGATAAAGTTTCGCTTTGTCATGAAGAAAGCAATGTCATGAAGCTTCAATTCGTCGTTACCACCAGGGATGATGGTCTCGTCGCCACGCTTGATAGCCACGATATGATAAGGGTCTTCCGGTCCGCAAAGTTCCTTGAGAGGCTGGTTGAGGATGGTGGCAGACTCGCGTAATTTGATGCCGAGCATCACGAGAGCGCCATTATGCACGTCCCATCTCTGGCGTACCCACGACATCTTCAGTCCGTTGATGATGTCCTTTGCGCCGAGAAGTTCGGGATAGATGATGGAATCAATGCCGATGCGGTGGAGATACTGCGCATTGGCAGAGTCTGCAAACTCATAGTCCTCCACCTTTGCCACGGTGCGCTTAGCGCCGAGAGCCTTGGCAAGAGAGCAGGAACTGAGGTTTACATGCTGGTCGCCTGTCACTGCAATGAAGAGGTTGCAACGCTGCACTCCAGCCGTCTGCATCGCCTTGATGCTGCCTGGAGAGTCATGAAGCGTCAGCACGTCATAGTTGGCGCTGATATTGTCGAGGCATTCCTCGTCGTCATCGATGAGAGTGATGTCCTCATTGTTTCTGGAGAGAAGCTTTGCCAGGTAAGTACCTATTTCCCTTGCTCCTGCTATTACTATTTTCATCTGCTGTCTATTTGAAGATATGGGAAAGGAAAATGCGCCTCTCCTTCCCATATATTTATTTGTTTAATTCCTCTATAATGCTCTCGGCATCAATGCCTACGATATGCTGGAGCTGGGCTACGGTACCGTGCTCGACGAAGTAATCCGGCAATCCGAGACGCTTAACGTGAACATCGTAGTCATGGTCGGCAAACCATTCCATTACAGCAGAGCCCATACCGCCATTGCGCACACCGTCTTCCACGGTGATTACCTTGCGGAATTTCCTGCCCACCTCATGCAGGATGTCCTCATCCAGAGGCTTGAGGAAACGCATGTCATAATGGGCTACGCTCTTCTTTACACCGAGATTACAGATGGCTTTCTGCACATTGTTGCCCACGGCACCGATGGAAAGGACGGCAATGTCATCGCCATCAGACAGTTTTCTGCCTTTTCCCACCTCCACTTCCTCCAACGGACAGCGCCAATCCACGAGCACACCTCTGCCACGAGGATAGCGTATCACGAAGGCGCCCTTGCCGGGAAGCTGGGCTGTAAACATCAGCCGGCGCAGTTCATGCTCGTCCATCGGAGCCGAAATAGTAAGGTTTGGCACCGGTCTCAGTGCGGCCATGTCGAATGCTCCATGATGAGTAGCGCCGTCTTCACCCACCAGTCCGGCACGGTCGAAGCACAATACTACAGGCAGATTGAGTATTGCCACATCGTGGATGATATTGTCGTAGGAACGCTGGGCGAAGGCACTGTAGATGTTGCAGTAAGGTATCAGTCCGTCTTTTGCCATTCCTCCCGAGAAAGTCACGGCATGTCCCTCGGCAATACCCACGTCAAAGGCACGTTCCGGCATGGCATCCATCAACTTGTTCATCGAGCATCCCGTAGGCATGGCAGGTGTAACGCCCACTATCTTAGGGTTTTGCTTTGCCAATTCCACGAGTGTCTCACCGAATACGTCCTGGAATTTCGGAGGCATATTTTCCTCATTGCCCTTTATTCTCTCGCCTGTGTCAGGGTCGAATTTGCCCGGAGCGTGCCAGATGGTGGCGGCATGCTCGGCTGGTTCGTAGCCTTTTCCCTTCACGGTGTGGATATGCAGGAGCTTCGGACCGCGCATGTTCTTCAGTTGGTGGAGCACGCGGACGAGTTCCTTCACGTCATGTCCATATACCGGACCGAAGTAGCGGATGTTCAGTCCCTCGAAGATATTCTGCTGTTCGCTGATGAGAGACTTTATGGAATTGTTGAGCCGTATTATCGCTTTCTTCCTGCTGTCATTGAGGATGCCCTTGCTGAACATCCATTTTGCGGCCTTGTCACGCCAATGGTTGTATGATTCATTGGTAGTAAGATTGAGCAGATACTGCTTCATTCCGCCGACGGAGTGGTCGATGGACATATTGTTGTCATTCAGGATGATAAGCAGATCATTGGGCGAAGAACTGACATTGTTCAGTCCTTCGAAGGCAAGACCGCCGCTCATGGCGCCGTCGCCTATCACGGCAACGACGTGGCGAGTGGGCAGTTCCTTTGCATTGTCGCCTTCACGTGCCAGTTTCTGCTCCCTTTGTGCTGCCACAGCCATGCCGAGAGCCGCGGAGATGCTGTTGGAAGCATGTCCGCAGGTGAAGGTGTCATATTCGCTTTCAGCAGGATTAGGGAAAGGGCAGATGCCGTGAAGCTTGCGGTTGGTACAAAAATTGTCACGGCGACCGGTCAATATTTTGTGTCCGTAAGCCTGATGGCCCACGTCCCATACTATTCTGTCATAAGGAGTGTCATAGACATAATGCAGGGCGACAGTCAGTTCGATGACGCCCAGACTCGACGCAAGATGCCCGGGATTGACCGACAGTTCCTTCACGATGTCATCGCGAAGTTCACGGCATACCTCGGGTAATTGGTCCACCGGAATCTCCCTGAGATCCTTCGGTGAGTCGATGTTATTTAGAAATGTGTAATTCAAGACTACTTTGGTTAAAGGCTGCTGTTGATGGAAGCCATCGTTGATATTTTATATATAATGTGTAAAATCACAGGTGTTACATTGTCGGAACACCGTTATCGGACAGTCATACCTTCCTTTTCCCTTATGGACAAGATGGTTATTGACTGTAGATTTCAGTTTTGAAAAGACGAAAAACCCTCCTTGTCACTCTTCTGGCGCAAAGGTCATGGAGTGACAAGAAGGACTATACTGCGGGCTGATTACTTTACGTTGCCCACCTTGATGAGATATTCTGCAATCTGAACAGCATTCAGAGCGGCACCCTTACGTATCTGGTCACCGGTGAGCCAGAGGGTGATACCGTTGTCATTAGCCAGATCCTGACGGATGCGGCCTACATATACGTCATCCTTTCCTGCGCTTTCGAGCGGCATAGGATAAACGTAATTCTGAGGATCATCAACGAGGGAAACGCCTTCAGCGGCATCAAGAGCCTTGCGCACCTGATCTACCGTGAGCTGAGCCTCTGTCTCTACCCATACTGACTCGGAGTGACTGCGGAGAGAAGATACGCGTACGCAGGTAGCACTGGTGCGGACATCGCTGTGCATGATCTTGCGTGTCTCGTTGTACATCTTCATCTCTTCCTTGGTGTAGTCATTCTCAGTCATCTTGTCAATCTGAGGAATTACGTTGTAAGCCAACTGATGCGGGAACTTCTCGATGGTCTTTGCCTCGCCGGTCTCCACGAGTTCCTTGTACTGTTGCTGGAGCTCTGCCATCGCAGCGGCACCTGCACCAGAAGCACTCTGATAACTGGAGATGTGGATTCTCTTGATGTGGGAAAGGTTCTCAATAGGCTTGAGGACCACAACCATCATGATTGTAGTACAGTTAGGATTGGCAATGATGTTGCGAGGACGGTTCAATGCGTCCTCAGCATTGCACTCAGGAACCACCAGAGGCACATCGTCACACATGCGGAAAGCACTTGAGTTGTCGATCATCACGGCGCCATACTTGGTGATGGTCTCAGCAAACTCCTCGCTTGTGCCGCCACCTGCTGATGTGAATGCGATGTCCACGTCCTTGAAATCATCGTTGTGCTGCAAGAGTTTGACCTCGTATTCCTTGCCTTTGAATGTGTATTTAGTACCAGCGGAGCGTTTACTTCCGAACAATACCAAGTCATCCATAGGGAAATTTCTCTCATCGAGGATGCGCAGGAACTCCTGTCCCACTGCACCGCTTGCGCCAACAATTGCTACTTTCATTTCTTCTTCGTTTTGTTTAGTTGTTATTACATAAAATATATAATTCCAATGCAAAAGTACAAATTTTCGGCTTAATCTTCGATAATTTGATATTTTTTTTGCAATTTTGCATCATAATTCATGCCTAACGTCAATAAAAATGCTTGATTTCACGCAATATCTCCCCATAACCAGTCCCACTTTGATATTTTTCGTGGTGCTCTTCATCATCCTGATAGCCCCTATCGTGATGGGAAAACTGCGCATTCCGCACATCATCGGCATGGTGCTTGCCGGCATAGTGATAGGCCCTTACGGACTGAACATTCTGGAAAGGGACTCCAGTTTTGAACTTTTCGGACGAGTCGGACTGCTTTACATCATGTTTCTTGCTGGAATAGAGATGGATATGGAGGGACTGAAGAAGGACTTGGGCAAGGTGACCATCTTCGGACTGCTCACCTGTTTCGTCCCTTTCACCCTCACATATCTCTCCTGCGTCTGGTATCTGGACTATCCGCCGCTCGCTTCCCTCCTTCTGGGATGCATCATGGCGAGTAACACTCTCGTGGCTTATCCCATCGTGGTGCGCTACGGACTCCAGCGTAGCACGGTGACAACACTCTCTGTCGGCGCTTCGATGCTCTCGCTGCTCATAGCCCTTGTGGTGACGGCGGCATTGGTGGGAAGCATGTCCGGAGGAACGGGAACGATGTTCTGGGTGCTCTTCTTCGTCAAGTTTGTGGCGTGGTGTGCGGCCATGACATGGCTTATCCGCCACATGACGCGCTGGTTTCTCCGTCGTTATTCCGACTCGGTGATGCAGTATATCTTCGTCCTTGCAGTGATGTTCATCAGTGCGGCTACCTGCGAACTGATAGGACTGGAGGGCATTCTCGGGGCTTTCTTCTCCGGATTGGTGCTCAATCGCTTCATCCCCAATGTCTCACCGCTGATGAACCGCATCGAGTTTATCGGCAATGCCATATTCATCCCTTACTTCCTTATCGGTGTCGGCATGCTGATCAATGCGGGATTGCTGCTCGAAGGGGGAAACACCATTCTCGTGGTGGCGTGCATCGGCATCTTCGGAACGGCGGGAAAAGCCATTGCGGCATTCCTCAGCAGCTTCATTTTCCATCGCAGCGTGCACGAAGGCAACCTGATGTTCGGCATGACATCGGCACATGCCGCCGGAGCAATAGCCCTGGTGATGGTGGGAGTCAATCTGGAAATAGCGCCGGGACAGCACCTTCTCGGCGACGAAGCGCTCAATGCTGTCGTGATAATGATACTCTTCACCTGCATCATCTCAACCATCGTGACGGAATATGCCTCCCGTGCCATCGTCCTTCAGGAGAAGACCCAGCGCAAGATGCCGGAGGATGACGGCAAGGCTGACGATGAAAAGATACTGATACCCGTCAAATACCCTGAGACCTGCGATACTCTCTTCAATCTTGCCGTGCTGATGCGCAATGAGAAACTCAGCAGGGGACTCATAGCCCTCAATGTGGTGTATGACGACCTCGATGCCTCCTACAATCAGCAGGAAGGGCAACGGTTGCTGGAATCCATAGAGAAAAAGGCGGCTGCGGCTGATGTCCACATACAGACCCAGGTGCGACTTGCCACCAACATAGCCAACGGCATAAAGCATGCCTTCAAGGAATACGATGCTTCGGAGATCATATTGGGACAGCATATCCACGACAATTCCACGCGACGCTTCTGGGGACAGTTTGCCCAAAGCCTCTTCAATGGGCTTAACCGCCAGATAATCATAGCCAGATGCACCATCCCTCTCAACACCATCAGGGTCTTTCATGTAGCGGTACCGTCGCGTGCAGAGTATGAGCCCGGCTTCTACCGCTGGCTCGAAAGGGTCTCCAGGATGGTGACACGCCTCGGATGCCGTATCGTATTCCATGGCAGGGAGGAGTCGCTCTCGCTGATCCGCACATTTCTCAACTACAGATTCAAGAGCATACGTGCCGATTATGCCATCATGCAGCATTGGAATGACTTCAAGAAACTTGCCGCGCAGATGGAGGAACACCAGATGCTCGTCGTCGTGACGGCACGTCAGGGCACTGTCTCCTACAAGTCGGCGATGGAGCGTCTGCCTGAAGAGCTCACCACCTATTATAAATATAAGAACGTGATGATCATATTCCCTGACCAGTATGGCAACCAGCAGGACATCATGACATTTGCCACCACCCAGCACCATGAGCAGGAAAGCATCTGGGAAAGCTTGCAGAAACTGATCTTCTGGCGCAGGTAAGTGACGGTAAAAAAATAACTTGGTATGATTTGAGCCTCATATTTTTGAGATGTTTTCTTCACTCGAAGAGGGAG
>OQVL01001895.1_pt1 | contig 12718 bp, 6 predicted proteins | sample 1691501 | NCBI WGS metagenome assembly OQVL01 (sample SAMN03418253, study PRJEB22391) | human gut metagenome | biome: human-gut; feature: organic feature; material: feces | host: Homo sapiens | place: Tanzania | collected 2013-01
GCTGGTGGACATTGATGAGACCGATGTGGTCGCGTCTCTTGTGATCGATAAGCAGCACCAGCGCAAACGAGATTGGCCCGTGGGCTTTAATGTGAAGCGCTTTTTTCAGCTTGTTAATCGGTTTTTGTAAAAACACGGCAAGCGCCGCCGCAAAAAGGAACGGGAAAATATAGCCGAATGCATATTTAACCGTGATGCAGTATATGCCGACAATAACGGCAAAATACAGAAAGTTAATTAAAAATTCGCGCCTGCTTTCAACTTTATTCAGCATAATCATCCTCCTGAAAACACCAAAACTTTTTCCAAAATATATTTTATACCATTTTTATAAAATTTACAATATATTAAGGCAGATTGTTGAAAATTCTTAGAAATTCCCGGAAAATACAGAAAATTTCAAAAAAATACATTTTTCCTCTTTATTATTCGCGCAGATTGTGTTAAAATAATGAATTATTATACATATAATCGCGGGGGTAGCCTAATGCAGATTGCAATTATGGGTTTCGGAACGGTCGGTTCGGGCGTTGCCGAGCTGTTTTTAAAAAACAAAAAGAGTATTGTTCAAAGAAGCGGCCAGAGTACGCTTGAGCTTAAACGTATTCTTGATATAAGAGATTTTTCGGGGCACGCGCTTGCGCCGCTGTTTACCGACAATTTTGACGATATTCTTAATGACCCGTCGATAAGAATAGTTGTTGAAACGATGGGCGGGCTTAACCCGGCATATGAATATGTTTCAAAATGCCTTGAAGCGGGCAAGGATGTTGTTTCTTCAAACAAAGAGCTTGTTGCTTCTAAGGGGTGCGAGCTTTTAAAGCTTGCCGAAAAAAATAACGTCAATTTTCTTTTTGAAGCAAGCGTCGGCGGCGGCATACCGATTATACGCCCGATAAGCCAATGCCTTGCCGCAAACGAAATCGACGAAATTGCGGGAATACTCAACGGCACAACAAACTTTATTCTTAAAAAAATGATAGATGAAAATATGTGCTTTGACGACGCGCTCAAACTTGCACAGGCAAACGGCTATGCCGAAAGAGACCCCTCTGCCGACATATTGGGCTTTGACACCGCACGAAAAATATGTATTCTCGCTTCACTCTGCTTTGGCAAACACGTTTACCCTGATTTTGTTGAGACCGAAGGTATAACCGAAATCACCCACAGCGATATTGACTATGCCGCAGAGCACGGCTATGTTATAAAGCTTATCGGCAGGGCAAAAAAATATTCCGACGATAAAATAACAGCCACTGTGGGACCGTGCCTTATCCCAAACCACAGCCAGCTTTCAAATGTCGATGATGTTTTCAACGCCATTCTTGTGCGCGGCGACGCTATAGGCGACGTTGTGTTTTACGGTAGGGGCGCGGGCAAATTCCCGACGGCAAGCGCAGTGGTGGCTGACATAATCGACTGCGCGCGCCACAACACAAAAAGACGTCTTTTCGGGTGGGACTGTGCAGAAGATAATTATGTTATGGACCCGCTCATGGCAACAAGCTCGCTTTATGTCAGAGCCGAAGCGGACGACTATGTTGCAGCATTCAACGAAATCAATTCTGTTTTTGAAAGCCCCTTGATACTTCACCGCGACGGCGAAAGCAAAAACGAAATTGCCTTTATTACCCCCTCTATGCGCGAAAAAGAGGCTCGCACAGCGATAAACAAGCTTCCCGTTAAAACAGAGCTTATTTTAAGAGTAATGGACTACTGATACTAAATTAATATGACAAGACCTCCTTTGGTGCGCGGTATTAAGCCGTCCGAAGGAGGTTTTAATTTTTATGAAAAAGAGGGGCTGCAAAAGCAACCCCTCTTTCAATGCACTGCATAGTGCGTTTTTATTGTGTTATTTTGCCTGTGCGGCTTTCTTTTCGGCTTCCTGCTTTTCAAGCTTTTTCTCTTTTCTCTTATAAACAAGGAACCATATCACACCGATTGCAACAAGTACGCCTATTACTATACCGAGTATTGAACCCGAATTGTCGGGAACGTCTATCGTAACAGCGTCATAGTTGAAATAGAAGCAACCGTCAAATGCATTATCGTCATAAGAAGTGAGGTTTGAATTAACAACAAACTCACGAAGCTCGTTGCATGAGCCGAATGCATAAGAACCGATTTTTCTTACGCTTTCGGGGACATTGACGCTTCTTAATGCGTCGCAATCAAAGAAAGCTTCATCGCCTATTTTCTTAAGTCCGTTGCAGAATGTTACGGAAGTAAGACCGTCGCAGTCATAAAATGCTCTGTCGCCTATTTCTGTTATACCGTCGGGAATTTTGTATTCGCCGTCTTTGCCCTGCGGGAACAAAACAAGCTTGTTCCATTCGCCGTTTTCGTCGGCTGCAACAACAGCACCGTCAAGCGTTTTGTAAGCGGCGTTGCCTTCGCCGACATTTACAGCTTCAAGATTAAGGCATCCGAGGAAGCTTAACGGGTCAAGCACGGTAAGCGTTGCGGGAAGAGTAATTTCTTTAAGAGCCACGCAACCGCTGAAAGCATATTTACCTATTGATTCAACCGAGCCGAGCGTAACGCTTTCAAGAGCGGCACAGCCCGCGAACAGGTCTGTCGGTATTGCGGTAACACCTTCGGGAAGAACAATATTTTTAAGAGCGGCACAGCCTTTGAACGCCGCACTGCCGAGAGTTGTAAGGGCAGAACCTTCAGAGAACTCAGCCTTTTCAAGAGTTGCAACATTTTCAAATGCGCAATCGCCAATCATTACAACGTTTTTGGGTATTGTAACGCTTTTAAGAGAAGCGCCCTTAAATGCCTCTTTGCCGATAAATTCAAGCGAAACGGGAAGAATAACAGCCGTTACGGTTTCATTATTAACTGCATTGTCGGCAACAGCCGTTGTGCCGTCGGCAACAGCAAGCGTTGCAACGTTGCCCAACACTCTGTAAAGAACGCCGCCTGCATAAACGGCGCCGCCCGCAGAGTTTTTGAACCAAGCCGTTGAATCAAGCGCGGCTTCTTCAATATTTCTTAAAGTTGAGGGGAAGCTTATTGATGTAACGCCGTCGCAAAGGGTAAATGCGTCGGCACAAATAACCTCGGTACCCTCGGCTACAGCAACAGCAGAAGCACCGCTTGCGGCAAGAATTACAAGCTCTTTTCCGTCTTTTGAATAAATGCCGGAAACAGTGTTTTTAAAGAATGCGTTATCTTCGGCAACTTTAATGTCTTTAAGAGCAGAGCAACCCGAAAAAGCGGAAGCCGAGAAATTCTCAAGCGATGCGGGAAGGAGTACGCTTTCAAGGCTCTTGCAGAAAGCAAACGACTCGTCGCCGAGCTTGCTGACCTTTTCGCCGAGCGAAAGCTCTTTAAGAGTTTCGTTGCCGTAGAAAGCGCCGGTATCAATTCTTACGACGCCGTTGCCTGTTTTAACGCTTGTAAGTCCTGCGTTTTTAAAGGCATATGCGGCAATATCGCGAAGCGTATCGGGAAGCTCTATTGAAGAAAGAGCCTTACAGCCCTCAAAAGCCGAAGCGCCTATATATGTAACGGCACCGCCGAGCTTAACCTCTGAAAGAGCGTCGGCATTTTTGAATGCGCTGTTGTTGATTGTGGTAACGGACTCGGGCAAGCTGATTGATTTAATCTTTGAATTTTCAAAGGCGTATGCGCCGATTGTTTTAAGCGCCGTATCCTCGGTGAAAGAAACACTTTCGATGTCGGAGCCGCGAAGAGCGCCGTTTCTTATTTCTTCAACCTTTTGCGGAAGCTCAAAAGCACCTGTTTTTGCCGCGGGGAAGGAAATTAAAACCTTGCCGTTTTTAGAATAAAGAACGCCGTCCTGAGCCGAGAAGTTTTTATTCTTTTCGGCAACCGTAAAGCTTTCAAGCGTTTCGATATTTGCAAATACGTTTGAGCCGAGGTTTTTCATATTTTTGCCGAAGTCCATGGTTTTGAGCTTTGTGTCGGCAAATGCTCTGTCTTCAATGTCGGTAATTGTTTCGCTGAGCTTTACATCGGTAAGAGATGTGCAGCCCGCGAAAGCTTCATAGTCGATTGACGCAACCGTACAACCCGAGAAATCAGCCTCTTTTAATGAAGAGCAGCCCTTGAAGGCACCCGCGTCGATAAGTGACACGGCAGAACCGCAGGTGATTTTTTCAAGGTTTGTGCAGTTCTGGAAAGCATAAAGGCCAATCTCTTCAACGTCGTCGCCGAAAGTGACTGTTTTTATGTCGGTGCAGCCGATGAATACATATTTTTCGATTATTTCGATGCCATCGCCTATAACAAGGTCTTTAACGTCGCCCTTATAAGAATAAAGGACTCTGCCGAGACTGAGAGCGCCGTCGGGAGCGTTATTCTCCCATGCAGTGCCTGTGAAAGCATCTTTTGCAACGTTTTTAAGGTTTTTGTGGTATTTGACTTCTGCAAGAGCAGAGCAACCGTAGAAACATCTTTCGGGGATTACGGTAACGGAATCGGGTATTGTGTATTCGGTCATCGAAACACAGCCCTCAAAAGCGGACATACCGATTTTTGTAAGAGAGTCTGCTTTTTTAACTTCCTTAAGAGCCGTGCAGTTCATAAAAGCGCCGGGCTTTAATTCTGTTACGGCCGATGTAAGTTTTACTGTCGTTATGTTTTCGTTGCCCGCAAAGCACCCATTACCTACGGATGTGAGGGACAACCCGCCAATCTTTGACGGAACCGTTACGACGGTGTCGTTTCCGGTGTAGCTTACAATCTCTGCTTCGGAGTCGTTGTTGATTCGGATATACTCAAAATCGCCTTCGGCTCTTTTGTTAAGAAGCTCCTCTTCGGAGAGTGTAAGCTGTTCTCCGAGTCCGTCGCTGTCGGCAAATGCCGAAATCGGGACGGCAGCCGTAAACACGATTACCATTAAAATCGCAAGAATACAGCTGAGCGGCTTTTTAAATGCTGTCATAAAATAACGCATCCCTTCAAATAATTTCTGCGGAATATACCAAATTACAGATAGAGTTATTATAATATAAACCCCCTCGCTTGTCAAGCAATACGCCGATTTGCGAGGGGTCTGCACGAGCTTAATGTTTAACAAAATTTCAGCCCGATTTATGTGTAATTTGTCATTTCGTATGCCTTTAAGGTGTTTTCAAGAAGCATTGTTATCGTCATAGGACCGACGCCGCCCGGAACGGGCGTTATATACGACGCTTTCTTTTCAACATCCGAAAAGAGAACGTCGCCGCAAAGCTTTCCGTTTTCGTCGCGGTTTATGCCGACGTCTATAACAACAGCGCCGCTCTTTACCATATCGGCTGTTATAAGGTGCGCCTTGCCTGTTGCGGCAACAAGTATATCGGCTCTGAGCGTTTCCGCTTTAAGGTCTTTTGTTTTTGAGTGGCAAACGGTCACCGTGGCGTTTTCTTTTAAAAACATCATTGCAAGCGGCTTTCCGACAATGTTGCTTCTGCCGACTATAACGCAGTGTCTGCCCTCAATCGGAATGTTCTTTTCTTTGAGCATTTCAATAACCCCTGCGGGCGTGCAAGGCAAAAACCCGTAATCGCCCGTAAGTATGCGCCCCGTGTTTATCGGGTGAAAAGCGTCAACATCCTTTTTGGGGTCAATGGCGTTTATAACGTTTTTTTCGTTTATGTGAGAAGGCAGCGGCAGCTGACACAGTATGCCGTTAACGCGCGGGTCTGAATTGAGCTTTGAAATAAGCTCTAAAAGCTCGCTTTCGCTTGTGTTTTCACTCAATGCGTATTCAAACGATTCGATTCCGACCTCTTCACAGGCGCGCCTTTTGTTTCTTACATAAATCTTTGAAGCGCCGTCGTCGCCGACGATTATAACGGCAAGCCCGATGTGGCCGCCGTTTTCGCGGTACTTAAACACCTTTTCTTTTATTTCGCGGCGTTTTTTTGCCGAAATTTCGGTACCGCTGATTATTTCAGCCATTTTCGCCACCGTCTTCGTTTTCGGTGCCGGCCGCTTTTGCGGCTTTTACCTTTTTCCTTTTGGGCGGCATATCCTGCTTTTCGCCGTATTTGTCAAAATAATAATCAACACCCTCGATAGGCTTCGGGTTTTTAAGAACAGACAAAAGCTTTATTATGAAAATTGCAAGGCACACAACCGCAAGCACCAAAGAAAGTACCTGCGACACGCGAATGTCGGTGTTGCCGATATAAAGGCTGTCGGTTCTCAAGCCCTCAACAACCGCTCTTTCAATACCGTACCACACGCAGTACAAAAGGAACATCTGCCCGCTGAACTTTCTGCACTTTTTAAGTATGATATAAAGTACCAAAAAGCCGAGAATGCACGAAACGGATTCATAGAAAAACGTCGGGTGAACGCGAATATTGTTTTCTGAAATATAGGCATAAACATTTTCCGTTCCCGAAAGCCCGAATTTGTCGGGATTTGCGGCGATATAGTCCGCAACCTTGCGGCTCATCATTCCGAAATCGCCGTTTGTTATTGTGCCGAACGCCTCCTGGTTTGCATAATTGCCCCATCTGCCTATGCCCTGACCTATAAGAAGGCTCATTCCGACAAGGTCAAGCAGGTTATAAAAGTTGATTTTTTCAACCTTGCAGGTTATGTAGCCGGCAAGAATACCGCCTATAATACCGCCGTAAATGGCAAGTCCGCCGTGCCATATTTTAAATATTTCGCTTAAATGGCTGCCGTAGTATTCCCATTCGAAAATAACATAATAGGCTCTTGCGCCGATTATTCCGCCGAATGTACCGTAAATGAGCACATCAACCATCTTGCCGAGGTTAATTTTCCAGGTATACGCAATTCTTCCGCCGAAAAGCGCGGCAAGCGTAAAGCCGAATGCGATTATCACGCCGTACCATTTAATGCTGACTTCGTGCCCGAAAATATTCGCTTCGCAAAACACCGAGGACACGTCAAACACCTTGTCGATGCCGCCGAAGGTAACTTCGGCAACATCGGAAAACCAATCAATCATTTAAAACTCTCCTTTACAGCGGATTTATTACCGAAAGAACGCATTTGTTCTCGTCAAACGAGGTTTCTAAAAGCCCGTTAACGCAGTCAAGGTCTATTTCCTGCAAAATATTAAATTCGGAGAAAAGCTTTTCGCCCGAAAAATGCGACACAACAAGTCCGTTTGCAAGCGTGTCTATATCGGAAAATGCGCGGACGGTTTTGCCGTATTGCTTTCTTCGTGCAATTTCAAAATCCTCTTTTGAAACTCCCGATTTTTTAAACTCTTTTATTTTATCTTTTATAGCCTTTGCGGTTTTTTCGGGGTCTTTCGATTCGCCCGAAAACAGCTGACAGTCATATCCGTGACCGTTAAAATACTCGCACGAGAAAGAGCCGTTTATAAGGCCTTCGTCCAAAAGCTCTTCATAAAGCGACGACATCTGCCCCGCGATAATGTCAAGCAAAAGCGTCATACCTATTTCGTCTTTAAGCGAAACAAGCGGGTTTGCCCTTGAATCTTTAAAACCGAGAACGAAAACGGGCGTTACAACCGAAAGCTTTCCTTCAATATACGGCTTTACTATTGTTTCGGGCTCTTTTTCAATTGCCCTTTCGACTGTAAAATCAGCGTCGGGCTTAATAAGCCTGTCTGCAACCTCAATCACTTCTTCAGGCGTTACGTTGCCCGCAACTGCAAGAGCCATATTACCGAGGTTGTAAAACGTGGCGTAGCACTCGTGAAGCATCTGTGCCGTAATTTGCGATATTGACTCCTTTGTTCCCGCAATATCTGTCTTTACAGGATGCGTGTGATACATACATTTAAGCATATTGAAAAGGCACTCCCAATCGGGAACATCTCTGTACATATCTATTTCCTGACCGATTATGCCCTGCTCTTTTCTGACGGTTTCCTCGGTAAAATAGGGATGCCTTACAAAATCTATCAATATTTCAAAATTCTCTTTAAAGCTCCCGGTGCACGAAAAAAGATAGCATGTCCTGTCAAAGCCCGTATAAGCGTTAGCCGAAGCGCCCGTTTTTGCATAGCGCTCAAATGCGCCCAATTCTTCGCTTTCAAAAAGCTTGTGTTCAAGAAAATGCGCCGTACCCGCCGGTATTGTCGTAAAGCCATCGCGGTCGCTTCTTTTAAAGCAGGTGTCAACAGAGCCGTAGTTTGTGCCGAACACCGCATAGCTTGAATTATATCCCTCTTTCGGATAAACATATATCGCAAGCCCCGAACCGTGGGTTATTTTGTAATAGCCCTCGCCGAGCGTTTTGTTTTCGATATATTCAATCATTCTGCACCCTCCTCTCCGGAAAGCATAAATACCGTGTCAAGCGTAACTGCTTTTGCCGCGTTTATTACGTCTTCTGCTGTAACGGCTTTGAAATCTTCAATATATTCTTCGGGGTATTTATACTCCCCGCTTGCCGACTGCGTCATAAACCACGCGTCAAGCGCTTCGGGGCTGTCGCTTACGCCTTTAAACGCGTCGCCAAGCGCTTTTTGCGAAGCTTCAAGCTCCTCTTGCGAAAATTCGCCGTTTTTAAGAGCCTCAAGCTGTGCCATAATGCCCTCGCGCGCTTTTTCTTCGTTTTGCGATTCTATTCCGCTTTGAACAAGCATTATGCCCTTTCGCATATACATACGCGCCGAGCAGTAATAGCAAAGGCTCATTTTTTCGCGCACTACCGAAAACAGCTTTGAATGGGGGCTTCCGCCGAAAAGGTCTGTCATAACGCGCCTTGCGGCATAGCCGTCGCGCGCATTTTTCATTCCGAGTCTGAATCCCATAACAAGCTTGCCCTGTTTAATGTTTTCGGTTTCTTTAATATAGGTTATGTCCTCGGCGCTTTCGACAAAAAGAGTGTCAAGCTTTGCCGTGCTTCGCTCAATCTTCGGGAAATAGTCAAAAAACATTTTTTCGATTTTTTCCGTATTCAAATCGCCGCCGCTTACACAAAGCGAAATGTAAGCCGTTGAAAGCATTTCAAAATATGCTTCGGTAAGACTTTTTTCGTCAACCTTTAAAACCGACTCGCTGTCGCCGAGGCGGTTTATGCCGTAAAGCTCATCGGCGAACATTATTTCTTCACAGCGGTTTTTGGCATAAATGCGTTTGTCGCTTTTTTCCGCGCCGAGCTGTTCAAGCAAAAGTCTTTTTTCGCTTTCGACCTCGTCTTTTTTGAAAAGTCCGTTTACAAAATCGGGCTTAAAAGCAATTTCAAAAAGCAGCCTTGCCGCTTCTTCGACAATGCTTTCGTTCTCTAAAGCAAAACGGTCGTCAATACACGAAACGGCAAGCTTTATAACCTGATTTTCGCCTGACTTTGAAACGTCGGCGGCAATATCCGCACCGTAAAGCGACGCCGACTTTCTTTCAAGAAGCTTTACCGACGGATATTTTTCCGAGGAACGCGTTAAGATTCCCGGCACAAGCGCAAAAAGCGACGCTTTTTCAGAGAGGGGCAAAGTAAAATTGAGCGAAATGCAGGCGGTTTTAAAGCCCTGCCCTTTCGCCTTGCATATTTCAATGCCGTTTCCTGCGTTTTTTACATCAAATGAGTATTTCAAAAAATCACTTCCGTAAAAAAATTGAAAAAATCACCTATTTTTTATATACTATCACATTTTTTCTAATCTTTCCACTCTTTTTTGTTTTAAACGCTATATTTTCTCATAAAGAAGCGTTTTTGCACCGCGCATAGCGCTGTCGGACATAAATCTTTTTTGTACACACCCGTCTTTAAGAGCGTTGAAGCAGGCAATAAAGCTCATTCCGACGTGATGCGCCATAACGCATCTTACAGGCTCGGGGGTGTTGCCCACTCTTGATTTTGTAAAATCAACCGCGTCAAAAAAACCGTACTTTGAAAGCGCGCCTAAATCTTTCAGCCGCTTTAAATTAAGAAGCGGTTCTTTCACCTCTTTTTCAAAAAACAAAAACGACGAATACGGCGACACGGCAAGGTTTTTTCCGACCTCTTTTTTCAGCGCCGTTTTAGGAACTCCGTCGGCAACATATTTATACAGCCCGTTTTCGTCAAAGGAATAATAAGAGCTTTCGGAAATGCCGAACGGAATACCGTGCTTTTTCGCAAATTTCTTTTGGCAGTAATAAGAGTATTCGAGTGCTTCAAAAACGCGCGTGCCCTCGTATGTCGGCAAAAACAGCGACGACATATAATATTCAAACACAGTGCCCGTCCACGAAAGCGTGCCGAAATACCCAAAAAGGCTTTTTTCTTTTCGCCCTATTTTTTGCCAATGAATATAAGGAACGCTTTTTGAAGCGATTGCAAAATAAGAGGTCATTCGCATTTCGCTCATAAAAAGGTCATAGTGCGTGTCGGTGCCTTTTCCCGTTTCGCCGTCAATACCCGTTCTTAAAAGTCCGCGCTCGCTGTTATAAAAAACAGAAAAATCGGTTTCGGCTGTTATTTTTTCAATACGGCGGCAAATGCTGCCCGAAGTGTCAATGCCGCCGTTTTCTTTGAGCCCCGCTTTAAGCGCTGTAACGGCACAAAGAAAATTGCCGCTGTCAACCGAAGAAACGTAAAACGGCTTCACCTTTTTTAAGGTCGAAGTGTCATACCAATTATATAGGTTTCCTTTGTATTTTTCGAGAGCTTCGACAGAAGAAAGCGCTTTATCAAGCCGCTCTTCTGCTTCACTTTGCGAAATGACGGACATTTCAGCCGCCGCAAGCACTGACAAAAGATAAAACCCTATATTCGTCGGCGAGGTTTTTCCGTTTATATTTTTTATTTTTCCGTCCTTAGTAAGCACAACGTTGTCGGGCGGCAAATTGTTAAATTCGTCGCGGCAAAATTCGCCGAAATAATTCCAGTGAAGCTTTGCATATGAATAAATCTCATTTTTATTTTCGATTTCTTTATTTGAATTGCCGTTCTCTTTTAAAACAAAATAAATCAGCGGCACCGACAGCAAAAACAAAACGCCCAAAAACTTTATATACGTCACGCCGAACAAAATGAGCGCGGCGGCGCATACAAGGGAGAAAGCCGACTCATAAAAAAACGATGGCGATTTTTTATTTTCATACTCCGATGAAACTGTCCACGATAGCGTTTTTTTGCCGCTTATGCTTCTTACAACGCCCAAAACAGCGGCGCATATTTCGGTTTTGGCGTTTGTAAAGCACAAAAGAAATTCAAAAAAATCGCGTCTTATATCAGCGGCAATGCCGCCGTTTCTTGAAAAATACCGTCTGAAAGCGTATTTCGGATGAAAAAGCGCAAGAAAGACGAGCCTTATTAAGTCATTCAAGAAAAACGCTGCTGTCACGCCGACAACAAAATACGCGGCATGCTCAGGCAAAAAAGCCGAAAGCAGCAAGCATAGAGCACACGACGGCGCAAAAAGTGCGCGAACGGCGTTATCAGCCAGTTTATATTTTGAAAGCACCGACGGTATATGATATTTTTTTGAAAAAAGATAAAAAAGATTTTGAAAGTCTCCCCTGACCCACCGCTCTTTTCTTTTTAAAAATCCGAAAAGCGTTGACGGAAAACCGTCCGAAGCCTCGCAGTCGGAAGCCGTGCACACTCTTAAAAAAGAGCCTTCTGCTATATCGTGGCTCAAAACTCTTTCATACGGCAAATTTTTCGGCACAACTTCAAGATAAGCGCCGACATCAATAAGGCCTTTGCCCTGAAAGATGCCGTCACGAAACATATCGGAATAAAACTCCGCTGTGTTTTCGTGATAAAGCGAGCAACCCCCGCCGCCCGAAAAAATTCTTGAAAACCGCGTTTTGTATGCCGAAACGACACAGACGCCCGTTTTCGGCGCAAATATGCCGTAGCCGCTTTCAACCGCACTTTTGTCGGCATTGAGTTTTGCACGGTTCCCCGGGTGAAGCGCCTTTCCTATAAGCCTTTTTACCGTAAGCGGCAAAATCACCGTATCGCTGTCGCAGATAAAGACATATTTTGCATTATAAAACGACTTTTCGTCACCGAACAAAAAAGCACAGTCTTTGTTGCCGCCGACGGCTTTAATAAGCGCCTTAACCGCGCCGAGCTTGCGCTCCGGCGGGATAAAAATCCCCTGCGCTTTTGAAAAAACGCGCTCACGCGTCAAAAGAGTAAATCCGCCGCCGTATTTCTTATTAAGCGCCGATATAGCTTCGACCGCCGCATTTACGTTTTTTTCGTCCGTCTTTTCTTTCTTTTCTTTCGCTTCTTTTAAATCCAAAAGCGCGCAAACCGAAATGTTCTTTTCGCACGACGACAAATAAATATCGGCAAGCTTCTCGGATATACCCGAAAAATCACCGTCAGACGGCATAAGGCACGAATACGCTATGACGGTTTTCCCTTCGCACGGCACGCCGTTTTCAAGCGAAATTTCGGGATAAAACACAGGCTTTACAATGCGCCCGGAGAAGGCGTATATCCACTCTCTGAATATTATAGAAAGCGGCAAAAAGAGAAAAGCCAAAAGATAAAGCTTTGTCACAAAAACCAAAAGTGCCGTAAGCGCGAGCGGCATAAACCACATAAGAAAAATGCACGCCCAACCGACGGCGGCGTTGCCGTTATTCAAGTATTCCTTATAAAACCCCGCTTCATCGAAGAAAAACGCATCTTTTGCAAAAAGAGCCTCACAAGCGGGTGTTCTACCGTTTTTTAAAGCCGCTTTGTCAACGGCTTTTCTTATTTCAAAGCGCGTTTTTTCAGTAGCGTATTTGTAACCTTTAAAACAGGAAATGGAATCTGTGATAAAACAATCCCGGACCATAGAAGAGATGGAGGA
>OQVL01001897.1_pt1 | contig 12713 bp, 8 predicted proteins | sample 1691501 | NCBI WGS metagenome assembly OQVL01 (sample SAMN03418253, study PRJEB22391) | human gut metagenome | biome: human-gut; feature: organic feature; material: feces | host: Homo sapiens | place: Tanzania | collected 2013-01
ACGAAAAAATTCAAGAAACAGCATCCTGGCTAAAAGAAAGGATGACAACAAGTCCTGAAACAGCCATCATTCTCGGCACTGGTCTCGGTCAGCTCGCTACCGAAATCACCGACAGCTATGAGTTCTCATACAGCGATATTCCTAATTTCCCAGTGTCTACCGTTGAGGGACACTCTGGCAAGCTTATCTTCGGTAAGCTCGGTGGCAAGGATATCATGGCTATGCAGGGTCGTTTCCACTACTACGAGGGATACTCTATGAAGGATGTGACCTTCCCTATACGCGTGATGTATGAACTTGGCATCAAGACTCTCTTCGTGAGCAATGCCTCGGGTGGCATGAATCCTGAGTTCAAGATTGGCGACTTGATGATTATCACCGACCATATCAACTTGTTCCCAGAGCATCCGTTGCGTGGAAAGAACTTCCCTACAGGTCCGCGTTTCCCTGACATGCACGAGACTTACGACCACTCGCTTATTGAGGAGGCTAACCAGATAGCCAAGGAGAAGGGCATTCGTGTGGTGCATGGTGTGTATGTAGGTGTGCAGGGACCTACTTTCGAGACTCCTGCTGAGTATAAGATGTATCACCGTCTTGGCGGTGATGCTGTAGGCATGAGTACTGTGCCTGAGGTTATCGTGGCTCACCATTGCGGCATACGCACATTCGGTATATCTATCATCACCGACCTCGGACTTGAGGATACTCCAGTTGAGGTGTCGCATGAGGAAGTGCAGGTGGCTGCCAACAATGCTCAGCCTCTGATGACAGAGATTATGCGCGAAATGATTCGTCGCGCATAATGCTTTACACCTTATTATATATATAATATATGACCGATATATCAAAACTCGGTGAGTTTGGGCTTATCCATCATCTCACCGATAACATCAAACTCAAGAACTCATCCACGATAAAGGGTGTGGGCGACGACTGTGCCGTGCTTCACTATCCCGACTCGGAGGTGTTGGTTACTACCGACATGCTTATGGAGGGTGTGCACTTCGACCTTACCTATATTGACCTTCAGCATCTTGGCTATAAGTCGGCTATGGTTAACATTAGCGACATATTTGCCATGAATGGTACTCCGCGACAAATCACGGTGAGCATAGCTCTCAGCAAGCGATTTAAGGTGGAGGATATGGAAGAATTCTACAGCGGACTGCGCCTTGCCTGCGACAAGTGGGGTGTTGACATTGTTGGTGGCGACACTACATCATCATACACAGGTCTTGCCATCAGCATCACTTGTATTGGTGAGGCTCGCAAGGAGGATATCGTCTATCGCAGTGGAGCTAAGGATACTGACCTCGTGTGCGTAACAGGCGATCTTGGTGCCGCATATATGGGATTGCAGTTGCTTGAGCGTGAGAAGAGCGTGTACTATCAGCAGGTGGATGAGGCTCGCAAGAAGAACGACAAGCGTGCCCTTGAGGAACTGAAGGGTTTCCAGCCAGACTTTGCTGGCAAGGAGTATCTGTTGCAGCGTCAGCTACAGACAGAGGCTCGCGGTGACATCATTGCGCGTTTCCGCGAACTCAATATCCGTCCTACAGCTATGATGGACATAAGCGACGGACTCTCAAGCGAACTGATGCACATCTGTAAGGAGTCGAACTGTGGTTGCCGTATCTACGAGAAGAACATCCCAATCGACTATCAGACAGCTGTCATGGCTGAGGAGATGAACATGAATGTCACTACATGTGCTCTCAATGGTGGCGAGGACTATGAGTTGCTCTTCACTGTGCCTATTGGCGACCATGAGAAAATCCAACAGATGGATGGCGTTAAGCTTATAGGACATATCACACGTCCAGAGTTGGGACAGATGCTCGTGACAAGAGACAACCAGGAGTTTGAATTGAAAGCTCAAGGTTGGAATCCGTTGAAAGATTAATATTGTAGGAGGTTGAGCAATTTCTGATCAACCTCCTATTTTAATCTGTAAATGGGGATATTTATACCTTTTTCTACTGATAACAGTGGATATTTATTAGAAAAAACTATTTTTTTTGCACTTTAATCAATAAAAGACAGCAAAATATTTGGTGGAATAAAATATTATTCGTACCTTTGCAACCGCAAAATGAAACACAGTTGGTGCCATAGCTCAGTTGGTAGAGCAAAGGACTGAAAATCCTTGTGTCCCCGGTTCGATTCCTGGTGGTACCACAAAAGAATGAAGCAGTTAAGAGAAATCTTGACTGCTTTTTTTATTTAGTTTGATTTTACTAAAAACTGTAACTTTATCTTCTTATTATTGCATGATTCATCTAAAATATGTAACATTTGGAATGTAATAAAAAACAGGCTACATGCAGTGGTTGGTCAACCTATTGCATGTAGCCTGTATCGTTTATAATAATCTATTGGTGATTATCGTTTTTTTATAGGATAGCCTTTTCAGCGATAGCTGTAGCCTTGGCAGTAGCCTTGTTGAGGGCAGTCTGAGCCTTCTTCTTGGCAGCAGGAGTCTTGGCGTTCTGTACGTTGTCGTAGAGAGTCCAGAGCTTCAACTTAGCAGTTGCTTCCTTATAGGCCTTGGTGTAGGCGTTGGCGATAGCCTCAGTAGCAGCTTCCTGCTCAGGAGTAGCGTAAGCATGCTTGTAGCCCTTCTCCTTGTTCCAAAGGCCGCGTGTGAAGTCAGGGAATGTCACAGAAGCACAGTCGTTATCCATAGAGATAGTGCCAAGCTCAGCGATAGAGCACCACTCTGCCAAGTCGTAAACGTCCATGTCAAGTGGCAAACCATTCTGCAAGCAGTAGATAAGGCGAGCGCACATGATGAAGTCCATACCACCGTGACCGCCTACTTCCTTAGCAAGCTTACCGAACTTCTTAAGGATTGGGCTTTCGTATTTCTCCTCAAGAGCCTTGCGCTGCTCATCAGGCATAAAGCTGTGAGAAGAGAGGTTGTCCACCTTAGGAGCGTTGCCTGTAGCCGAGAGCTGCTTTGAGTCGACAGCATAGCCTTCGACAGGATACTTGTTGGCAAAACCCTTAGAGCCAGTGAGCTGATAGAGACGGCTGTATGGCTGTGGGTTCATAACGTCGTGCTGCAACTCGATCACCTTGTGGTTCTCGGTGCGGATAAGTGTTGTGGTGTGGTCGCCGTTGCGGAAGTCGTTGCAAGGCTTGCCAGTCTTAGCTTCAACAAGCTCCTTGCCGTGAACGCTCTTTGTGTCCATAGCCACGAGAGTCTTCATGCGGTCGCCACGGTGAATGTCAAGAGCCTGAGCCACAGGACCAAGGCCATGAGTAGCGTAGATATCGCCACGGTTCTCGCGGTTGTACTTCAAGCGCCAGCCAAGTCCCTCAGGATCTGAACCGTTTGGATTCTTCCAATAGTAATCCCAGAAGTCGTCGAGGTTGTGGATATAAGCACCCTGGGCATGGAGTATCTCGCCAAACACGCCGTGCTGAGCCATGTTCAATGTGCGCATCTCGAACCAGTCGTAGCAGCAATTCTCAAGAATCATACAGTTGAGCTGCTTTTTCTCTGCAAGGTCTACAAGCTCCCAGCATTCCTTAAGGTTCATTGCTGATGGCACCTCATCGGCTACGTTCTTGCCGTGCTCCAAAGCACACTTGGCAACGATAGCATGGTGCTCCCAGTCGGTAGCAATGTAAACGAGGTCGATGTCAGGACGCTTGCAAAGCTCCTCATAACCTTTCTCGCCATAGTAGATGGCAGCAGGAGCGAGACCATTCTTGCGCAGACGCTCGTTCTGCTTAGCGGCACGCTTTTCCTCAAAGTCGCAGAGGGCTACAACCTGCACACCAGGGATGAGGCTAAAGTTCTCGACAGCACCAGGACCGCGCATACCAAGACCAACAAGACCGATACGTACAGTCTTCATCTTAGGCAAAGCCAAGCCGAGCACGTCTTTCTGGCCGGCAGGACGCTCAGGAGTTTCGATTACGATTTTGCCCTTGTTCCAATGCCACTTAGTGTCAGGAGAGAGCGACTGTGCGTTTGCCGACAACGAGCCGAATGAGAGCAAGGCAGCAAATGCAAGACTGAAAAGTTTAAACTTCTTCATAAACAGATAATTTAGGAATATTTGTTTTAGTATATGTGTCTCGGTGTAATTGTCTCAATTCATTCAAAACACGGTGCAAAGTTACGCAAACTTTTGGATAAATAATAAGTAATGATGAAAAATTGTGGCTTATATGTTATTTATTCCACTAAATTGCCGTAATTTTGCATGTTATGAATACATCAGAATTAAATGACAAGCGTATTGCTGTGTTGCTCTCGGGTGGAGTGGACAGCTCGGTTGTGGTGTATGAGTTGGCTCAGCTTGGCTTGCACCCCGACTGCTTTTATATAAAGATAGGTCCTGAGGAAAAGGAGGAGTGGGACTGCACGAGTGAGGAAGACCTTGAGATGGCCACTGCCGTGGCTCGTCGTTATGGTTGCAAGCTTGAGGTAGTTGACTGCCACCATGAGTATTGGGACCAAGTGACGCGTTATACTATGGAGAAGGTGCGCTCGGGTTTTACGCCTAATCCAGACGTAATGTGCAACCGACTGATTAAGTTTGGTGCTTTTCATGAGAAGCGTGGTCATGATTACGACCTCATAGCCACTGGACATTATGCTCAGACTGAAATAGACGCTGAGGGCCGTAAGTGGCTAACTACAAGTCCCGACCCGGTGAAGGACCAAACCGATTTTCTTGCTCAGATATATGACTGGCAGTTGCGCAAGGCTCTGTTCCCCATAGGCCATTATGCCAAGAACGAAGTGCGCGAGATAGCCGAGCGCGAGCATCTTATTAATGCTCGTCGCAAGGACTCACAAGGCATTTGCTTCCTTGGCCAGATAAACTACAATGAGTATATTCGTCGCTATCTTGGCGAATGTCCGGGTGATGTGGTGGAATTGGAGACGGGCAAGCGTATAGGTGAGCACCGTGGACTGTGGTTTCACACTATAGGCCAGCGCAAGGGATTGGGTTTTGGTGGCGGTCCGTGGTTTGTTGTAAAAAAAGATGTTGACAACAATATTCTATATGTGAGCCATGGCTACGACCCGCAGACAGCCTATAAGAAAGACTTTCTTGTGCATGATTTCCATTATCTCACATGCGAGGTGCCTATGCGTCGTGTCACATTCAAGATTCGCCATACTCCTGGCTATCTTCCTGCAACAATCGAAATGCTTGAAGATGGCAAGATGATGGTGCATGCCGATGAGCCTATTCATGGTGTTGCTCCAGGTCAGTTCTGTGTGGTGTATGATGAGAACCATCATCGCTGCTATGGATCGGGAGAGATTACTATATAATAAGGTGTAAAATTTTAATGGAATGAGGAGTTAAGTAGTGGGGAGTTTACTTCTTAACTCACGACTACTTAACTCCTCATAAAAAGACTATAAGAAAAACTTACACTCCCGGAACAAAGTGCGTGTACTTCTCGCTCTTTGCTCGCTCACGACGCAGAATGTTCTGCATGTCGTATACAATCTTCGGATTCTCAGGAGCTACGCTTTCTGCCTCCCATAAGTTGTTCTTTATGTTATAGAGCTGAGGCTGTGGGTCGCTGCCGGTTTCGGCCTTAGGTGCCCATGTGAGTGTCTTCGGCCCGTCGCTTGGTTCGATATATTTCCATTCCTTGGTACGTACGGAGAGTACGTGGTTGTAGGCAAATTCTATGACGTAAGGACGGTCTTCGGTGTCTGTGCCAAGCAAGTTGCCCAAACGGTTCTGGCTGTCGGGAGCACTGCCCTGTGGGAAACGTGCACCGATAAGGCTGCCAAGCGAAGCCATCCAGTCTATCTGCGACATGAGAGTGGTTGAAGTCTGTCCGCCCTTTATGTTCTTAGGCCAACGGATGATGGCAGGAACCTGTGTGCCACCCTCGAATGTGCTGTACTTGTTGCCACGCCACGGACCGGCAGGCTTGTGTCCGTTAAGCAGCTCCTCAGCACGATCTTGATAACCGTCGTCAATGATAGGACCGTTGTCGCTTGAAAGCAGGATGATGGTATTGTCGGCAATGCCAAGCTTGTCGAGAGTCTCCATAATCTGACCTACCGACCAGTCGAACTGCACAATAGCGTCACCACGCAATCCCATGCCACTCTTTCCGCGGAAACGTGGATGTGGAAAACGGGGCACATGTACGTCGTTTGTTGCAAAATACATGAAGAAAGGTTTGTCTTGGTTGGCTTTGATGAAGCTAATGGCATGTGATGTGATAGAGTCGGCTATGTTTTCGTCCTTCCACAATGCCTTGCCACCGCCACGCATATAGCCAATACGCCCTATACCATTCACAATCGACTGGTTATGGCCAACACTCGACTGTAGGTTGTAGCACAGTTCTGGGTTGTCTTTTCCTGTAGGCTCGCCTTTGAAGTTTTTCTTGTAGCTCACCTCTATTGGATTTTCCGAATCCCAGTTGGCTACACTACCGTCTTCTATAAACACGCAAGGCACACGGTCGGCAGTGGCAGCCATAATGTAATGATAGTCGAAACCAAGGTCGCCAAGGCCCATTGGCAACTGAGCGTTCCAGTCCTGAGTACCTTGCTTTTCGCCAAGGCCAAGATGCCACTTGCCTATGGCACATGTGCTATAGCCGCGACTCTTGAACATGTCTGCCATAGTAAACTGTCCTGGCTTTATAATCATGCCAGCATTGCCTGCTGCAATGTCTGTGTCAGGACGACGCCACGCATATTCGCCAGTAAGCAATGAGTAGCGCGAGGGAGTGCTTGTGGCAGCTACGGCATGTGTGTCGGTGAAGCGAATGCCTTGCTCGGCAAGGCGGTCGACGTTGGGAGTCTTAACATTCTTGGCACCATAGCAGCCAAGGTCGCCATAGCCAAGGTCGTCGGCAAAGATGATGATTACGTTAGGACGGTTGGGGTCCGTTTTGGCCTTCTTTGCAGCCCAAGCCGACTGAACAGCCATTGGCGCAAGAAGCGAAAGAGCGATAATGTTCTTCTTCATTTTGTTTTAGAATTAATTAGTTTTAGTATAACAAATACGAGTATTACATAAGTATTAGCAAAATTATAAATAATATTTCAATTATCAACAACTTATGGGCATTTATTAGCAAAATAAAAAATGTTATCTACTTGTTCTTATGTCCAAAATAAGTTTATTTGGCAATTAGTCTTAATTTTAATTGGAAATTTACCAGTGAACAAAGGTCGTTTTTTGTGGGCTAAAATGTGAAAAAATGGATTGTATGTTGCTATTTTGGTTTAAAAGTATTTAAATTAGAGTTTTTATGCTTATAAAAACAAAATAAAGAAACATTTTTTATTGTTAATATTGCAAATATATGGATTTTTAATAGTATATTTGCATGTAAGAAACAGAGAAATGTATAAAAGGTATCAGTAAAAAAAACACGCAGATATATTTTAATAGCTTTAAAATAACTTGTTTAACGATAATTGATTTACTACGATAAAAAATGGACTTGTATAAATTTGAATACAAAAGGATGAAGCCGCAAGAACAGTTGCCCCTTCACCGACAGGACACTTGGGAACTTACTTATATCGTGTTTGGTAGAGGTAAGCGTGTGCTCGGCGATTCTGAGACAGATTTCGCCGAAGGTAATCTTGTGTTTATACCCCCACATATACCACATTGTTGGAAATTTGACGAAGACTATGTGGATGACGACCAGTGTATAGCTCATCTTACGCTTTCGTTCAAGACGGAGTTTATCGACCGTTGTCTGACGGCATTCCCCGAGCTTACCGAGCGCCTTGAGGCACTTAAGTCGGTTTCGTCTGTGCTCTCGTTTGACGATGCTACCACGTCCGACATAGCTGAAATGTTGAACCGTATGGCATCTGAAAGCGAGACGGAGCTGTTGCCATACGTGTTCCGCTTGTTGTTGCTTCTCTCAAAGCGCGAGAGCGAGGCTACTGTTGTTGGTAGATTCTCGGATACCGACCGCACTTCGGAGCGCGTGAAGAAGGTAAAGGAATTCACACAGTCGCATTATGCACGCACAATCACCATCGATATGGTGGCCAATCATGTTGGTATGAACCGTTCGTCGTTCTGTACATTCTTCAAGAAAGCTACAGGTCAGACCTATATCACATATCTTAATAAGTTGCGTGTCGACCGTGCTTGTTTCCTGCTGCGCCAGGGCAACTTCAATGTCACAGAGGTGTGCTATATGGTGGGCTTTAATGATGTGCCCTATTTCAATCGTTGCTTTAAGAACAACCGTGGCATGTCGCCAAAGGAATATGCCGAGGGTGTTGTTACGCAACGTCAGATAGTTAGCGATCGACAACTTTTGTCAGAAAACAAACGTAAATAATAATGTCAGGCTACGGCGTAAAGTCGTAGCCTGAATCATTTTGTTGCATATACCACAATTGTGGTAGCAAAAATAGCGCATTTATGCTATTGTGGGTGTCATTTTTTTTCTATAACTTTGCAACCGTGAAATAAGACAAGCAGTTTGTGCTTCCACAACGTAAGCCATAACTATATATAATAATGTGGGATAGCATTCGCTTCAAGTCTTCATGATAAAACACTTATAATAACCAAAAAACAAAGAAAGGGCAAACACAATGAGCAACAAGAAACTGCATTTTGAGACACTCCAACTTCATGTAGGTCAGGAACAGCCAGATCCGGCAACCGACGCACGCGCAGTGCCTATCTACCAGACCACAAGTTATGTATTCCGCAACTCACAGCATGCTGCCGACCGCTTTGGTCTGCGTGATGCAGGCAACATTTATGGTCGTCTGACCAACTCCACACAGGGAGTATTCGAGGATCGTGTGGCTGCTCTTGAGGGTGGTGTTGCTGGTCTTGCAGTGGCATCAGGTGCTGCTGCCGTAACCTATGCATTGCAGAACATTCTTCAGAATGGCGACCATATCGTAGCTGCCGACAACTTGTATGGTGGCTCATTCAACCTCATAACCCATACTCTCACCACACAGGGCATCACAAACACTATTGTCAACGTCAACGACCTTGAGGCTCTTGAGGCTGCCATCCAGCCTAATACCAAGGTGGTGTATGCAGAGACCTTCGGCAATCCTAACTCTGATGTCACCGACCTTGAGGCTGTAGCCGAGGTTGCCCATCGTCATAACATCCCCTTCATCGTCGACAATACCTTTGGTACACCTTATATTATACGTCCTATTGAGCATGGAGCAGACATCGTTGTTCACTCAGCCACAAAGTTCATTGGTGGTCATGGCTCAAGTCTTGGCGGTGTGATTGTTGACGGAGGCACATTCGACTGGAAGGCCAATGCCGACAAGTTCCCGACTCTCGCCAAGCCCGACCCCAGCTATCACGGTGCCGTGTTTGCTGATGTAGCTGGCAAGGCAGCCTTCGTGACACGCATACGTGCCGTCATACTTCGTGATACAGGAGCTGCAATATCTCCGTTCAACGCCTGGATTCTGCTTCAGGGACTTGAGACACTCTCACTTCGTGTGGAGCGTCATGTAGAGAATGCGCTCAAGGTGGTGAATTATCTTGCCAACAATCCTAAGGTGGAGAAGGTGAACCATCCTTCGCTTCCATCGCATCCCGACCATGAACTCTACAAGAAATATTATCCCAACGGTGGCGGTTCAATCTTCACCTTCGAGATAAAGGGAGGCCAGGAAGCCGCATGGAAGTTCATCGACCATCTGCAGATTTTCTCGTTGCTCGCCAATGTGGCAGATGTGAAGAGTCTTGCCATACATCCGGCTACTACCACCCACTCGCAGATGTCGCCAGAGGAACTTGCCCAGCAACACATCACGCCTTCTACAATACGCCTGAGTATAGGCACAGAGCATATCGACGATATCATCGACGACCTGCAGCAGGCGTTTGATGCACTTTAATAGAACATGCGACGAATATCCACTGTAAAAAGAAATGTCTGTATATTTATGCGATACGTATACGCATTTGCATAAATATACGGACATTTCTTTGTTTTATACATTGTATTGTTTTGCTTATTGCCAAATATCCACTAATTTTGTATGATGTTAAGAAGAATTGCATATTTATGCAATAAGATTTTACATCAAAGTCATTAGATATTCAGGAATAACAAACAACAAATGGAACAAACAGCAAACAAGGAACAGCATCTCAAGAAACGCCCTTCGGCAATACTCTCACTCATGCCCATTGTTCTCCTCGTGGCAATGCTCGTCTGCACAATACGTGCTTTTGGCAGCGACTCACTTGAGGGAGCTTCGCAGATAACTCTGCTCACAGTGTCGGCATTGTGTGTGCTTATAGGTATGGGCTATCTCAATGTGCCATGGGCGAGTTTCGAGAAAGCTATAGTGAAGAATGTGTCGAGTGTGGCAAGCGCACTCGTTATCTTATTACTTATAGGCGGTTTGGGTGGAGCCTGGATGGTGAGTGGAGTGGTGCCTACACTTATATATTATGGTATGCACATCATCAGCCCCGACGTGTTTCTTGCTTCCACTTGCGCAATATGCGCCTTGGTTAGTGTTATGACTGGTTCGTCGTGGACTACGATAGCCACTATAGGCATAGCCCTTATGGGCATTGGACGTGCGCAGGGCTTTTCTGATGGCATTGTGGCAGGCGCGATAATCTCAGGAGCTTATTTTGGCGACAAGATTTCACCATTGTCCGAGACCACGACTTTGGCGTCGGGTGCTCTTGGCGTGCCTCTCTTCAAGCACATACGCTATATGCTCATCACTACAGTGCCGTCGATAACCATAGCACTTGTGTTGTTCTTCATAGCAGGTTTCTTCTGCGATACAGCTACCTCACACGATGCTGTAAACTTCACCACTGCCCTTGCCTCGCGTTTCAATATAACCCCGTGGCTTCTTCTTGTGCCTGTGCTCACGGGAGTGATGATAGCCCGCAAGGTGCCAGCAGTGATAACGCTTTTTCTATCTTCGTTACTTGCTGTAGTGTTTGGTCTTGTGTTCCAAACCGACGCGTTGCTTGAGATAGACCCTTCGCTCTTCAAGGCAGCCATGAAGATGGTGTATGGCAGCACCGCCCTACATAGCGACAACACAATGCTTGCCGACCTTGTGTCTACCAATGGCATGTCGGGCATGATGGGCACAATATGGCTCATCATCTGTGCCATGTGTTTTGGTGGCTGTATGTCGGCAGGAGGCATGGTAGGCGGTATTTCTCGTCTGTTCATCCACATGGTAAAGGGTCGCACATCACTTGTTGCGTCTACAGCTACCACAGGTATAATGCTCAACATAGCCATAGCCGACCAGTATCTATGTATTCTTCTCACCGGCAACATGTTCCGCGACACCTTCGACCGTGAGGGATATGAGCGACGTCTGTTAAGCCGTACTACTGAGGATGCGGTGACTGTCACCTCAGTGCTTGTGCCTTGGAACACGTGTGGCATGACGCAGAGCACTGTTCTAGGAGTGTCAACATTCGCCTATCTGCCTTATTGCTTCTTCAATCTCATCTCACCGCTTATGAGTGTGGCAGTGGCGGCAATAGGATATAAGATCTACAGAAAAAAAGATGTCTAATGTATAAAAATAAGTGGTCAAGTATTATAAATTAAATGGTCAAGTATTATATATTAAAAGTGCAAGTAATATAATGCTTTATTTCTTTTATTACTGTCTGACTATGAAAGCATAAGATGTACAAAAAGTGGAACGAAAATGAAAGGACATAAAAAAAGAGATAACTATCTGTATAATAGATAATTACCTCTTTGTGGAGCTGGTGGGATTCGAACCCACGTCCAAACAGGGAAACCATATGCTTTCTACATGCTTATTCCAGCCTTCAGTTTTCGTGTCGCGACAAGACCTGGACCACCAACCGCGACCTTATCCTCTAAAACTTCATCAATGCACCGAGGCATACACCGACTATTTCCGATTTACCTGCACCGCTGAGTCCTTAGATTCGGAACAACATCCTTGGAGCGATGTCTCGTTCTGCCAACCTTGTGGCGGAATAAAGCTAATCTACTGTACTTCGATTAAGCAGCGAGAGCGTAATTGTTTTCGCCAATTAAATTTTTGATCACTCAGATTAAGGAGCTAGCCATTGAGGCTCCGCATGCTTACATACCATTTCATCCCGCTGTCAAATCCAGTCAACCCCGAGATGTTGTACCACACTGATATTCAGTGCTTTGTGTACTAAAAAAACCATCGTGTGGACAATGCATGGATAGAAATCCTTGATTATCATCCTCATTTCAGGTGATTTCTTTCTGCAAAGTTAGTGCAAATGCACGAAACTGCAAAATAAAACAGCAAAATTTTGCATGTGTGTGGAAAACTTTTCCTTTTCATCCTATTTTGTTTCCTAATAACATGTTATACTATTTTATTCGTTGTCCAAATTTACGATTTCCCAATAGCCACCAAAAGTGGGTGAACCAACTCTTTTTAGAGTACCAGTTTCTCTTAGTTGACGTAGATTCTTTTCAACTCCTCGTGTAGAGATATCCAACTCCATAGCAATTTGTGGAGCCGTTATTTGGGGATCTTTTTTTATCATTTCTATAATTTTATCAGATGTTTTCTGGCGTGTTCCCGAACTTTTTCCGTTTGTCTCCGAACTTTCTGGCTTAGTTCCCGAACTATCTTCTAAGGATAAAATAATTTCTTTCGATTCTTTATATATAACCCATGTCTGATGGCATGGGAAGAGAACTCGCGTATCTGTCTTCACATGCAACTA
>OQVL01001900.1_pt1 | contig 12711 bp, 8 predicted proteins | sample 1691501 | NCBI WGS metagenome assembly OQVL01 (sample SAMN03418253, study PRJEB22391) | human gut metagenome | biome: human-gut; feature: organic feature; material: feces | host: Homo sapiens | place: Tanzania | collected 2013-01
CATGCCCATGAGGATCAGGTTGAACAGCCCCAGCCGGTACAGGTGCAGGGGCAGCTCGGTGAGGGCGCCCCCGGCATTATAATAGGAGTACCGGTCGCCGTAGTTGTAGGTGAGGATGTGATGCACCATGGGCCACAGCAGGATCACCATGGCCACCACCGAGGCCAGACCAAAGAGGATCAGGTTCTTGAGCCGGTTCAGGGCAGCGGCCTTTTCTCCGGCCCGGGCCAGCCCCAGGCAGCCTGCCAGGATCAGCAGGGCGTAGACAAAGTAGTAGCCCACCACAAAGTAGAGGTACCACCGGCGGGCGAGGATGATGGTGGCAGTGGCCAGAAAGATGAGGCCGAACCGCACCGGCTCCAGCTTGTCGAACCGGAGATCCAGCGTCAGCAGAAGGATCGCAAACGCGAAGATGAGTCCGAACCAGTCCGGCTGGGCCAGCATGGCGCTCATGCGCAGCCACGGATAAGTAAACGTCCACGAAAGACCGATGAGAAAATACCAGAACCGGTGTTTCACCTGCAGCATCTGGCCCACTTTGACCACCAGACCGGCCAGCAAAAGCAGCAGCATGGGCACGATGCTGAACACCTGACAGATCGCAAAGCTGTCGCCGGTGCGGTCTGTCAGGCAGAACGGGAACTCGATGAACAGGGTGTTGAAGTTGGTATAGTCCTCAGCCAGAGAGTCCAGAATGAAATGGAAGCCGACCGCCGGGCCCTGAAGAAAGGAGGCCTCGGCGTTGTACTGCTTGTTGATGTAGTTGACGTAGTCCCAGATGTACACGAAGCTGCGGCGGGTCTCGGCCCAGTAGAAGTAGAGCAGCGCCGCGGCCCAGAAGCCGATGATCACAGCCCAGTGGAACAGGTCGAACTTCACATCCGCCAGCCGCAGCACCACCAGCACCAGCCCGAACAGGGCCAGGTTGCACCACAGGCTCATCTGATATCAGGTACTCCAGCTCATCCACATTCAGATCTACGACGTCAAATGATGCTCCCTGAACTTCACAATCGTCAGCCATTCCCCATATGGAAGGTATTATCTCATATAATCCGGTCTGTTCTGTTATAGTATTGATGCTTAAATAGCTGCTCACCCTGCCGTTTTTCTTGATCGTATAGCTTATATCATCGTCATCCGCGCCAAATGTTCTGGTACTTCCATCAGAATATGTGACAACGGTTTTTATGCTGCCCTTGATCTCATCAAATTCCCTCAGATATTCAGTCTTAGAAACGGTTGTGCTTACACTTACAGCCTTAACGATCTCCTTCATTGTCACGCCGCATTTATTTACATTTTTTCCCGGATACACACATACATACAGATCCCCGCCTGCTGTGTCAAATCCCACACTGCCAAATCCGTCAGATGAATAAGCCACGTTGTTAGTCGTTATCTCTGTTCCATTTGCATCCAAAATCCTGATGCCATCGATCTTCTCATCAGCGGATACCACATACGAACCCGCCTGGGCACTTACCTTATATACATACACATATCTGTCGCCGGAAATATCAAGCGTCTTTGAGCCGTCCCATGTTCCAAGGCTCATGCTCTGTGCAGTCTTCACTGCAAATGGTATCTCAACCGTATCCATGCCATCCGCACCAGCGATTGCAAGTTCAACCATGTATCTGCCTGTATCAACCGTGCTGCCAAGGCCTGCGATCTCGACATACTTTCCAGTTTTCTCGTTATATCTGTAACATGTACTCGTGATCAGCTCATTATCCTCGCTGTCACCGACACTGGCCTCTTTTACACCGCCATCATCATATACAAACTGGAGAGTCTCTCTATCCAGAAGGTTTTTGATACCTGATAATTTCATATCCGGAAGGAATTCATAGGTTCTGTTATCTCTCAGCTTCCATGAACTGATCTTTGAATGTGACAAAGTTTCTCCCCTTGTCACATTCATGCTCCAACTGGTCTGCGTATCTCCCCACTTGTCCTCTACTCCGCCATCGAGACAGATATAGTATGTATTGCCGCTCTCAAGTGCAGCCTCGCCATCCGATACACTAAGTTTCTTCAGATCATACATTGTCTCATCGTCAGCGTCGATCTTGCTGTAGATCTCCATGCCACCCACTGGGGCAAATGTATACCTGGCAGATATCGAAGGCTTAAACGTATAGTATGCACTGCCATCCTCCGACAGGCTTACCTGATTAGAGCCCTCCGCAAGACTTCCGGCAGCAACATCCTCTATATCATTTATCTCTATGTCATATGCATAAGAGTCCTCACTATACAGTGTGTATATCCTAATCTGTGCCTCTCCGACAGGGCGCTCATTTTCCGTATCTGTGACTATCTCTGCAAATACCTCATCTCCTCTGGAGGTTTTCACACTGTCCGAATCGTCAAATACCAGATCTTCTGTTTTTCCGTCAGCATATGAGATCTTTACTCTGGTGCCATCTACATAACTGCTGATATCTTTATCATAGCTGCCCATTCTGGTAAAATCTGTGTTCTCGGGAACAGCAATCATGTCTGTCACTTTTGGAATAAAACTGAGTCTCACATTTGTCTTGGAAGTAGATAACTCATTATACAGGCCTACGTAATAAGTGCTGCCTCCGGTAAGTTTTCCTGTAACCTCTACCGGGCCCTCATCACCGGACTCATATACACAATAAGGACTGTCGCTTTCTATTACCACACTTCCGTCAAATGGCATGACAAAACTGTAATAGGCCTTGTCATACTCATCCGTTCCGACACTCACATTGTTGTCACCTTCGGAGAGCTGTCCTGCGCTCAGCTTGTCTATGGACACTACCTTAAGCACTGCCGTACCAAGCAGCTCCTGATCTTCCTCAGCCGCATCATATCCCACAGCTACTTTGTACTCGCCCTCTGAAAGAGTTACACCTTTTTCATATTCGTACTCTTTCCAGTTATCATCAGATGACGAATAATATACTGTATATCTGTTTCCATTACTGTATCCACTTCCACCGGTCAGATCTATGCTTTCCGTGGACTTATCATTATACTTTATTGTACTGCTCGCACCATTCATGAAGCTTATCGGCGTTCCGGCTGCCCATTCGCTCTTTGCCAGCTTCAATGTCACCCCTGAAGGTGCCGCATACTTCTTCGCCTTGAGCCTGACCTCATTCAATGTTTCATTGTCATCATCCGTTATTCCTGAAAGCCTGACATAATAGGTCTTTCCCTTGACAAATGAATACCTGTCATTGTCGGTCTCAACCACCGCCATGTCCGAATCATATACATCTATAAATGCAGTTGATGATTTATCTACTTCAAACACAAAGTCAGCAGTTGCAGATGGTATAAATCTGTAATACTCGTAACCGTCCACCCTGGTATCATATGCGTAGGTATCCGTCTCACTGATATTCCTTTTTCCTACAAAATATTCAGCAGGAGTCTGCACCTTTGCAGTGTACGAATCGTATATCTTGGTCGACTGGTTCGGCTCACTATCCATTTTGTCTGTAAGCTGAACGGTATACATACCGGCCGGAAGTTTTTCCGCATCCGCATACGATACCATATCCCCTTCATCGCCCTCATAATAATAACTTCCCTTGGAATCCTTCACCCACAGACTATATGTAACTCCATCTATCTTACAGTCTGAGCCGCTGATAACTGAACTGCGCACCTTTCCACCGGAATAGGTTACCGTTGCGTCCGCCGATGTTATGGATTCTGGTGTTCCCTCCAGTATCGTTGTATTATCCGGCACCATTTTTATTGCCGCCACATCCGGGAGCTTTCTCACGCTTATATTTGCACTTTCGGAAACTGTATAAGAACGGGCATACCTAGACCCAAGAATGTATTTCTCCCCCGCAGTGCACTTGTATACCAGCCTGCAGCATCCACTGCCATCCTTTTTACCTGTAGCAAGGCGCTTACTCTTACTGTTATACAAGGTCTCCTGAAGCATCAGCCGTGACTGGCTTCCCTGCAATATTATCTCATAATATCCTGTCTCATCCGTGACAAACGATATTTTACTCTCCTTGCCATTAACTATGTTCACAACTCCATAGTCACCCTCAAGCTCTGAAATATCCCCTGTAACTGCTGATATCTCAGCTTCATCCATCTGTACGGCATCCGCTGTCATATTTGACAGTAAAGTCTGTGCCTGTACAGTCGTCATCGGTATATGGATGCACGACGACACCATGGCTACAGTTACAGCCGCAGCCATTATCCCCTTCAATTTCATATGTAACCTCCCTTTTTCTCCCATACATATTCAGCATGTTTCTGCCAAATATATAAGCATAAAAAATTACAGCCTCATATTATCATGAAGCTGTAATTTAATACAATATAATTAATATTTATGTATAAATAACACAATATCACTTATGCAATTTTACTTTCTAACCAGGTGGATCTGGTAAGCGTTGTACTCGCCGAACTTGAGTGGCACAGGAAGTCCGATCTGGTAAAGTCCCTGTCCGCTGTACTCTGCGCCGGTCTCCTCGTCAACATATGTGGCATCCGCATCGAGTCCCTTGACTCTGACAAATGGCACAGGTGAATTGCAGAAGCTCTCCACTGTCACGATATTTACCAGTGTCTCTGACTTATCCCTTGCCACAAATGACCATGCAGCCACACCCTTGCTCTTGTCCGCATCCGTCAGTCTGTAGTAGAGTCCGTTGTGAAGGAGATCCCAGTATTTCTTGTAGTTCTCTACCTGAACCTTAACCTCCTCCTTCTCCTCGTCGCTGACCTTGTTCAGATCAAGCTCGTAACCGAAGCTTCCCGCCATGGCTACAACAGCTCTGGTGTTGAAAGGAGTTGTTCTTCCTGTCTGGTGATTTGGAACCGCTGATACATGTGAGCCGACCACCGATATAGGATAGCCAAATGAAGTTCCATACTGTATGTCAAGTCTGCAGATGGCATCTGTGTCATCACTGCACCAGATCTGAGGTGTGTAATACATCATTCCGGCGTCAAATCTTCCACCGCCACCGCTGCAGCCCTCGATGAACATCTTTGGATATCTTGCCTGAAGTCTCTCCATGAAGTCATATACACCGAGTACATACTTGTAGAGGATAGTTCCATTGTTCTGGATTCCTTCGGTCATGGAGTATACGTTCAGTATACTTCTGTTCATATCCATCTTTATGTAATCAACATCTATCTTGTCCAGCACTGCTGTCATCTGGTCAAATATGCAGTTTACGACCTCTTTTCTTGAGAAGTCCAGATTGAGCTGGCTTCTTCCCATGACAGGCTTTCTTCCAGGGATCACAAATGCATAATCCGGATGCTCCTTGAACAGGTTACTCTTCTCAGATACCATCTCAGGCTCGATCCAGATACCGAACTTCATGCCGAGATCCTTAACCCTCTTGACAACATCAGCCATAGGGCCGCCCATCTTGTCCTCATTTACGAACCAATCGCCAAGACCTGACTTGTCGTCATTTCTCACACCGAACCAGCCGTCATCCAGAACCAGCATTTCAACGCCGAGCTCTGAAGCCTGCTTTGCTATATTAACTATATCATCACCATTGAAATCGAAGTATACTGCCTCCCAACTGTTGATGAGTATAGGTCTTCTCTTTGTCTTGTATTCACCGCGGCAGATATTGTATCTCACAACATCATGCATCTTGTGTGACATGTCAGCAAATCCATCAGGTGAATAAACCATAACTACCTCAGGCGCCACAAACTCGCTCTCAGGATAGAGCACATACTCGAACATATCATCCTGAACGCCCATGTTGAGTCTCACCTGATCTGTCTGATCCTTCTCAACCTCACAGTTGAAGCTTCCACTATAGAGAAGTGAGATTCCGTAGCAGTCGCCCGCATCTTCATTTGCATTCTTGCCGGCAATTACCACAAATGGGCTGTGCTGATGGCTTGATGTACCCCTTGTGCTTCCGATCTTCTTCACGCCGTGCTTGATCTCTTCTCTCTCATACATGCGCTCCATGGCATGTCTTCCGTGAAAATGTATAAGGTCGTAATCACCTGTCACAAAGTCCAGGCTCACGCTTGAAGCCTTTGCCACGAACATATCCGCATCGCTGATATTCTTGATGATAGCTGATCTGGTTATCAGATCCTTATCCTCTATAATTCCATACAGAAGATCAACCTCCACTCCCACCTGAGGATCCTGAAGAACGATCTTAAGGGTCTCACCCTTCTCGCCGTCATTTGTGTAAGCAGCAGGAAGTCCCTTGAGACTATACTTACTGTCCATCACCTCATATGAAACATATCTGAGATCACATCCATGTATTCCCTCTATGTCCTTTATGTTGAATGCCGGAGTTCTGAAATCTCCGTTGCCGTAGCAGCTATATTCCAGTGGAATGTTGTCCAGAGAGAATTCTCTGTGCTCCTGTGCTTCATAGGGATTGCCTGAGAATCCTCTATCGTAATGGGTTATGACATATGACATATCTCCATCCATTTTCTTGCCATAATACAGATGTGCCAGATACCCATAGTCGATCACCTTCATCTGATATGTAGTATTTTTGGTATTCAATGTGAAAAGCTTTTTCTCTTCATTTATCAATATTGCCATGCCCAAGTCCTCCTTTTTGTGATCTCCAGTTTCTCTACAGCCAAATTTCATTTGACTGGTCTTTCCTCATAATTTATCTACAACCGGCTCCGCCGGAGTGTATTCCAAGTTCCACCATGTAGTCCACAAATTTCTCCACATATCCATAGTCCGCCGCATATGCAGACAATCCAATATATGCCTTGCCATCTGTGTACTCAGTAAGTCCTGCCGCCTTGTATCCTTCAGATACATCTATTCCGACAGGTATCTTCTTTCCCTCTTCATCCTCGTAATAAATTATCCTATCCTTATACTTATCATATATATCGCCGACCTTCTCATCCGACAGGTCTGCAAGTCTGCCGCTCTTCGCCAGACCTATGAGATTGTCATACTGGCACAAGACTGCCTGAGCAGTGTCCGCCTCAAGGTATGCCAGCACCTTCATATAGTAACTGTTCTTATAATCTGAGTTATTTGCCAGATTAAAAAATGCATTGTTGTCAAATGTAACCTTTCCCGGGAGATTTTCTTCCCCTACATACGACACAAACCCCTGTGTCAGCCTGCAGTCCTCTGAAACATCATCGTAGTTGTTTACAAGGACGACATCCAGTATCGGCTTGTCCTCCCTCGTTGCAAACACAACAGTGAAATACACTACAAGTCCCACGAGAACGACCGCACCGATTATCCAAAGCTTGTAATAATCCCAGATATACCCTATTTTTTTGCGTGTGGAGTCCATCTCTTTGATCTTCTGTTTTTCCTCTTCCGTGATTACCGGCTTTTTCATAGACGTCCTCCTTTTGTTTCGCACTTACGATATATTGAGAGTGGACGCATGAGAGGCACTTCGCGCGGCGTCCACAGCATCGCAAGTGCTCCGCACTTACGATATATTTTGGAGTGGACGCATGAAAGGCGCTTCGCGCGGCGTCCACGGCATCGTAAATACTTCGTATTTACGATATATTTCACAAGGGTGGCGTCAGTAACTGACGTCACCCTGTGGTCATATATAGTATCTTCTTTAACTTTCTTTAGAGCTTTCCACCTGATGTTGCGATACCTTCTACGAACTGCTTCTGGAATATCAGGTATATAACGATCATTGGTATACATGATATAAGAGATGCAGCCATCAGCTGTGGATAGTTGGACTGATACTGTCCCTGCATTGTTGCAAGAGCGGCTGAGAGCGGCATCTTGTTTGCACTGCTGTTTACAACCAGTGGCCACATCAGATCCTTGAATGCGAACACTGCTGTGAATATACCAAGGGCAACCATCGATGATCTTGCAAGCGGAGCCATAACGAACACGAATGTCTTTGGAATGTTACATCCGTCAAGTCTCGCTGCCTCCTCAAGATCTCCAGGGAGTCCCATATATGCCTGCTTGAGCAGGAAAGTACCGAACGCTGTTACAATTCCCGGGAATACCAAAGCGAACATTGTATTTGTCATGCCCATCTTACTGATCATCAGGAACTGTGGGATGATGAATATCTGTGAAGGAATCATCATCTGGAAAAGTATCAGAGAGAACATAAAGTCTCTGCCCTTGAACTTAAGTCTTGCAAATGCATATCCTGCGAGTGTTGCTGTAAGACATGCACACACAACTCTGAAGAATATGAGCAGCAATGTGTTCTTGTAGAGAACAAGGAAGTTCATGTTATTCCAAACAGTAGTGAACGCGTCTGTGCGCCACTGTGATGGGAATATTACGAATGGACTTACCGAAGTTGCCTCTGTTACTGTCTTAAATGCTGTGAGTGTCATCCATGCAAATGGCACTATCATAATGATTGAAAATACGATCAGAATGAGGTGAATCAATAATTTCTGCATTCTTCTCTTAAACTGTACGCCTCTTGTCATATCGATTCCCCCTTCCTAGTTATAGTGAACCCACTTCTTCTGACCTATCATCTGGAATACCGTAAGTACCATGATGACTGCGAGAAGAAGAACTACTATTGCTGATCCATAACCCTTGTTACCATTCTGGAATGAGTACTGGTAGAACAGATATACGATGGACTCTGTCTTCTTGAGGGCCGGATTAGAAATATCCATTACCATGTATACAAGGTCGAATACCTGAAGTGCTCCGATTACTCTTGTTACGAGTACGAAGAATACTGTAGGGGAGAGAAGTGGAAGAGTGATCTTGAAGAAAGCTCTTACTCCTGATGCTCCGTCAATATCTGCTGCCTCGTAGTAATCCTTAGGTATCTCCTGAAGTCCTGCAAGGAACAGAACCATGTTGTAACCTATGATTGACCAAACACCGATGATCGCAACTGAGATCCAAGCGATCTTTGGATTGGATATCCACTCGATCTTTGCACCAAGGATGTGGTTTAACAGACCGAACTGTGAATTGTATAACCATCTCCATACCATGGCTACAGCTGCAGGTGCAACTACCATTGGCAGGAAGAATATTGCTCTGTATACAGTTCTTCCATGCATCTTACGATTCAGGAATACTGCAAGTACAAGTGCAATTGCGATTGAGAACGGAACCTCAATGATCGCATACTTGAATGTATTGAGAAGTGACTGCCATACCTCCGGGTCGGCTAACATCTTCTTGTAGTTGTCAAATCCTGCAAATGTTGATGTTCCGAATGAACCAACCTTACAGAATGACTGATATATTGTCTGTACTATAGGCCATAAGTTAAGTACGATGATTCCTATCATTGTTGGGAGAATGAATGCCCAGCCCCATTTGCGCTGGTTTCTTTCCCATGTTGTTGACTTCTTTTTCTTGAACTCTTTATCTTCTGCTACCGTCGGCTTAACTGTCTGTGTCTCTGTAGCCTGGATTATCTCTGCGGCTTTTTCTTCTACTTTCTTTGTCTGAACATCCTTCTCCTCGACTGCCTTTGTCTCAGCTGCCTTGGTATCAGGTTTCTTCTTGTTATCTGACATAAAATCCCTCCTCTTATTCATTTATATTGTAATTAACACCCCGCCTGTTTCTGGTAAGCAATGGGTAGGAACTTCATCCTACCCACTGTTATGTTATTTTATAAATGCTCTGTAGGATTACTTGTCTTCCTCTGCGATGTACTCGTTCATCTGTGTTGCGAAGTCCTTACATGACTGCTCCATCTTTGATGTGTCTGCCCATGCATCTGCGAAGAAGGTCTGTGCTGCCTGTGACCATACTGTTGAATTATATGTGTAAGGTCTGAGTACAAGCTCATTTGTTACGCCTGGAACTGTTGACTCCTTTGTGATATCAAGGTAAGCGTTGAGGTTGAACTTATCTGTGCATTTAACCCACTTGTCTGATGTGTTATTGTAAGCTGACATTGTTACACCGAGCTCAGCCTGCTTCTCCTGCATCTCCTTTGAACCTAACCACTCGATAAGCTTCCAGCAGTCATCTGGTCTCTTTGTGTCTGCTGATGCAGCCCATCCAAGTCCGTTACAGATAGAAGTTCTCATACCTGTTGTCTTGTCATATGGAAGAATCGCTACGTCACAGTTCTCAACGAGATACTCGTTGTCAAGGAATCCTGCTGTCATCCATGAACCCTGTGTGATCATTGCTACTGTACCTGACTGGAACATAACGTCTGTACCTGTCTCTGACATTGTTGTTGCCGGTGGGCAGCAATCCTTGAGAAGTTTTCCTACATAATCCATAGCCTTGATAGTGTTGGCATCGTCGTATCCTGACTTTGTGTGATCATCATTTACGATGTAGCCGCCCATTGAGTAAACCATGTTGTAGTATGTATCCTGATCGTTTGATGTGTTCATACAGAAACCGTACTGTGTACCATCATCCTTTGTGAGCTTCTTAGCTGCCTCATAGAGGTCATCCCATGTCCATGTCTCATCTGGATAAGAAAGTCCTGCATCATCGAACATCTTCTTGTTATACCAGAGAGCGATAGTATCATAATCCTTTGGTATTGCATAATATGAGCCATCATATGTGTAGAGCTCTGTGATCTCTGACATGTAGTTGCTCATATCAACCTTATCACTCTTCTCGATGTAGTCGTCAAGCTTTAAGAGCTTGTTGTTCTTCATGTACATCTGTGAGTTGTTGGAGTGCATCCAGAATACATCCGGCATATCTCCACCTGATGCTCCAGCCTCAAGAAGTGTCCAGTATGAATCCCACTCCTTAACCTGTACATCAACCTTGATTCCTGTCTCTTCTGTGAAGAGATCACATATCTGCTGCAGACCCTTCTGCTGGTTGTTATCCCAGATAACTACCTCAAGTGCATCCTTGCTGCTGCCCTTGCTTCCATCACCGCCGCCACATGCGCACAGTGAAAATGCTGTTGCTGCTGCAAGCCCTACTGCTACTGCTTTCTTCATTGTTCTTCTCATAAAACCTTCCTCCTTTTTATGTCCCCGGCAGGATTTACGACACCCACATTCTCTTTCATACCCTGAATTCTGCGTCTTGTTCTGCCGGTTCGCCTTACGGCGTTCTGTGTGCTTTCTATGATTGAATTATAAAATTTTGGTGAATATTTTTACATGGAAAAATGTCAAAATGTCATGGGTTTTTGTCACAAATGTATATTTTTAAGTAGTTAAGCTTGCTATTTTTGTGCTATTTTATGGTAAAATGTAGAACGCATATGGAAAATTGTAAAATTCGCTATATATTGGCATACCTTTTTGTGCTATAGTTAAACAAACGATATTATCACTTTTTACATCAGGAGGAATTTTATGAACATTTTCAGCAGTGACGGCTGGTTTTCCAGATTTTTTGGAACGCTCGGCGATATTATAATAGTGAACATTCTATTTATATTGTGTAGTATTCCCATAGTCACCATGGGAGCTTCAATGAGCGCAATGTATTTCACTCTGTTAAAGAAGCAGAGGACAGGCGAAAATGGAGGTGTAGTGAAATTATTCTTCAAAGGCTTCAAGGATAATTTCAAACAGTCAACGATTTCATGGCTGCTATTCCTTCTTATATCATTTATATTCTCTCTGGATTTCAACCTTTTTGGCAAGGGTGGTCCACAGGAGAACAAGCTCATGTACTACACCAGTGTCGTGCTTATGATATTGACTTGCTTCATAGCGATCTACCTGTTTCCTGTCATAAGTGCTTTTAAGAACACATTGAAGAACCTTCTTCTGCAGTCCATATATCTGGCAGCCAAGAACTTCATATTTACAATAGTGATCATGGTTCTCTACACTCTGCCTGCATATGTTCTGCTATCCAGCACCCAGGTATTCATGGTGGGTATATTTGTATTCATAGTATGTGGCTTTGGTCTTATAGCATATGTATCGTCATTCATGTTTTTGAAGGCCTTCACCCCGTATCTGGATGAGGTCACAAAGAAGTACACGGACGACGATCCTGCTTCATGGATGCACAGCGATGACCAGACATCTGAATCAGAATCAGATGAGGACAATCCTAAATCCACCAAGGTGACCAAGAAGCTTATCGTTGACAATTCATATCATGGCAGACAGTAGTTTTTACCGTATATCGTAAATACAGCAAAGGCGGATGTGCGACAAATCGCACACCCGCCTTTTGCTTAATTCAAATTTTTTAATTCAATTATATCTTACAGCTTCGAAGCCTCATGTCCAAACTTGGCATCATTCGTCTCAAGCTGAACCTCAAGATTCCTGAATGACTTAGGACTCATTCCAAACTTCTGCTTGAATGCTTTAGAGAAAGAAAGAGAATCCTCATAACCACACTGATATGCGATTATATTGATCTGTTCCTTTGATGACCGGAGAAGACTTGCAGCTTTCTCCAATCTGAAGTTGATAAGATACTCCTGAGGAGATACACCCATCTCCTTCTTGAAGCTTCCTGTCAGATGACTTCTGCTGATTCCTACACCCATGCCACCCTGGATAATCGGGATTTTTGCAATCAGATCCCCGATCTGCAGTTGTTTCAACTTTGATGTATATGTGCTTATCATGCACGTTTCCTCCATATTTCAAAATTGTTTGACTATCAAACAATTTTCAGTATATGGCAATATAGTTTCTTTGTCAACATGCATTTGTATTCATTTCTTTTACACATAGTTTTCATTACTATATTCATGTGAGAATTTTCCTGCTGCTGTCTGGAAGGAATAATAAAAACCGTGGGTTTCCGATTTCATT
>OQVL01001901.1_pt1 | contig 12698 bp, 5 predicted proteins | sample 1691501 | NCBI WGS metagenome assembly OQVL01 (sample SAMN03418253, study PRJEB22391) | human gut metagenome | biome: human-gut; feature: organic feature; material: feces | host: Homo sapiens | place: Tanzania | collected 2013-01
AGGCTTTTAAAGGTAAAAAGGTAAAAAGGTAAAAAAGTAAAAAAGGCTGACGCCGTTGAGAACAAGGCTTTTTAAGGGAAAAGTGGAAAATCTTATAGCCAAGGCTTTTTAAGGGATTAGTTAAGAATAAGCCCTCTCTCCAACAATTCTTTTGCAGGAGAGAGGGCTTTTTTTTTAAAATAAAATCTACAAAAAACTGTTCTTCTGATAAAAAGAACTTTCTCTTATGTAGGAATTATTGATAAAATATTATCAAAAACTACATATTGTAACTATTCTTACAAAATAAATAACGTTTTATTATGTAGTTTGAAGATTTTGCGCTATTTTTGCAAAAAATAACCGTTTGGATGAAACCCAAAAGAAATGGTCAAGAAGCCAAGGCCGAGAAGAAATGGTTGATAAGCCAAGGGCAAGAAGAAATGGGCGAGAAGCAAAAGCCGATAAAACACAACAAAAAAACTGTATAGCTATGAGAAAAACAAGACATTATCTCATCATGGCCCTCACTGCTGCCATGACGCTCGCAGGAGCGGCAAAGGCATCAGGTCAATCGTTCATCGTGAACGAAGGTTTTGAGGGCGACGTGTTCCCACCGTCAGGATGGACCACCGTCGATGCCGACGGCGACGGCCACTGCTGGCAGATTGCCACCAGCGGACACGCCACGCTCTACGGCAAGAAGATTGCCATCTCCTACACCTCTAATCCCGACAACGGAAAAGATTATGACGGCACGCAAGACAACTGGCTCATAACGCCACAGATCAACGTCACCAACGACCAGTTTACGGTTTCTTACATGTGCTGCGCCGAGGATCTGAACTCGAAGGAGTATTATGAGCTATTGGTATCGGAAACAGGCACCGCACCCGCCGACTTCACACACAAGCTCACAGCCGAGACCCTCGACAACGAATATGAGGACAATCCTGTGAAGAACAACCGTTCTTTCTCGCTGAAAGCCTTTAAAGGCAAGAAAATATACATCGCCTTTCGTCACCACCAGGCAGCGTCTTACGCACTCGGCATCGACGACGTGAAGGTAAGCAACCTCGCTGGTCCGAAAGCGCCGGCCGGCCTCACCGCCACAGCAGGCACCGACGGCACATCGGTGGTGCTCAAATGGAAGAACGCCTCAGCCACAGGCACAGAAAACGCTCTCACCGCCGTCACAGCCGTGATCTACCGCGATGGCGAGAAGATTGCCACCGTCAGCGAGGGCATGACCCCTGGTGCCGACGCCACCTACACCGACACCGCCGTGCCCTCAGGCAACCACACCTATGCCGTGGCCATGAGCACAGACGAGGGCGAGTCGGGCCGCATCTCAAAGACCATCCATGTGGGTCTCGACATCCCGGCAGCCATTACAGACCTTCAGGCGAAGGCGAACGACGGACAGATAACCCTCACATGGAAAGCTCCCACAGAGGGAGCCAACAAGGGTACCTTCGACCCCGCACAGCTCACATACACCGTGACACGCAACGTGGGCGACACCCATCAGACCATTGCTACAGGTCTCAAGGAGACAACCTATAAAGACACGCCGACAGCAGGACAGCTCACCTCTTACACCGTCGTGCCGGTGAACCCGGCTGGCGAGGGCAAGGGCATGACCTCAAGCGAGTTTATCGGCTACGGCCAGACGCTCAAAGACTTTAACATAGCCCCCGACGCCACATTTGATTATGGCAACCCAAAACTGCCCTTCGACCTCAGCTACGACCAGACAGCCACACAGGTCATGGTCTACCCCTCTGACCTCAAGGGCGCCAAGGGCACCATCAGCGACCTGGTGCTGCGCAACTCGTTCTCTGAATATGCAGACCCCATGACCAGTCCGATGAAGATATGGATGATGGAGACCGATGAGACCTCTCTGCAAAAGGGATGGTTCAAGACCACCGACATGACGCTTGTCTTCGACGGCGACGTGACCTTCAACAAGGGTGCCAACGACGTGCCCTTGCACCTCACCACACCATACAGCTACAAGGGCCGCAACCTCGTGGTCTACATGTTCTTGGGCAAAGGCTCGCGCAGCGGAGCCTATGCTGACCGCTTCTTCGTGGCAGCCAACACCGACAAGCCCAACCGCACACGCACGGTGTCGTCAAGCAGCTCCGACATAGACCTCGACAACATCGCATCGGGCGAGGGAACAAGTTTCGACGCTGCCCTGCCCTACATGCGCTTCATCATCGACGCCACAGGCGTGGCAACGCTCAGCGGCAAGGTGACCGACAGCGAGAGTGGCGAGGCTCTGAAGAACGCCACCGTGCAGATAGGTTCCTTCACCGCCACATCTGCCGCCGACGGCACCTACAGCTTCTACGCTGCACCCAGCGGCTCACACACCCTCAAGGCCACGGCCAAGGGCTACGACGACTGGTCTGCCGACATCACCCTTCCCGAGAAGGGTTCTGCCTCTCAGAACATCGCCATGACCAAGCGTGCCATGATAAAGCTCAGCGGCAAGGTGAAGCTCAGCGGCGTCAGCGGCAACGTGAAGGACATAAAGGTGAAGCTCAGCGGCTACACCGAGGGCGAGACGGCTACCGATACCAACGGACAGTTTGCCTTCGACGTGTTCAAGGGCGAGGAGAGCAAGCTTACCTTCTCTTATCCGCTCTTCGACAACAGCGAGCTGGTGATCTCTGCCGACAAGGCCACAGCAAGCCAGGAGCTGCCAGAAACAACGCTCATGCGAAGCGCCATCGTGCCTTACGGCGTGACAGCAACCGTGGCTCCCGACGGCAAGTCGGCAACCATAACATGGAAGGACCCGCAGACGCGTGACGTCAAGACACAGTGGGCTCACATCGGACCGACCGATGTGAAAAAGAGCACATCGCCAGACTATTATTGCAAGTCCGACTTCTGCGTGGCTCACGCCTTCACCGCTCAAGATGCTGCCGACTCGCTCATGGTGGGCACCAGCATTGCTGCCGTCAAGGCGTGGGTTAAGGCCAACGACGGCACGGTGCAAGCCATCGTGTGGCGTGGCACACGCGACGACCATGAGGTGCTCCAGTCGGTGCCCATGACCACATCTTCCGAAGGCGGATGGGCTGTGGCACAGCTCACCACTCCTGTTGAGGTGCGCGAGGGCGAGAACTATATGGTTGGCCTGCGCATAGTGGGCGACGAGAGTGCTGAGGTGGGCAACGCCGGCTCTTACAGCAAGGTCAACAACAAGAACTGTCTGAAATGGAGCGAGACAGGCTCAACCTATAACGGCTATTATGGCTGGAACATCGCAGCCCAGTGTGTCATTCCCGGCAGCAAGGGCGAGTATGGCGAACCGGCTGTTAGCCTACCGGCTCCAAAATATAACATCTACCGCACAACCACACCTGTTGACCCGTCAAAGACGAAGGTCATAAAGGAGGGCGTGACCGGCTTTACGGTCACCGATGACGCATGGGGCACCCTTGCTCCCAACGCTTACACCTACACCGTTCAGGCTGTCTACCCGGCGGGCGAAGCAAGCGTAACATCGGCTGAGGCGCTGTCTAACACCGTTGAGCGCCAGACCGACGTCGACGCCAGCATAGAGGCCATCACCTCGCCCGCACGCACCGTTGCCATGCAGAACGGCGTCACGGTGAAGGTGATGATCAAAAACTATGGCGAGAAGCCGCTCACAACCGTGCCCGTGAAGGTGGTGCTCTCTGACGAGCAGACGCTCGCAGCAACCTATAACGGCAACATAAACAAGGGCGAGAGCGTAGAGTTTGCAGTGGGCGACGTGACGCTGAAGCCTGAGACGGCTTACACCATCACGGCAACAGCCAACGTGGAGGGCGACACCTATGCCGACAACAACAGCGCCGCGCTCCAACTGTTCAACTACACCGATGCCGACCTCCGCGGCTTCCGCTGGGATCCATACGACTATCTTGGCGTCATGACCATTCCGACCAACGCTCCCGAGACGGCTGTATATAAGAAAGAGGTGATGCCTAACGGCTACCGCATAGCTACAGGCGAATATTACAAGGGTTCCTATTATGCTTTCACAGGCGACGGCACATCGTTCATTCCGCGCGAGTTTGTGGTTCTCGACACCCTGACATGGGAGCCGACATTCTCTACATCGCTCAACAACCTGGTCTTCGACGTGACCTACAGCTACGCCGACCACACCATGTATGCTCTCGTCATAGACAAAGAGCAGCTGGTGCTCGCATCAATAGACCTCGCCACGGGAGCACAGAAGCTGCTGGCACCTATCGACCGCAAGCTCTCTACGCTCGCTGCCGACAACAAGGGCACGCTCTTCGCCATCGCCAACGACGGATGCCTCTACACCCTCGACAAGAAGACGGGCACAACAACGCTCGTGGGGTCTACCTCGATCACCGACATCGCGCTCTACCATTCCATGACCTTCGACCACAAGACGGGCCGTCTGTTCTGGGCTCACAACGGCGACTTGTCGTCGGGCGAACTGCTGGAGCTTGACCCGGCCACGGGCAAGTCGACATTCATCGGAAAGGTAACCTACAAGAATTATCCTTCTCACACCGTGGGTCTCTACATTCCTTACGATGAGGGCACAACGGGCATAACATCTACTCTTGCCAACGGCACCGACAACAAGCTCACCGTCTGTGGCAACACGGTGTCGGCTCCTGCCGCCACGCTCTTCACCGTGACCGACGTGGCTGGTCGCACCGTCCTCTCTGCCCACGCCTCAACCATAAGTCTCGCCACCCTGCCTCACGGCCTCTACATCGTCAAGGCTGAGGGATGCGACGCTTTAAAGGTAAAAAGGTAAAAAAAGGCTGACGCCGCATTAGAATTATTAAGCTCCATAGGGTTTCTGAACCTTATGGGGCTTTTTTTGAAAAGACATTTTAAAGGTAAAAAAGTAAAAAGGTAAAAAAGGCTGACGCCGATTTAAGGGAAAAGTGAAAAACGAAAAGTGAAGAATCTCTATTTTTGCCTATGCTTTAGGAAAAGCTTATCTCATTTTGCCTATGCTTTAGGAAAATCTTATCTCGTTTTACCTATGCTTTAGGCAATTTTTACCCTATTTTTGCCTATGTTTTAGGAAAATTTTATCTCATTTTTGCCTATGTTTTAGGAAAAAAGCTGTATCTTTGCAACACGAACCAACGACATAACCGTTATGATACACAGGCTATTAATCGACAATTTGACCGAGTGGAGCAAACGCGAGAACAGGAAGCCTCTTGTTCTACGCGGAGCACGACAGGTTGGCAAGACCACGCTCATTGACCAATTCAGCAAGCAATATGACAGCTACATTAAGCTCAACCTGGAGCAAAGTAATGATGCAAAGGCATTCGCCATCTCCGACAATGTGACTGAAATTTTCCAATATATCTGTTTGCAGAAGAAGATAACGGTAGACAGGAACAAACGCACACTGCTCTTCATCGATGAGATACAGAACGAACCGAAGGCCGTCGGACTGCTACGCTATTTCTACGAGGAGATGCCGTGGCTACACATCGTGGCTGCCGGGTCAAGATTGCAAACGCTCATAAAGCAACGCATCTCATTTCCCGTGGGGCGTGTGGAGTATATGTCGCTTCGTCCGTGCTCATTCCTCGAGTTCTTGAACGCCACATCCAACGAGCCATTGGCTGAGATGGTGCGCCAACAGAACGTTTCGCCCGTCTACCACGACATGCTCATGAGTCTGTTCAACCGCTACACGCTCGTGGGCGGAATGCCGGAGGCGCTGATGGAATATGCCTCCAACAATGACATAACAACCCTTTCGCCCATTTACCGTTCGTTGCTTAACGGCTACAATGAAGATGTTGAAAAATATGCCAGGAACGCCAACCATGTGAACATCATACGCCATCTGCTCACACACGGATGGGCTGAAGCAGGACAAACAATAACGTTCAACCGCTTCGGGGGCAGCAACTACACAAGCAAGGAGGTGCACGAAGCTCTTGAGGTTCTACAAAATGCGTTCTTGCTCAACCTCGACTATCCCGTAACGGCAGTAAAGGTCCCTGCCATACCTGCCACAACGCGACAGCCCAAGCTGATATGGCTCGACTCGGGCATAATGAATTTCTCGGTTGGCATACAGACAGAATATCTACAGAGCAGCTCTCTGCTCGATGTGTGGAAAGGCCATGCTGCCGAACAGATTGTGGCTCAAGAGCTGCGCATCGTCCTTGACCGCAACTACCGCAACGAGCAGTTTTTCTGGGTTAGAGACAAGAAGGGGTCTACGGCTGAGGTCGATTTCGTGTGGCAGCACCATGCGACGATCGTACCCATAGAGGTGAAGTCGGGAACCAATGCTCATCTTCGCTCGCTACATTCGTTTATGGACACCGCCGAATCTGCCGACATCGCCGTAAGGGTATGGCCAGGCAAATACAGCATAGACGACGTGACGACACCCAACGGCAAAACGTTCCGTCTGATAAACCTCCCGTTCTATTATGTATGTATGATTGACAAAATTTTGGACAAAGTGACCGATTGAAGGGAAAACAATTCAACAGCTTAGACAGACAACGGCAGCAACGTTGTTAATAAACAAAACGCTTTTTACAAAATTTCATAACATATTACTCGTTCTTTTTGAAAAAAAGTTACTTTTGCAAAGAAATAAGGCAAAAAAAACGCACAAATGTTATTTCAGAAAAAAATAACATTGCCTGTCGTTTTAACACCAGAAGCAAAAAAACAAGTAGCCGTTTTAACAAAAAAGCAAATGAAACGTAATAGATTTTTCTTAATAAGCCTTCTCTTTGCATCGTCCATAACAGTCCACGCACAAGACAACGCTCCAAAAGATTCGCTCACCATGGAAAGCATGATGCACAATCTTCCTGAAGTGATGATAAAAGGCTCGCGCCCCATTGTCAAGGTAGAGCGCGGCATGCTGACATACAATATGCCGTTGCTCATAAAGCAGCTGCCTGCCGACAACGCTTACGAGGCATTGACACACATACCTGGCATCAGCGATGCCACAGGCAAGATATCGTTCTCTGGCAACGAGGTGACGCTGATTGTCAACGGACAAGCCACAACGTTGACACAGGAGCAGCTGACAGAGCGTCTTAAGTCAATGCCTGCCGCACAGCTGGCAAAAGCCGAAGTCATGTTGTCTGCCCCCGCCCGTTATCATGTGCGTGGCATGGCTATCAACATCGTCACGAAAGACTATGCCGGCACCAATCAGCTGTCTGGACAGGCCATTGGCGGCATGCGGCAAAACAAATACACCAATGAGTTTGGTAATTTATATCTTTCCTTGCAAAGAGACAAGTTTGGACTTGACGCACAATATAAATATGTAAACGGCAATTCCTACGGTGAGTCTTCACGCATAGCCAATCATCCACTTGGCAACAATCGTATACACTATAATGATGAAACCGGGCAGAAGTCGTTTGGCATTACACACGACTACCGACTGGGGATAAATTACACCTTTAGCAAGAACCATCGTCTTGACGTAGCCTATACGGGACAATGGGACAAGACGTGCTCAAACAGCCACACTACAGGATCGAGCATCAGCGGAATGCATCATGACAGCCACGAGTATCTGCACAATGTGGATGTCAACTACTCGCTTCCTTTCGGACTCACCCTTAACGGTTCATACACCCACTATCGCACACCTCAGCAGCAAGTTCTCGACGGAACGATGATTGTGGATGAAAACACAACAGCGACGGAACGCAACATGACAAGCGGCAGCAAGCAGACCATCAACAAATGGATGTTCACGGCAGACCAAAACCACTCGCTGGCACACGGCTGGGGATTGTCCTATGGCGTGAAAGGGCAGTTTGCAAGCAACAAGAGCTATCAGACCACCGTCAACAAGGATGGAAGCGTCCTGCCTGACGGTACAAGCAGCGTCGACATAAACGAGCGTATATGGAACCTGTATGCTGGGTTCAGCAAGCAGATAAGCGAGGCTGTCAGCGTTGAAGCATCCGTTGCCGCCGAGCAATACCACTCGCCGATATGGGACAAATGGCGCGTCTATCCTACGCTCAACGCTTTATGGAACATCAACGACAACCATCTGCTCAACCTCTCGTTCAGTTCCAACTCCGAGTTTCCGAGCTATTGGTCAACCATGAGCAACGTGTTCTACTCATCCACCTACACCGAGATTCATGGCAATCCTGACCTGAAGCCCTTCTCTTATTATAATGTCAACCTGATGTGGCAGATAAAGCGACGTTACACGCTCATGGCTTTCGCAAGTCTGAAGCCCGATTATTCCGTGCAGCTACCCTACCAGACCACCGACCGCATGGCGGTGATAATGAAGGAAACCAATTTCAACTATTCAAACAGCTTCGGGCTGCAAGCCTCTGCCATCTTCAATGCAGGCCAATGGCTCAACGGCAACGTGTTTGTCATGGGAACCTACAAGCACGACAAGAGCGACCATTTCTTTGACCTGCCTTTCGACCGCAAGAAGCTGTCTGTCGTCCTTGGAGGCACCGCATCCGTAAAACTCTGTAGCACGCAGGATCTCCGTCTCATCCTTAATCCGTTCTATCAGACAAAGGCTATACAAGGAGTCTACGACATCAGTCCAATCTTCAGAATGGATGCCAAGCTGCAATGGTCGTCGCACGACGGAAGATGGGGTGTGCGACTCAACGGCAGAAACATCTTCAACAACCCATACGACACCCGCTCCGTGCAGGGCAACCAAGACTACCGCATGAAGATCAACTACAACTGGGCATCGCTCACACTCGGTGTCATTTATAAGTTTGGCGGCTACAAGGAAAAGGATGTAAAGGCTGTAGACACCTCACGCATGGGACATTAAAAAAAATAAAAACATGAGATTACGACAACTTTTAAGCAAGAAAACTGTCGTAATCTCACTTTTTTTCGAGATTACGACAGGTTTTAATAAAAATTTGCGGTATACAATAAATTAAGAACACGCGCTAAGTGCGGAAAAATCAATGTTTACTTTACATTAAAATCCTATAAACAAGGTTATTTTAGAAAAAGGGGAAGATGAAATAAAAAAACGAAAACTAATGATAACAATAGTTTATTGATAATTTTCGCTTCAAAAAAACATGACGAATAAAAAAATTGTGTATCTTTGTAAAAGTATATGAAAGAAGAAACATAACAAACGGCTCTTTTATTACAAATAAACCAAAAAAACAGCTCTATAGAACAATTGGCTTAACAAATAATCACAAAAAAGTCTAAAACAATCCCAACGAAGGAAACAATCCCAACGAAGGAAATAATCCCCAACGGAGGAAACAACCCCAACGAAAATCAATTGCCACAACAAAGAAAAAAAACATAACGAAAAAAACGTCGCAACGGAAAACGGATATATAAATCTCTAAAAAAACAACAATTATTATAAAAAACATGAAGAAGGACATCTCTGCCTCTAAAATGGCAACATGCCTCTTAGGCATTGGTCTCATGCTCTCTGGTTACGGATGCACAGACAGCAACTACGACCTTTCCAACATCGACACAACCGTAGGTATCGGCGGCGACTCACTGGCCATTCCCGTGAGCAGCACCGAAGACATTAAGCTTGACGACATCCTCGAACTCGACAACAGTGACCTCATATCTACTGAGGCCAACGGCGACTATGTGTTCAAGAAAGAAGGCGACGCCGTGACACCTGCACGTCCGCAGATCGACGAGATCGTGGTCATAAACCAGCAGATAAGCAACAACGACCTTATGATCGACGTCACAGCCTCTCATGCACGCCGGCACAAAGCCTCGGTGAAGCACGCGCCGGGAGCTACAGCACCCATAACCGTGGAGGGCGTGGTGACAAAGTTTAGCTACGAGAGCGACAGGCAGAAGGATGTCAAGGACCTGCTCGAAGCCGACATCGACGCCGACCTCAACATCAGCGTGACCTTCTCAAGCGAGCTGAAGCGCGTGGTCAACTCGTTCAAGACCATGACGTTGCAGATGCCTGCCTACATGACCTTCGACAACCCCGTCACAACACCTGCACATGCCGCGTTCGACGGCCACAACATTGTGTTCAACAACGTGAGCACAGCATCCGGCATAAGCATCAAGGCAAAGCTCAAGAAGCTCCACTTCGGCAAGGCTGCCGCTGCCGGCAACAAGCTCGTCTTCGACAAGACAAAACAGAAGGTGGAGATCGAGGGACAGGTCAAGGCAAAGGTGGTGTTCGACGACATCAACGCCGTGAGCGTTGACGCATCGAAGTGTTACATACGCACACGCATGACCATGGACAAGATCACCGTCACAGGAGCACAGGGAATGTTCTACCCCAGCATAGAGCTGTCTGACCTCGGAAAGGTGACCATAAACAGCGTGCCAGGCTTCCTCACCGACGACGACGTGAAGATTAACCTCTACAACCCCATGATCGACCTCAACATCGACAACAACATGAACGTGGAGGGCAAGGTCAACGGCGTCATAACAGCCTATGACGACAAGGGCAGGGTCATGGCAACAGTGGACGTGCCAACCATGACCGTGATGCCAAGCACAGCCGACGGCGTGAACACCACAACCCGTCTGCGAATATGCAAGAACGACAGCTACAACCCCGACAACCGGCAGCTCGTGATCGTGCCATCGCTCTCTGACCTCATGACACGCATTCCGAAGAAGCTCACGTTCAAGGCCGACATTAAAGCCAACAGCGACCGCGTGAGCACCATGAAGCTCGGCAACAGAACACATTACTGCATTGCTCCTTCCTACTCTGTCCTCGCGCCACTCGCCTTCGACAAGGGCGCCCAGATCGTCTACCGCGACACGCTCGACGGATGGCACGACGACATCGACGACTATGAGCTCACCAACGGTGCCTACCTCAAGCTCACGGCGAAGATAAGCAACAGCGTGCCTGCCAACCTCGCCGTCACAGCCTATGCCATCGACGCCGACAAGAAGGAGGTGAGCCAGGACCGCATCCTGGTGGAGGTGCGCAACACCGTGAAGGGATCGGCTGACGGCACAACACCCGTCACATCGCCCATGGACATACGCATCTACGAGAAGACAAAGGGTGCCCTCAAGACCATCGACGGTCTGGTGCTTAAGGTGGAGGCGGCGGCCGGCACAGGCAACGACGCCATTGTGGGCAAGACCATAAACGCCAACACGCAGACGCTCAAGGTGAGCGACATCGTCATCAAGCTGTATGGACGTGTGGTCGCTGACCTCAACTAAATTTTTTCAAACCTCCTTAACAACAGACAATTTCTCTTATGAAACAATTCAGAAAATATATACTTGCAGCCATCGTCACCGCTTCGTGCGGCGCTGCCTCGGCACAGACCTTCAACTCGGCCTACTTCACCGACGACTTTAAGTTTCGCCACACCATGAACCCGGCTTTTGCAAACGAGCAAAACTATCTCTCGCTGCCAGCATTGGGCAACGTGAGCGTGAGCATGCACGGCAACTTCGGACTGGGCGACATTCTCTTCGACAACCCCAACTATGGACACGGAAGCGACAAGCAGAAGACCACCTTCATGAACCCCTATATCTCGGCCGACGAGGCGCTGGGGGGCTTCAGCAAGGGCAACAACCGCTTGACGGGCGACGTTAACCTGACGCTGCTCTCGGCGGGCTTCAAGGGCTTCAAGGGATATAACACCATCGAGCTGGGCATACACTCCACCGTGGGCGCCGTGCTGCCCTACGAGCTGTTCGAGTTTGCAAAGAACACGGGCAACCAGACCTACAACATCGGCGACGTGTCGGTGAACGCCATGGCCTATGCCGAGCTCGCCTTCGGCCACTCGCACCAGATCAACAAGAACCTGCGCATTGGTGCCAAGATGAAGCTGCTCTTCGGTGCAGCACGCGCCGACGTGAAGCTGCAAAACCTGAAGGCCGACCTCGCACAGAACGACAAGTGGACGGTGAGCGGACAGGGCGTCGCCAACGTCTCGATGAAGGGCTTCTCTTATGTGGAGAGCCAGGAAGAGTATAACGACCCGGGCAAAGGCACATATAATAAGGTAGACGATGTCGACGTTGACGGAGCCGGACTGGGTGGCTTCGGCATGGCGTTCGACCTCGGCGCTGTCTATAAGATTGACAAACACTGGACGGTGAGCGCTGCCGTGACCGACCTCGGCTTCATAAACTGGACTAACAACATGCAGGCGGCAAACCGCGCAAAGACCTTCACCTTCAACGGTTTCCACGACACATCGGTGACATCGGACGGGGGCAACACCATCGACGACCAGACAGACAAGTATGGCGACCAGCTCGCCGACTTTGCCAACCTCAAGGACGAGGGCGACAAGGGAAAGCGCACAACGGGCATCGGAGCAACCGTTAACCTGGGTGCCGAGTATGTGCTGCCGGCTTACAAGAACCTTAAGTTTGGCGCTCTCAGCTCCACTCGTCTCTACGGCAAATATTCATGGACCGAGGGACGCGTGAGTGCAAACATCTCACCGCTCAAGTGGATCGACGGTGGCATCAACTTCGCTGTCAACTCGTTCACAGCAAGCATGGGATGGATCGTCAACTTCCACCCCAAAGGCATAAACCTCTTCGTGGGCATGGATCACCTGCTCGGAAAACAGTCGAAAGAGGGAATACCGCTCAGCTCTAACGCAAGCGTGAACGTGGGATTTAATGTGGCGTGGTAAAGAACCAAAGCCCCTCCCCCTCGCCGCGCTTTGCGCGGCTCA
>OQVL01001902.1_pt1 | contig 12695 bp, 12 predicted proteins | sample 1691501 | NCBI WGS metagenome assembly OQVL01 (sample SAMN03418253, study PRJEB22391) | human gut metagenome | biome: human-gut; feature: organic feature; material: feces | host: Homo sapiens | place: Tanzania | collected 2013-01
TATATCTTGCAATAATTCTGCCTTTTTCACCAACATAAGAATATCCATCTCCATATATAATACCAGAGAGTTCTCTTGTAAACTTTGAAGGTAATGTAAAACTCTTTTCTGATTCTAACTCATCCGCACTTAAACACTCTCCTAATAATTTTTGGATTTTTATTTTATCTTTCAAGTAAGGGATCAGCAATTCATCATTTATTTCTTTATCTGAGTGCACCATACATGCTTCTTGTGGTGTACCAACATTAATCGCAGTTCACCCAGCAAATGACCCACGTGGTGAAGGTATGGCAATTGCGAAAGCATGGGCGGCAGCAACTGGTGGTGACCGTGCGGGCGTATTAGAATCTTCATTCGTTGCAGAAGTAAAATCTGACTTAATGGGTGAACAAACCATTCTTTGCGGTATGTTACAAGCAGGTTCAATCGTATGTTACGACAAACTTGTTGCTGATGGTAAAGATCCAGCATACGCAGGTAAATTGATCCAATACGGTTGGGAAACCATTACCGAAGCCTTAAAACAAGGCGGTATCACATTAATGATGGATCGCTTATCAAACAGCGCAAAATTACGTGCATTTGAACTTGCTGAACAAATCAAAGAAAGCCTTGGTTTCTTATATTACAAACACATGGATGACATCATCAGCGGAAAGTTCAGTTCAACAATGATGAAGGACTGGGCAAACAAAGACCACGATCTTCTTACATGGCGCGAAGAAACAGGAAAACTTGCTTTTGAGAATACAGAAGAATCAAAGGAAGAAATTACCGAACAGGAATACTTTGACAAGGGAATTCTTCTTGTTGCAATGGTTAAAGCCGGATGTGAACTTGCATTCGAAACAATGGTAGACGCAGGAATCAAACCCGAAAGCGCATACTACGAGTCACTGCACGAAGTTCCACTTATTGCAAACCTCATCGACCGCAAGAAGCTTTATGAAATGAACCGCGTTATTTCTGATACTGCGGAATACGGATGCTATCTCTTTGCAAATGCCGCTGTTCCCCTTCTCAAGGACTTTATGGCCGGTGTTTCAACAGACGTTATCGGAAAGGGCCTTTCTGTAAAGGACAACGAAGTCAGCAACACTGAACTCGTAAACGTAAACGCCGAAATCCGCAACCACCCGATAGAAGTAGTAGGCCGCAAACTCCGCCTTTACATGACCGCAATGAAGCCTGTTCTGTAAGATTGCGAAGCAAAGAAGTTTGCTTTGCAATCTTCAAGTTATAGTCCGAAGGACTATATACTATGACCGCAATGAAAGCAATAATCTAAACCTGCGGTTTAGATTATTGCTTCTTTTTTTTATTTAACTTGCATTTTTTGCCGTAAAGTATCAGAATGGGCGCATTATGTTCAAACCCGAAATAATCAATACAATGAAAAATTATTCCGCCAAAACTTTTCTTAGTGATCTTACGGCCGGAATAATCGTAGGAATCGTTGCCCTTCCGCTTGCAATAGCCTTTGCAATCGCAAGCGGAGTAGAACCCGAGAGAGGTCTCTTTACAGCAATCATCGCAGGATTCTGCATTTCCCTGTTCGGGGGAAGCCGCGTACAGATAGGAGGCCCTACAGGAGCATTTGCAGTAATCGTTTACGGCGTAGTTGCAAAATACGGATACTCAGGACTTGTAACGGCAACAATAATGGCCGGAATTCTTCTTATTCTTCTTGGCACGTTCAAGATGGGCGGCCTTGTAAAATTTATTCCATATACAATCGTAACCGGTTTTACAGCAGGAATTGCCGTAACAATTTTTACCGGACAGATCGGTGACTTTCTGGGACTTACAACAGGAAAAATGCCCGGTGACTTCATTGGAAAAATCCGGGTTTATGCTTCAACAATAGGAACAATAAACATATATTCATTTATACTTGCTGCCGTAAGCCTTGCAATAATCTTTCTGTGGCCCAAAATCAACAAAAAAATTCCTGGTTCGCTCATAGTAATTATTCTGGCAACAGTCGTAAGTGTTATTCTCGAACGCACGGCAGGTCTCAAAACAGACACAATAGGAAGCCGCTACGGTCAGATACCTTCAATGCTCCCGGCTCCTTCACTTCCGGCTTTCAGCATTGAGCAGATCAAGGCACTTTTCCCGACAGCCGTATCAATAGCGGTACTTGCAGCAATTGAATCCCTTTTGAGTGCAGTTGTAGCAGACGGAATGATCGGCAGCAAGCATGATTCCAATACAGAACTTATTGCTCAGGGAATTGCAAATATAGCAAGCCCCATCTTCGGAGGAATTCCGGCAACAGGAGCAATTGCAAGAACTGCCACAAACATCAAAAACGGCGGAAAAACACCGGTTGCAGGAATAATCCACGCTGTAGTTCTTCTTCTGATAATGCTTCTTCTGGGAAAATTTGCAGTTTACATTCCAATGGCAGCCCTTTCCGCAGTGCTTATAAATGTTGCATGGAACATGGCTGGAATTCCGGCAGTAAAGGCCCTCCTTTCAGGACAGAAGTCAGATATTGCCGTTCTTTCGGTAACCTTCCTTATTACGGTATTCATTGACCTGACAGTCGCAATAGAAGTAGGTCTCGGTTTTGCAGCATTCTTCTTTATCAAAAAAATGATTGATGTTTCAGAGATTCAGTCCAACAGCAGGGATGACATTACCGGTGGAATTCGGGAGTCTTCCGAAGAACCCGAATTCGATATTCCGCAGAACATTATGATTTACGAAATAGACGGTCCGCTTTTCTTTGGAACCGTACGCAAATTCGAACTTGCAGTAGAACGCGCCGGAGTAAACAACAAAGTACTTATCCTCAGGATGCGCCACATGATTTACCTTGATGCAGGCGGAATAAGAGCCCTTGAACAGGCAAAGGCCGCATGCGACAGAAGAGGCGTAACAATTGTCATTTCAGGCATTCACACCCAGCCCTACATGCTTTTTGAAAAAACCGGAATGGCAGACAAAATAGGCCGCGACAACATCTGTGCCAACATAACTGCCGCTATAACCCGCGCAAAAACAATACTCAACGAACAATAACAGGCGTTGATTAAGTACCCCCTGAAGCCGGACAGAAATTCAATTTCAGGGGTGTACTTCATCAATTTCCAGAACAGCCACGTGTTTATTTAACTTAGGAATTATGAATTATTAACAATATTTTAACAAAAGGTATTTTCTTTTAAATCATTTTTCCTTTATACTGTCTTCATGAACGTTTCTACAATTTTATCGACAATTCTGCAGATTGTCGGCAGTTTATGTTTCCTTCTGTACGGAATGAAAATGATGAGCGACGGAATCCAGAAATCCGCCGGTGAAAAACTTCAGGCCGCACTTCATTTCATGACAGGAAACAGATTTACAGGGCTTCTGACAGGATGTCTTCTTACAATGATAATCCAGTCATCAGGAGCTACGACCGTAATGGTTGTCTCGTTTGTAAATGCAGGACTAATCTCACTGGGACAGTCTATTTCCGTTATTTTCGGAGCAAACATCGGTACAACAATTACAGCATGGATTGTCGCTCTTTTCGGATTCAACTTTAAAATTTCGGCTTTTGCCATTCCACTCTTTGGACTGGGATATATTCTTACAATAATAAAAAAATGGAACCACCAGGGCATTGGTCAGGCTGTAATGGGATTCGGAATGCTGTTCATAGCCCTCGAATGGCTTTCGGGTGCAATTTCGCTTAACGCAGACACAATGTCATTTCTTCCTGCCATACAGGAACTCGGTGGCTGGAGCATTCCAATTGCAATGCTTTTAGGAATTTTAATTACAGCCCTTATCCATTCGTCCTCTGCAATGACTGCAATTGTTATTACAATGGCATACAACCGGCTTCTCACCTGGGAATTTTCTGCTGCAATCATAATAGGAAGCAATATCGGTTCAACAATAGATTCAATAATGGCAGCCTTCGGCGGAAATGCAAATGCAAAAAGAACAGCCCTTGTCCACGTACTGTTCAACTGTACTACAGCTCTTTTAGCAATCTGTCTTCTCAAACCGTTTACAACCCTTGTTGACATAATTGTTCCAGGAAAAGTAGAAGACAACATAACCTACCATATTGCAATGCTCCACACTCTCTTTAACGTAGTTGGAACAACAATATTTACACCGTTTATAAACCAAATCGGAAAACTTACCGAACTCCTTATCAAAAGCGACGAAAAGTCTCTTCCAACAGTGTACAAATTCGACTTCCCCGAAAAAGCCGCAAACGAATCACCGGCAATTCCTGTTATTTCGGCACAGAACGAAGTCGGACGCATGGCAGATGTTGCAGTACAAATGTTCGACAGGCTTCAGTACGGCTTCATGGATCGCTCGGGAAGATTTGTTACAGACCATTTTGACAACCTTCTTCACGAAGAAGACTATCTTGACCAGATGCAGGAACAGCTTACAAAATACCTTCTGCGCTGTGAACAGATGAATATTGACGACAAAACACGTTCCAATATCAACGTAATGATTGCAATTACAAGCGAACTGGAATCAATGTCCGACGACTGTCTGAGCATAGGCGTTTACATAAAGCGCATGACAGAAAAGCAGTATTTCTTCCCCAAAGAAGACTTTGACAGACTGCTTCCCTACCTTGAACTTGCGCGCGAGCTGCTTCAGTTTATATACAAAAACATCAACAAAGAGCTTACCCATGACCAGCTTGAATTTGCAAACGAAATTGAAAGCCAGATAGACAAAGAAAGAAAAGCGCTTAAAAAGATAGCCAGAACACGTCTTGAGTCCGGTGCAAATGTAAAGGCAGAACTTCTGTACATTGACCTGGTAAGACAAATAGAAAAAATCGGTGACCGCTGTTTCTCAATTGCAGAACAGCTTTCACTGACAAAATAAACAGGTAACAACCAGGAATTACAATTTCTGGTTGTTTACTATCTCTGCGGGGGTTAAAATGCAGTTTCTTATTGTTGACGATGAAGAGCCCATACGTGAGCTTGTACGGTATAATATCGAAAAAGAAGGCTATGCGTCTCTTTCAGCGCCGGACGGTAAAACAGCACTTTCCCTTGCCCGTGAAAAAATTCCAGACTTGATTATCCTTGATCTTATGCTGCCGGACATGAGCGGTCTTGATATATGCAGAATTCTCAAAAACGACAGACTTACACAAAACATACCTATTATCATGGTAACTGCCCGCACAGAAGACAGTGACATTGTAACGGGACTTGAACTCGGCGCCGACGACTATATTACAAAACCGTTCAGCCCCAAAGTCCTTGTAGCAAGAATAAAAAGTGTTTTAAGAAGAAAAAATACAGCTACATCACAGGAAGCACCCGAAGAAATCCGCGTACACGGAATCTCAATTTATCCGAAAAAGCATGAAGTTATTCTTGACGGAAAAAAACTCGACTTCAGCGCCACTGAATTTTCAATTCTGGAATTCCTTGCACATCACATCGGACAGGTATTCAGCCGACAGCAGATTATCAATGCCGTAAAGGGGTCCTCTTATCCTGTTACCGAACGTTCAATTGACGTACAGATTCTAAGCATAAGACGAAAGCTTGGTGACAATGCACAGAGCGAACGGCCGGTTATAGAAACTTTAAGGGGTGTCGGCTACAGAATGACAGAAGAGGTGTAAATGAAAAGCTTCAGAAAAGTTCCCATTCCAACCTGGGTTCTGCTTATTCTGGTAAACGGTTCCGTTCTTTGTGCAGGATTTTTTCTTTTTCTGATGACAAGCCTGAATGCGCTCAAAAGTGCGGCAATCGAACAAACAGAAATAAATCTCAGAAGTTTTGCCTATTCCATAGACAATCTTCTCCCTTCACCGCCGGCAGATCCTGATGCCTTTGTAAAAAATCTGGGTCACAGCAATCCTTTGTACAGAATAACACTTATCAGGCCGGACGGAACAATAATAGCCGACTCTTTCGCAAACATAAGTACAATGCAGAACCATTCCGACAGAAAGGAAGTCCAACAGGCACTTTCGGGGCGCGAAGGAAAGTCCATGCACATAAGTTCAACAGACGGACGCAGGATGATGTACCTTGCAATTCCGGCTGGATACAACCACGAAAAGATTGTACTGCGCCTTTCCATGCCGGTAGAAGAAACTGTTATTTTTTCAAAAAGAACAAAGAATTCCCTTACCCTTACGATGGCACTTATCTTTTTTGCAGTTCTTCTTTCGAGCCTCATAATTTCTTTCAAAATAATAAACCCCATAAACATGCTGCAGAAAGCTTCGGACCAGTACAAAAATGGAAACTTCGATTACCACGTAATGATCCAGTCACCTAAAGAAATGGCCGCTTTGGGAAAATCATTTACAAGCATGGCAGACACCATAAGCCAGAATATAGAAAGCATGAAAAAGCTCGAAAACGTGCGCAAGGATTTTGTTGCAAATGTCTCACACGAATTCAAGACTCCGGTAACTTCAATAAAAGGATTTTCAGAAACGCTTCTTGACGGTGCAATTGATGACACAGAAAATGCACGACATTTCCTGAATATAATCAACACACAGTGCGACAGGCTCATGGGTATAATAGAAGACCTTCTTACCTTAAGCCGCCTTGAAAACGACAACACTGCCCCTGACACAACAAATACAGACATCGTGGAACTTCTGCGCAATCTCTGCGACAATATGTCAAAGACAGCCGCAAAAAACAAAACAAAAATTGAATTCAATTCCGAAAGAATGGTTCTTTTTGCAAAGATAAACCCTGGCCTTATTTCGCAGGCAGTAAGCAATCTTATAGAAAACTCAATAAAATACTGCCCCGAACACAGCATTATTTCGCTTGATGTCGAAGAAATTCAATCAGATTCAGGAAAAAAGTCAGTGCGCATAATTGAACAGGATAACGGACCGGGAATTCCGCCGCAGTACCGCGAGCGCATTTTTGAAAGATTTTACCGTGTAGACAAAGGAAGAAGCCGCGAAACAGGAGGAACAGGACTTGGTCTTTCCATAGTACGTCACATTGTTTCCCTGCACGCCGGCTCTGTAGTAGAAACCGGACGCACAGACGGAAAAACTGGTGTAAGATTTGTGATGGATATTCCGCTTACGACTTGAACGAATCCAGTCCAGCAAAGTCCAGAGTCGCAAAGTAATCGTCAATGGTTTCCTTGCGGCGAATCTGAACGACAGAACCGTCAGTTCTTAAAAGCAGTTCACCGCAGCGGAGTTTTCCGTTGTAGTTAAAGCCCATTGCACGGCCGTGTGCACCTGCATCGTGAATAATTACAAGATCCCCGCACTCAATTTCGGGAAGACTTCTCTGAACGGCAAATTTATCGCAGTTTTCGCAGAGGCTTCCTGTAACATCATAAACGTGATCTTTGGGACTGTTTTCCTTACCGCTTACAGTAACAGTGTGGTATGCTCCGTACATTCCGGGGCGCATAAGGTCTGCCATGCTTGCATCACATCCTATATAGTCGCGGTAAATCTTTTTTTCATGAATTGCAGTTGTAACAAGCCAGCCGTAAGGTCCGGTAATGGGGCGCCCGCACTCAAAACAGATGGCAAGAGGATCAAGCCCTGCCGGAACAACAACAGAATCGTAAAGCGTGCGTATTTTTTTTGCCACATACTCGAGGTCTACTTTTTTCTGCTCTTCCTTATACGGAATTCCAATTCCGCCGCCAAGATCAACAAATTCAATTCTGACACCTGTCTTTTCTTTTACTTCGACTGCAAGATCAAAAACAATATGCGCAGTATCAACAAAGAATTCCGGATTCAGCTCATTGGAAGCAACCATCGTATGAAGGCCAAAATGCTTTACGCCTTCGTCGCGGCATATTCTGTAGGCTTCAATCATCTGTTCGCGGGTAAGACCGTATTTTGCTTCTTCGGGCTTGCCTATAATGGCGTTTCCACCCTGCTTGAGCGGCCCCGGATTATATCTGAAGCAGATTGTGTCAGGCAGTTTGCCGCCGAGAGCTTTTTTCAAAAAATCTATGTGGCTTATGTCGTCAAGATTAATGATATTTCCGCGTTCGTAAGCATAGACAAATTCTTCTGCCGGAGTATCATTGCTTGTAAACATAACGCGCTGACCGCCGATTCCGCTTTTTTCAGAAAGAATCAGTTCCGGAAGGCTTGAACAGTCAGCACCGCATCCCTCGCTTTCAAGTATTTTAAGAATGTAGGGATTGGGAAGAGCCTTAACCGCAAAATACTCGCGGAATTCAGGAAAAATGGAAAATGCGTTTTTAAAATAGCGCATATTGTCGCGTATGGCCTTTTCGTCATAAATGTAAAAAGGCGTCGGAAACTTTTCTGCAACTTCTGTAAGCTGCGCGTGTGTCAGTGGAAAATTAGAACTCATAGAAACATTATGACAGTATCGATAAAATAAATCAATAAAGGCAAATGCAAGATTGTTATTGCAGCAAATTTGTTGTATATTTGAATAACAGAATTCAGAGAGAGGATTGCAATGAACGAAATTGAAATCAAGGCTCATGTAGAAAACCGTGAGGCACTTGTACAGCGGCTCAATCAGATTGCCACACTGCAGGCTTCCGTAACACGCGACGACACTTACTACAGTCTGCCTGTTCACGGGGCAAAACGGTTGCGCATAAGAAAGGAAAAATCTGCGAACAGTGAAAAAATTCTTGTCACCTACAAGAGAAAAGAACTAAGAAATGAAGGGTCAGGTTTCGAAACAGAAGTAAACGAAGAAATGGAATGTCTTGTAACAAACGCACTTCCTTTGGAAACATTCCTTCTGGACAGTGGTTTTACGGTTCATCTCAAAAAACACAAGGAAGTTTCGGACTGGAACTACACAGCAAAAGACAGTAAAGAAAATGACATTCCTGTTACACTCGAACTGTGCAATGTTCCGCCGCTGGGAGACTTTCTTGAAATTGAAATTCTTTCTTCTGAAACTGAACCGCAGAAAATTCAAAAACTTCAGGATCTTCTTCTTGAAGTTCTCGATCTTGTACAAATTCCGCGCAGTAAAATTGAATCACGTTATTATTCAGAAATGCTCAGGGAAGCAGCCGCTTCGTCAAAGAGCAGCAACTGATTGGAGGAAAAATGCTATTCAACAGAATTCTTTACAAAAAAGTGGCAAAGGCCCAGCTTAAAAACAGATGGAAGACACCCGTTCTTTCTACGCTTATTATACTGCTTCTGACACTTCTTCTGGGATCAAACGGTTATATTTCGGAACATCATTCCACAAGCCCCGATTCAGTCAGCGTCTATACAGGAGACGGCATTTCGGGAGTAACAATTTATGACTTTGTTTCTCCGGCCGAAGGAACGCTGGGCACTGTCTTTTTCTTCGTGACACTTGCCGTAACAGGAGTATTGATTCAGGCTTCGGCTCACCTTTACATAAGGCTTTCGCGCACTAGGGAACCGCAGAAGTTCGGTGTCTTTATTGAAGGATTTTCAAACTGGGCAAACGGAATTCTGGGCTTTCTCTGGTACATGCTCTGGGTTATGCTCTGGGCAATAGTGTTTTTTGTCCCGGGAATTGTAAAATCAATTGCCTATTCGCAGATGTTCTTTATTCTTGACGAGCATCCCGATATAGGCGTAAGAAAAGCAATGCGGGTCAGTAAAGAAATCACTAAAGGCTACAAAGGAGAACTTTTTCTTATGGGACTGAGTTTTCTGGGCTGGGAAATTCTGAACTGCCTTACAATGGGAATTCTGAGCCTCTGGCTGCGTCCCTACGAGTCAATGTCTTATACAAACGCATACCACGCTTTAATGTCACGCGCAATAAAGTCCGGTGAAATAACAGAAGCAGATTTAAGGAAGTAAATTATGTCAGAAAAAAAGACCAATAAAGGACTCTTTGTCTTTATAGCAGTCATTGTCATTGCAATTATACTAGCTGCAGCAAGCCTTGTTCTGTCCTTAAGAAGCCCTGCAGAAATAAAAATAAACACTTCTTCTGAAAATTCAGGCCCGGCAAAAATTATACGCACATTCCGTGATACAAAAAATATTCCCTACGGAAAAAAATATATTGCCCGGCTTGAAATCAAAGGAACAATCTGTGAAAGCGGCGATACATACAACCAGAAATGGCTTTTGAATACAATATCGGCACTTGCGCAGGACAAAAAAAATGAAGGTATAATTCTTTTCATAGACTCACCCGGCGGCGGAGTGTACGAGTCTGATGAAGCCTATCTTGCCCTTCTTGACTACAAAGAACAGACAGGCCGTCCTGTTTATGCCTATATGGGACAGCTTGCGATGCAAGCGGAGATATAACATACACGAACACAAAAAATGATGTAAAGGTAATATGCAAAAATTCCGAGGATGACATTATAAATGACAGAGAGATATATATACAGGGAAACAGAATAGACCTGAATTTCGTTTTTGATTGGAGCAAATACGACGGAACCGCAAGGAGAAAATACCTTAACATTGTTGATATGGGCGGCGGTGCCGTGTTGCTTGCATATAATGATGAAAATAAAAATGAAATCATTAGGTTCAAAAACGGGGAAAAAGAAGTTATATTTGACGATGACAAATATGCTTTTTTGCAACTCATTAACGGAAACGAATTGCTGCTTGTGGAATACTCGGAGGACGGAACAAAAAATTTGGTTGTTTATAACATCAGAGAAAAGACATTCACCTGCGCATATGAGGGGTGGAACGAAAATTTTGATTTGATAAACACATATCCCGGGGAAAAGAACTTGTGCATAAGCGAGAGATTCGGCAGAATATAAAGCTGAATATGGCTTGAGCATCACATTTTTTAATATTGAGCACGCAATGCTCAAAAAAGCAACGGAGGCTGCGCAAAGCACAGCCTCCGTTGCTTTTATATCATTCCGAGTATATATCCGAGTAAATCCTGCGGCTGTTCCTGCGGGCTTTCAATCAGGGCTTCGAGAAAGCCCTCCCGCACGCCAACGGAAAAAACCTCAATAAATGGGCAATCCATATACGAAACAACGGCATCGAGCACGGCAAGCCCGGGGGTAAGAGTTTGAGCACGCTTTGGCTCTATATCATTGAGCAGCTCAACCGTTTCCTCCGGTTGCTCACAGAGAACCTTGAGCATGGCGGAAAGCGCAGCAGCACTTATTGCACCCTCCGTTTTTACCGTTGTGCGGTAAAGGCGGCTTACGGTCTTTGCTGTACCGCCCATAGCAAGCAGATTTTTGCCGACTGGCACAAAGCCCGCCGCCGAAAGCTCGGATTTTACAAAATCCTCGATTGCGGCGGCTTCCTCCACGGTTGGGACCTTTCCGGAAACAAATTTTTTTGCCATTCGGCTGCTCCCAAGGGGAAAGCTTTTGCTCTTTGTGGGACCGTTACGGTCAAAGGTGAAAAGCTGAAGACTTCCGCCGCCAAGGTCGCAGCCGACTCCGCTTTCACAGTGCGAAGCACTCTTCAGCGCACGGTAGTCATAAGAGGCCTCTTCCTCGCCGCTTATCATTTTTATGTTTATCCCTGTGCGGAATGCAACCTGCTCCAAAACGGAATTCGCATTGTCGATATATCGCAGGGAGGCGGTGGAAAAGCACTCGATTTTGTCGCAGCGGTAGTGGCGGCAAGCCGCCTGGTGCTCTTCAATTGCCTGTATTGCATATTCTATGCCGTCCTGCGAAAGGGAATTGCCGATGGTGTTCTCTACAACACGGGAAAAGATAGGACAATCAAAAATTATTCGGTAACCGCCCTCGTCAGTTTCAAAAATATCAAGGCGAATTGTGTTTGTGCCGAAATCAATAATTCCGATACGCATAAAATCCTCCAAAATCAGTTTAGATTGACTTTTGCACTATTTCAACAACGGCGCAAAGCTCTTCGTTTCCAAAAATACATATATTCACAACGCCGTCTTCCTCGGTGGATTTTATAACCACGCAATCGCCAAAACGGAGCGGGCGTTTGTAGGAAATACGAAACGATGCGATAGCGGTGCTTTGTGCTGCGCTTTCGGGAAGAACCTCCTGCGCAAAGCAAAGATAATTTGTGTTATGCACATGTCCGTTGTAGTCGATGTCGGAGCGGCGAAGCGAAAAAGTTGTTTCGCCGGAAAAGCTTTTTGCAGGGACAAGGCGGCGAGGCTTTTCCGAAAAGACCGTTTTCCCTTCCGGAAGATATTTTTCCAAAACGGAACGGTTGGTTCTGATTATTCGGTTTTCGCAAAGGTCAAAAAGAGTCAGCTTTGCGGAAGCCTTAACAAGTGCGGTTCCGTCCTTGTCAAGGACAAGAAATTCTCTGTTTGAATAAGCAGCCGCCGCTCCGTCGGAAATCCATGTTTCAACACGGATTTCATCGTTGAAGGTCGGAGGCTTTATCAGCTCCACACGCCATTCCGCCAAAATCCACGCAACGCCGTGCATACTGTCTTCAACGGATTCGTCTGCGACGGAGGCTGAATGATGATCCGCCGCATTTTCAAGCACCTTGAGCAATGCGGGGAGCAGCATATAGCCGTCTGCACCAAAGTCGTCTATTCTTGTTGTCGCTTTCTCTCTGAAAATCATACTTTTCTCCGCAAAATGATATTATAAACCCATTTTAGCACAAAACACAAAATTGCGCCACAAGTTATTTGTCGAGGGAGCGAAGGTATGCCGAAAGAATATCAAGGGCGGTCGCCTGCTGGGCGGGCTTGCATGAAGAAAGTTTATCGAAAAGCTCCTCCCGCCGAAGCGTAATGGGCGATGTTTCT
>OQVL01001903.1_pt1 | contig 12694 bp, 9 predicted proteins | sample 1691501 | NCBI WGS metagenome assembly OQVL01 (sample SAMN03418253, study PRJEB22391) | human gut metagenome | biome: human-gut; feature: organic feature; material: feces | host: Homo sapiens | place: Tanzania | collected 2013-01
TTCGGAAGCTACTGATGTGCCACCAAATTTTTGCACAATAATAGACATAAGGCTATTTTGCGTTCCTTCCCTCAATGAGAGCCTGGGCAATATTAACAGCATTGGTAGCTGCGCCTTTACGCAAATTGTCGGCTACAACCCACATGGCGATACCATGCTCGGCAGTGGGATCGCGACGGATACGTCCTACCAAAACGAGATCCTGGTCTTCACCTTCAACAGGTGTGGGATAAAGCTGGTGAGACGGATCGTCCATTACTTGTACACAAGGAGCGGTACTTAAAATAGCTCTAGCTTCTTCAGGAGAACATTCTTTAGCGAAAGAAGCTTGCACCGCTTCGGAATGAGCGAAGAACACAGGCACACGCACACAAGTGGCCAATACCGGCAGGTCAGGAAGTTCCAAAATTTTCTTGGTCTCGTTGACCATCTTGGTTTCTTCTGTAGTGTTGCCTTCTGCGTCGAAACTACCAATCTGTGGGAATAAGTTAAAACCAATGCGCTTGGGGAAACAGGATTTGCCTTCGACAGTTTGTCCTTCAAGCATAGTTCTGGTCTGGCGACGCAATTCTTCCACGGCCTCTTTACCTGCACCAGAAACAGACTGATAAGTAGCCACACTGACACTCTTAAGACCGAAAGCTTTATGCAAGGGGGCCAAAACCGACATCATCTGAATAGTAGAACAATTGGGATTGGCAATGATGCCTTTATGCTCTTTTATAGCATGACCATTTACTTCCGGCACAACTAAGGGCACTTCGGGATCCATGCGGAAAATAGAAGAATTGTCTATAGCTACAGCACCGGCAGCGGCGGCCTTTTTCACATATTCGGCAGCAGCTACATCACCGCCGGCGAAAAGCGCAATATCGACGCCTTTAAAATCGAAGGTAGCAATATCAGCTACTACAAGAGATTGATCGCGGAATTTTACTTCCGAACCGGCCGATCTGGCCGTGGCCACAGCGCTCACTTTACCTATAGGCAACTGAGTGCGCTCGGCTAAAACTTTGAGCATCATTGAGCCGACCAAACCGGTAGCTCCTACAACAGCAAAATTGTATTTTTTATCGTTCATGCTCACATTTCACTTTCTATGGGGCGCTAATCTCGGCCCCAAGTTTGATCCGGTAAAACCGTATCAGTCAATAATATTTTCTAAGCCGACAACCATACCGTCTAAGTGGCGTACTTTTTGAATAGCGATAACTACTCCGGACATAAAACACTCGCGATTCGAAGCGCTATGGTAAATAGTCAGAGTCTCACCTTGACTGCCGAAAATAACTTCTTGATCAGCCAAGAATCCGGGCATACGCACCGAGTGAATACGAATGCCGCCGTATTTGCCACCTCTTGCCCCTTTTACAGACTCTTCGCCTTCAACTGGAGCCCTGAATTTACCACCAGAAGCTCTGGCCATAGCCTCAGCTGTGTACATAGCTGTGCCTGAAGGAGCATCTAGCTTGCGTTCGTGATGTTTTTCAATAATTTCAGCCCAATGGAAATACTTAGAAGCCATTTTGGCAAATTTCATCATCAAAACAGCTCCCATAGCAAAATTGGGGGCAAATAAAATGGGATGAGAGCTTTCTTTGGCTAAATTGGCTATGGCTTCAGAATCGGCATTAGAAATACCAGTAGAGCCGATAACACAAGCCACATTGTACTGAGCAGCCTTAAAAACTACTTCTTTAATAAAGCTGCCAGTGGAAACTTCTACCAAAACACCTCCGCGAGCAGCGGCCAAAGCTTGATCGATATCCGGAGTGACAATTACTCCACAAGGTTCACCAGTAACTAATTCTCCAATATCTTCGCCTAAATGACGGGCGTGACCGATAGCCCCCACCAACTCCATGCCGACCTGACCTAAAATGGTGCGCACAATTTCGCGCCCCATACGCCCGGTAGCTCCGGATACCACCACCGGAATTGGACTTAATACACTGTCCATTCGAACCTCCTAAATGTGAAACAAAATTTTACTTCTATCATTGTCGACTTAGTATCGACACTATTTACTGATTTATTACAGAGAATATATAGGACCGGCAGCAGCGGTCGTCAACTTATCCAAATCGAAAAATTCATGGGCGAACTCTATAATATCGCTATTTTTAACTTTGTCTAAATCTTGGCAAAGTTCTTCCAAGCTAATCTGACGTCCCCAAACCCGCTCATTTTGCACAATACAGCTCATGCGACCGAAGCTTGATTCTAAACTCAAGGCGTACGAACTCTTAATATGTTGGCGAGCTCTCTCCAATTCATCTTCGGTAATTCCTTCAGCCAGAATGCCTTTAAATATCTTGCGAATGCTGTCCATAACCGCAGAGACATTGGCCGCCGAGCAGCTCACCTCTACACCAAAGAGACCGGCGTCACTGTAAGTAGAGCGGAAAGTCTCTACCGAATAGGCCAAACCGCTCTTTTCACGTATTTCTTGGAAAAGACGACAAGAAAGTGAGCCGCCCAAAACACTGTCTAAAACAGACAAAACGCATCCTCGCGGATCATCTTGAGCTAGACATTGCCAGCCGCAGCAAATACTTACTTGTTCGGTGGGACGATATTTTACATTTGTTACCGCAGCCGGTTTAGGCGTACCTCCCGGAGGGCAAGCCCACCACAACTTCGGCCCGGCTTCATTGCTAAATTGAGAAACAGGTCGGCGCATCAACCACCCGTTTTGTAGGTAACGTTCGGTCAATCGTACCAATTTATCATGATCGACGGCTCCGGCAGCAGCCACAATAATACGATCAGGCCTGTAATGGCGGTGCAAATATTCAAAAAGCGCATTTTGAGTGAAGCTTTGCACCGACTCTATAGTGCCTTGAATGGGCTTGCCCAACGGATGATCGGGCCAAATCGAAGCATAAAAAAGGTCGGAAGCTAACTCGTCGGTCTCATCTTCCACCATTTTAATTTCTTCGCATACTACACCTTGCTCACGCCGCAACTCAGCTTCGTCAAACGAAGAATTTACCAACATATCCGCCAAAATTTCAAAAGCTTGCGCCACATGCTCACTGAGCACAACCGTATATAAACACGTTTGCTCTTGTTCGGTAAAAGCGTTCATGCGGCCGCCCAGAAGATCCATATCCTGAGCCAAACGCAAAGCCGTACGTCGCTCTGTACCTTTAAAAAGCATGTGTTCTAAAAAATGAGCCATGCCCAAATTGTACGGTTCATCGCAGCGAGTTCCGCTTTGCACCCATACTCCCAAAGAGCAGGAGGCAAATTGAGGAATCTGCTCACTGATTACCAAAATACCATTGGTTAATTCGGTCTTCTTAATCATCTCAATTTAAAAAAGCTTGACATACTCCCCATGCCTGAAGGCGGGGGCTTTACGGCACTTGTGGTAGAGACCGCTTTTTCTTGCCTGTATCCTTCTTTCCTTTACCAGACAAAAGAGGAAGAGAAAAAACAAAAAATGAAATTTCGCGCCGCAAATTTTTCCTGTCATGGGTTGGGACGTTTTATGTTAGCAGAATTGGCTATCCGCAACTTTGCATTGGTGGAAGATGAGACTTTTTGTTTTGTAGATGGTCTCAATATGCTTACCGGCGAAACTGGAGCAGGCAAATCCCTGATCATCGACGCCATGGGATTTTTACTGGGCTCAATGGTGAGAGATAAGCCTTTGCGCAGCGGAGCAACCAGCGGTTTTGTAGCCGCCAGATTCGTAAACATTCCCACCGAAGTGACTCACAAATTGGCAGAACTAGGCTTTGAAGAAAATGAGGAAGACGAGTTGCTCCTCAATCGCGATTTTAAAGCTGCCGGTCGAGCTTCTTGTCGCATTAACGGTAAACCGGCCACTTTGGCGATTTTGCGTGAAGTAGGTTCAATGCTGGTAGATTTGCATGGCCAACACCAGCAATATTCTTTACTGCGCTCCAACGATCACTACAAAGTGCTAGATCGCTATATTATTTCTCAAGATCCGTCTTATGAGCAACTCCTAAGCGGCTACGCCGATTCGTATCGCCGCTGTCGCGAATTGCATAAAGAATTGCAAGAATTGCGCGAAGGCGAGCGCTCCCGCTTGCGTGAAATAGACTGGGCTCACCACGAACTCAACGAGATAGACGAAACGTCACCGCAGCCAGGCGAAGATATAAAACTCGAAGAGCAAATAAAAATTCTGGCCGCTGCCGCCGACTTGCGCAACGGTGCTTTGTCAGCTCATGCCGACTTAACTTCTGACGGCGGCCCTCGCGAACTTCTAGCCAGAATTTGCGGAAGCCTGGCTTCTTTACAAAGCCAAGATAAACGCTTAACTCCAATAGTCGAAAGCTTAAATGAAGCTTTGGCCATCATGGACGACAATATTTACGAATTGAGCGCTTACGCCGACGGCATTGTCTCCGACAGTGAAAGTTTGGAAGCTTTGCACAATCGTTACGACAAATTGCGTACGATTATGCGCAAATATGGCCCTTCTATAGAAGAAGTTCTGCAATATCGTCAACAAACGGCCAATCATTTAGAGCTATTGGAAAACAGCGCTTCACGTTCTGAACATTTAGAGCACGAATTGCTAGACTGTCTTAGACAGAGGGAAAAATTTATGGAAGAGATTTCCTCGTCGCGCCACAGTCACGCCAAGGAGCTATCTAAAGCCGTAGAAGAGGAATTGGCCAAAGTGGATATGCCCCATTGCCGTTTCGCTGTTTCTTTTGCCGATAATCTTAACCATGATTCTAAGGCTGATGAGCTAACAAATTTCGTGTCCCAATATAAAGAGATTGCCTCACACGGAGGCGACATTATCGAATTTGTGATCGCTCCCAACCCAGGAGAAGCTCCCAAACCTCTGGCCCAAATAGCTTCAGGTGGTGAAATTTCCCGCATTATGTTGGCTTTGCTCAGTTTATTTTCTGAGTTCCAAAAAACGGCCACTTTCTTCTTTGATGAAATAGATACAGGTTTGGGAGGCAATGCTGCTCAAGCAGTGGCAGAGCGATTGCGAGGTTTAGCTTCACGCTCGCAAGTTATATGTATCACCCATTTGCCTATTTTGGCTGTAGCAGGCGATCGCCACCACTACTTATATAAAGAAGTAAACGGTGGACGCACGGCAACTCACGTGCGCATTTTGGAAGGAGCTGAACGGGAAAAGGAAATTGCTCGCATGATGAGCGGAGGCGCCTCTTTGGATCAAGCTTTAGAACATGCCCGCTCCCTTTTGCGCAATGCTCAAACCCGCAACTAACGCCGATCTTGACGTGTAGTAAGTTCCAAGTAAAATACTTGGGTTAATTAACTTTTTACCAACTTGCCATATTGGCTGCATATTCCTATTTTTCTGCCACCAAAGGCACCTCAGGAGGCTACTCTTGTCTAAGCATCTGATTATCGCCGAAAAACCCAGCGTTGCCAAAGATATTGCCAAAGCACTGGGCGGTTGCAAAGATGAAAAAGAATACTTGGAGAGTGAAAACAACATTATTACCTGGGCAGTAGGCCATTTGGTAGAATTTATTGCTCCTGAGGAAATAGATCCTAAATACAAAGCTTGGAAGTTGGAAGATTTACCCATTATTCCTAAGAGCTTCAGCTTAAAAGCTAAAGATAAATGCACAACCCGTTTGCGCATTATTGCCAAATTGGCCAAAAGGGCCGATGTAGAAGCGGTAGTCAACGCTTGTGATGCCGGACGTGAAGGCGAACTTATTTTCCGAGAATTGGTCTCTTTTTGTAAAATTAAAAAGCCTATATTGCGCCTATGGTTGCAATCTATGACTCCAGAAGCTATACGCAGCGGTTTTGCTTCTCTCAAACCTGGTACCGATTATGAAAATTTGTATCAAGCAGCCCAATGTCGCGCTGAAGCCGATTGGCTTATTGGTATCAACTCTACCCGCGCTCTCACTCGCCGCTTAAAAACACGCACCGAAAAGGTCTCTTGGTCGGCTGGCCGCGTCCAAACTCCCACTTTGGCCATGTTACAAAGTCACGAGTTAGATATATTAAAATTTCGCCCAGCTCCTTATTGGCGCTTAAAAGCCAAGTTTGATATTCCTATCAATCAAGAAAATGAAACCAAGCCGCACACCTATGAAGCGGTATATTTCGATTCAAAATTTGATCCCAAACAAATCTCCGAAGAGAAAAACTTCAAAGGTCGCGATGAAGCCGTCTTTGATCGGGCTGTAGCCGAACATATCGAACAAGCGGTCAAAGGCCGCCAAGCCCAAGTAGAAGAAACTCGCAAAAATAAGCCGGAAGCCGCTCCGCCTCTATTTGATCTGACTTCTTTGCAACGCGAAGCCAATAGGCGCTTTGGTTTATCGGCTAAAAGCACTTTGGCCGCCGCTCAGCGTCTGTACGAAAGTCACAAACTTATAACCTATCCGCGTACTTCTTCCCGCTGTCTGCCTACCGACTATGTAGGCCAAGTTAAGCGCATTTGGAGCGGCATGACCACTTATGCTTCCCGCGCTGAAGAAGGCGGCTTAAATTTTCCTCTCTATGCAACAGCTGCTCAAAAGCTCTTAGCCGAACCGAAATTGCGCAATTATGGCAAAATTTTTGACGATTCTCGTATTTCCGATCACTTTGCCATTATTCCCACCACTCAGCTGGCCGGCCGCAATTTGCGCGACGACGAAGCCAAAATTTATAATTTAATCTTGCGTCGCTTTTTGGCGGCTTTCTTCCCTCCTGCCGTCACTACAGTTATCGAGCGAATTACCACCGTAAAAGTAGAAAATGAAACTTTTACTTTCCGCACCAAAGGAAATTTCTTGAGCGAAAAAGGTTGGAAAGAAGTTTACGGTTACGATTCTAAAGAAGAGTGTTCGGCTCTTCCCGAATTAAAGACTTCTCCTCAAGTTCCGGCCCTAGCTCGCAATAAAGAAATTGCTCTAAAAGATGAAATGACCAAGCCTCCGACGCGCATTACCGAAGCTAGGCTTTTGAGCTTAATGGAAAATGCCGGCAAACAAGTTGAAGACGAAGAACTCTCCAATGCCATAGAAGAAACCGGCTTAGGCACTCCCGCTACTCGCGCCGAAATTATTGAGGCTTTGCTCACTAGAGGCTATATAGAGCGTGCCGATAGAGCTTTAAAGACCACCACCAAAGGCATAATTTTAATCGATTTGCTCAAGCGTATAGGTTGCCACCGCTTGGCTTCTCCGGAATTGACCGGCCGCATGGAATACAATCTCAATCAAGTAGAACACGGAACTTATAAGCGCAAAGCTTATATGAACGATATTGTCGACTACACTAAAGAGATTGTTTCCAAAACCAAAAATTTTGAATATGCCGATATTTATGCCGACGAGAAACCTTTAGGTCTTTGTCCGGTGTGCCATAAGCACCAAGTTTATGAAAAGATGCGTTTCTATGCCTGTGAAGCCAATCAAGGCAAAGACGGCGAGGGCTGCTCTTTTATCGTCTGGAAAGACAAAAATGGGCGTTACATCGATACCCGCACCATGAGCGAGCTTTTAGAAAAAGGCGAAACCGACTACTTGGAAGGCTTCAAGGGCAGTGGCAAACAGACTTACAAAGCCAAGCTTCGTTTCCAAAACAATACCATAGAGCTGGAAACTGACGGTGGCACCATAGTTTCCGACGCAGTTTCTTTGCCAGTTAGCGACGAAATTTTAGGCCCATGTCCTTTCGATAAAAATTGCCACGTTACAGAAAACGCTTCCAGTTATCAATGTCAGCAAGTATGTGTCCAAAACGGCTCCCACAAAAAAGGTTTTACTATGCCTCGCCTAATTTGCCAACGCCCTATAAGCCACGAAGAATTGGCCTATTTCTTGGAGCACGGGCGCACCGAATTGCTGGAGAACTTTATTTCCAAATACAACAAGCCTTTCAAAGGCTATGTTGTGCTTAACCCCTCCACAGGCCGCTACGGCTTCGAATTTATGCCTCGCTTCCCCAAAGCAGCTCCCTCCGAAGCTCCCAGCTCCACTTCTACCGAAAACGCCAAAGCGCCAGCGGCCGCCGCAACTGAAGCTAAGCCCAAGCGTGCTACGCGCAAAAAGGCTACTGCCGACAACAGCGACGCAACCACTGCTGCAGCCGAAGCTAAGCCTAAGCGCACTACGCGCAAAAAGGCTACTGCCGACAGCAGCGACGCAAAATAATCGGCAGCAGAAATACGCATACACGAAAGTAAACCGAGCTTCTTAACTCATATTTACCGAACAGAGGGCAATTTTTTGTACAACTCGAAGTTTTAGAGTCCAGAAAATGCTTTCAGGAAGGATTTAAATCGATGAAGAAGCTCGGTATCTTGGCGGCTTCGGCCGTCATTTCTTTAGCACCGCTATATGCAGAAGCGTTGCCCAAGTCGGCAGATACAACACCCAAAACAAAGGCGGCGGCCGCAACAGGCACTCTGCACCAGGACAGCCGAGGTTCAAAAGCGAAAACAAAGAGCCTAAATTCTTCTTCTCGGAGTGATAAAGTGACTGTCCAAAATCAAGAAAATACAACTGTAGTCACCCCCGGCATGACTCCAGCTCAGATGAAAGCTTTCTTCTTAGAGCAAACCAGGCGCAGCCTGACCAGCTGGGAAGCAAAAAATTACAATATAAGCAACCATCCTCCTTTTCAAATTGATTCTCCTCAAGCTAGTCAATTCTGTATTACTCCTGAAATAGCCAAAGCGATTAACTTGAGAGCTCAAGTAGATGCTTTTGCCAAAGAAGCCAAAGTTTCCACAGCCGGCGTACGCGAAAATCAAAACGTACTTTGCCCTTGGGATCATCGCTACCGTATCAATGAATATATGCTGGCTTTAATGGCCGAATCATTGAGCAATATTGTGCCCCAATTGCATAAAGAGCATATTGCCTCTCTGCCGGTGCGCACTCCTGAAGAAGTAGCCAAGCACCTCGGCCCCCAGGGAGTAAAAACTATCGAAGCCATTTTTGGTATGCCTTTGGCCCAAGCCATGGATTTCGTGCGTAAAAACCCTGTTCGCATCGTCGGCGGAGAAACACGTTCAAATACTCCACGTTTCGTAGGCTTAGTTTCTCGCATTTATGCTGCTCGCGGTTTTAATGTATTTTTGACCGAAAATGCCGATAATAAAGATACTTCCACCATTTTCATGTGGAGTTTCTTAACTTATATGTTGGGCTTATCTGGAGGCGACTATTACACTTCCAGCCATGGCGCTCCTCAAAAACAGAGCGACAAAATTCTCGGCCCCGATGGCTCCCAGTATTTGCCTCCGGAATATTCCAAGATCGTCGAGCAAATGTACAAAATTTTAGAGCAGTGCGAAACTACCGGCTATACCATAAAATTGGCTGCCGCCGACGATCCTTTACTGCACCACAGCTTAACTTACAAACGTATGTGCAGCCTTTACGCTGACTACTTGCGCAAAGGCCCCGCTTCTCCAGCGGCCTTAAAGACCGTCAAAAAAGCTATCGACGAAGGTATGCGCCTCAAACTCGATTTCTTCGGTGGCGCCGGCTACAAGACCATCGCCCCTATTCTCGAAGAATTGGGTATAGATAAAGCCTTTGAAGGCGGCTACATTCGCACTCAAGAAGATCCTTTCTTCCACAATATCGGTTTCCGCGTAGCTCAGAAGAAAAACTCTTCCGAATATGAAGTGGTTCACGATAGCGTAGACGCCAGCATGCCCATTGTTGTTAAGTCGGCCAATTACGGCGTCATCTTAAAAGATGCTCCCATTGGCCAAATCGTCTTCAATGTCGATCCCGACTCCGATCGCTTTGTGGCCGGTCAAATCGTCCCCGTCAGCGAAGAAGCTAAATTGGCAGCCGACGGTATCAGTTCTATCAAGATAACTGACGACAAAACTTTTGCTCTCTTCTCGCCCAACCAGTTCTTCCTTATGTTGGCCGAAAGCGACCGCGCCAGTATGGAAGACGACGGCAGTTGGAAAGATTATTCCAGTTTTGATATCCACACTTACGTATCCGCTCTTTCCTGGGACGAGTGGGCTCAAAAGCACGATATTCCTGTCGTGCGCACTCCTGTAGGCTTCAAAGAGATTGCCGCTGTGGAGCGCAATGTTGAAAAAGCCATGAGTGAACATCCCGGAGAAGTTGTGGCTGTTTACGACGAGCTCGGCAACAAGATCGTTATTGGCCCCAAACCCAAAGTACATCACGCCGGCGAAGAGAGCGGAGGCAAAATTGGTGGCCCGCGCGAGCCTATCTACAATATTTTAGGCCAAAAGATCATTGCCATGCGCGAAAAGAGCAGCGGAGAAGCTTGCATTTCTGCCGTAGTTATGGTCTCCAAGCTCTACTTGAAATACAAGGAAACTGGCAATATTGCCGATCTCTTCTTGCACAATCATCTCTCCGATCTTTTCACTAGAGATGCCATTGCCAACAAAATGGAGTTCCGCGGTGACAAGATTCACTACAACGAAGCTATTTTCGATCCCGAAGAGTTGGCTAAAGCTAAAGCTGCCGGTATTGCCGAAAAAGATCGCTTCAACAATTACTTCCGCCGCTTAGCTTTGGCTATGAAGGATCCTTCACTCACCAATAGAGGCAAGGTACTCAGTTTAGATGAGGTAAAGGCTATTTTGACTGAAGCTATACCCGGTATGGCCGACGAGTGGCAAGCTCTCGAGCGTATCGACGTTTGGTCAGACGGTTTGCAGCTTTGGTTTAAAGGTGCCAAAGTACGTGACATTTGCTTACGTCCTTCTGGAACCGATGCTAAATCGAAAGTTTATTTCGATGGCACAGACAAAGCTTACATGAACGAAGTCTTCCAAAAATATTTCCGTGACTTCCCTGCTACTCCCACTCCTCTCTACAAAGAGTTGCTTAAAGAAGATAAGTAGCTATTGAGTTGAGTTAAAACAAAAAGCCTTCGTCGGCAAATGCTGAGGAAGGCTTTTTGTTATACGAATTGCTGTGCTGTACTAGCGCGATCGTAGCAAAAGTCTTGACATAAGATAGCAAAAGTATTAAAATTTGGCCCTAAAGTTTTCGGGGTGAGCAATCCCGATCATTACCCGGCTGTTTATTACCCCAATATTTGGCCGTGACGGAAGGAGGGGAACGCATAATGGAAACTACAGTTGGTGAGAACGAACCTATCGAAACCGCTTTGAAGCGTTTCCGGCGTCAATGCCAGAAAGAGGGCGTGTTGGCCGAAGTTAAGAAGCGCGAGTATTACGACAAGCCCAGTGTACGTCGTAAGAAGAAGGCTATCGCCGCTCGTCGCCGCCGATGTACTTAGGCCTCGTTCTTGCTGCGGTGATGTGTGCCTGACCGATATTATCAACAGAGAGCCTGAGCGGAACCGCAACGTGCTTCAAATGCATACCGATGAGCGTAAGTCCGATGTCAAGCCCTGCATCGGCTTTGATTTCCTCAACGGCAACCGGCTCTTCAAAGTTTTCATAAGCGGTGGTCGCAAAGCTTCCGCCTGCTTTCGGCTTTGGAACAACACAGACAATTTCATAGCCCCTCTTTTCGGCTGCTTCCTTCTCAAGAATGATTGCACGGTTGAGATGTTCGCAGCACTGAGCGGCAAGAAAAATACCCTTTTCCCTGAGATAGGGGTATATTCCGGCAGAAACGTCCTGAGCCGCCTCAAGAGATGAGCCTTTTCCGATTGTTTCTCCGACTATCTCGCTTGATGAACAGCCGACCACCAAAAGGTCGCCCTTTTTGAGCCCTGCTTTTTCAACAAGCTCCTTGATAACTTTTTCAGCTTGAGTTTTAATGTCGGTCATATGTGTTTCCTCCTTAGGCTTAAATCCAGTTTAACTGCGTTTAGTGAGTTCGGCAACGGCACAGTAGTGAAGAACCTCAAAATACTTCGGAAATCTTGAAGCGAGAAGCTCAAGGTGTTCTTTTTCAAATTCTGAGACTTCCTTTTCTGAAAGCGAAGCGCCGATTCCACGGCAGGCTTTTATCCGTCCATTCCATGATTCGCGAGTAAAATGAACCTTTAGTGGAAATTCTTCGTGATGTACAAGTTGAAAATATTCGTTGTAGATTTCTGGAATTTGGATTTGATGGATTGTTTCTCGTCCACCACTCCAATTTGGGCTATACTTTAGAACAAGATCCTCACTGGCTCTTGCAATTTTGTCATCGAAAGGAAGCCAAGCCATATAAAGAATCAAAAACCGGCCTTCTTTCTTTAGTATTTTGTGAAAATTTGGAGCTGTTACTTTGTGTTTGAAATACCAAAAACACTGGCATGCTGTTATAATATCGAAAGTTTCATTTGGAAAATTTAAATCTTCTGTTGAGCTTACAAAATAATTAATTTTCTTTCCAATTGAAAGAAGTTTTGCCTGTTCTATCTGGTTTTCTGAGATGTCCGCTGCCGTCCATTCTGCACCGTAGTGGTAAAGATTACGTGGAATAACTCCAGTTCCCGTTCCAATATCGAGTACGGACTGTCCTTTTATGCAAAGCTTGCGTTTTATAATTTTATCGTAAAATTCTTTCGGGTATATGTCGCGGTATTTTGCGTAATCCGATGAAGTCCGTCCCCAGTCAAAAGCCTTTCCTTTGTCAATATTTTCGTCTTTTATTAACATTCTGTACCTTTTAATTTAAAAAGAAAATTAAAATCAAAATTTTTATTCAAATTTATGTTTAGTTTTATCCGCAGGTTGTTTTCTTATGCTTGTTATTTCTCCGCAGATTCCGCCTTTTTTAGTTCTGCCGCAAGGTCGGAAAAT
>OQVL01001904.1_pt1 | contig 12692 bp, 10 predicted proteins | sample 1691501 | NCBI WGS metagenome assembly OQVL01 (sample SAMN03418253, study PRJEB22391) | human gut metagenome | biome: human-gut; feature: organic feature; material: feces | host: Homo sapiens | place: Tanzania | collected 2013-01
GTTTAATGCTATCTCCGTGAGAGATGCAAACTCTGGAAGCATCGTAGAGCAACTTACTGGGAAAAAACCGGTATATAATCTGGACCCGGTTTTGACTTATGACTATATGAATTGCTGCGACAGGATTCCACAGATCGAAGCAACCGAGAAATATTTGATTCTGTATGCATACGCTGGGCGTATTTCCAACGAAGAGGCAGATTGGATAGCAGAATATGCAAAGAAAAAGAATTTGAAAGTTTATGCCATTGGAGGCATCCAGAAGTGTTCAGACCGGTTTGTCGACTGCTCGCCGGGACATGCAATGCCTGTGGCTGCTATGTGGAACTGCGCGCAGTCGCACAGGTGTCGCATTGCCCGAAGAAAAAATGGTGAGATTATAAAAAAACAAAAGAAAAACGCTTCCCGGGGTGGAAGCGTTTTTGTGTATACATATTATTTATTGTCTGCTGCAGGTGTATTCGATTCTAACGGCATATAATTGATGCTCACCTGGATGTCCTGCGCATAGTTGCCGAATGTTTTGCCAGGATGCATCGCAGTATATTCTCCTGCCTCTACCTGATAACGGCTGATGGAGAGAATCTCCAGCAAATCCTCTACAATACCCTTGGCATCATAGAAATCAATCATATCGCTGTCATTGCTCCAGCCTACTGGATTGCGACGGCCTGTCATAAAGCCAGCTACCTTTACAACCTCTCTTGGCAGTTCAGTCAATGGCAGAGCCTTTGGATAAAACACAGGCGCTACATCAAAAATCTTAATATCCTCGTTCTTGCGAGACAGATTGCGAACTGCATTTTCCAAAATACTGCCTAACAGAGTAGTGCGTACTAATGGGAATTCATCAGTTAGAGGATTCATAATAGGAATAGCCTTGCGAAGACTGCTTTCCTGTGGTATTTCCATCTTGTCAAAGATATCAGGGTTAGTAAAGCTGAAGGAAACCTCCTCGCTAAGGCCCATATGGCTCAAAGTCAGCTTCAATCTGTCCTCAAACATCTGGGCAGGCTTCTGGCCACCCTGAGTAACATTGCCTCGTGGCGTAGTAGAATGAATATTGTCAAAGCCGTAGATGCGAGCTATTTCCTCAGAGAGATCCTCCATAAAGGTTACATCATTGCGCCAGGATGGTACTTCTACACTATATACACCATTACCAGCCTCAGAAACTTTGAAATAAAGCTTCTCCAGAATATCAATCATTTTCTCTGCTGGCAAATCAGTTCCCAAACGATTGTTAATCTGCTCAGGAGTGAATTTTACATGAACAGGCTCCTTAGCTGTTGGATATACATCTACCACACCCTGAGCTACAGTACAAGCCCCCATATCCTGCAGCAGCTGGGCTGCTCTATCCAGAGCACGAATAGTGCCTGTTACATCGGTGCCACGCTCAAATCGTCCAGATGCCTCAGAATGCAGACCACAGCCTCTGGAGGTACGACGGATGCTAGGACCATTAAAGCAAGCTGCTTCCAGTACAATAGTGGTAGTTTTCTCAGTAACCTCAGTTTCCAAGCCACCCATAACACCAGCCAAGCCAGCTGCCTTTTCAGCATCAGCAATAACCAGTTCTGTACCCTTGGCCAAACGCTGGGAATCATCCAGAGTATGCAGGTTTTCCCCTGCTACAGCCTTGCGGGCTACCAGACTATGACCAGCAATTTCATCATAATCATAAGCATGCATAGGCTGTCCCAGCTCTACCATAACGAAATTGGTAACATCAACTACATTATTGATATCACGGATACCAGCCCCTTCCAAACGCTGCTGCATCCACTTTGGCGAAGGACCAATTTTTACATTTTTCAATACACGACCGGAGAAGCGACTGCACAGATCATGCGCCTCAATGCCGATTTTAATCATATCAGCAGCCTTGGCAGCATCATCCTCATTAACCTTGATTTCTGGCCACTTTGGCTCATTGCCAGTAAGAATAGCTACCTCGCGAATCAGACCAAAAACACTAAAGCAATCCCCTCTGTTAGCTGTCAGCTCAAATTCCAAAACCACATCATCCAAGCCAAGAACCTCTGTAACTGCTACACCAACTGGAGTATCCTTTGGCAGAATATAAATGCCATTCAGCTGCTCTTCCGTCATATTGGTGGTGTCCAGCTTCAACTCATCGGCAGAACATAGCATACCGTTGGATGGTACACCACGAAGCTTGCCCTTAGATATCTTCTGTCCTGTTGGCAGCTTAGCACCTACCATTGCTACAGGAACAATATCATCCTGATGAACATTCTGAGCACCAGTAACAATCTGTACAGGCTCGGCTCCACCTACATTCATGGTGGTAATAAACATATGATCAGAATCTGGATGAGGAACGATATTTTCTACCTTGCCGGTAACAACCTTTTCCAGTCCTTCATCGGCACGAATAACATTTTCCACAGGAATCCCTGCCATTGTCAGCTTATCAGCCAATTCCTCGGCGGTTTCTGTGAAATCTATATAATCATGAAGCCATTTTATAGATACCTGCATTTTCTCAATCCTCCCTATTACCAGAACTGCTTCAAGAATCTCAAATCGTTGTCATAGAACAAACGCAGATCCTCAATACCATAACGCAGCATAGCAATACGCTCTACACCAAGGCCAAAGGCAAAGCCACTAACCTTTTCAGGATCATAGCCACTCATTCTTAATACATTTGGATGAATCATACCAGAGCCAAGAATCTCCAGCCAGCCAGTACCCTTGCAGACACGGCAGCCCTTACCCTGACACATAACACAGGAAATATCTACCTCAGCACTAGGCTCAGTAAATGGGAAGAAGCTTGGACGGAAACGTACCTTTACCTTGTCGTTGAAAATCTGCTTCAGGAAGTTCTCCAAGGTGCCTTTCAAATCAGCCAGACTGATGTCCTTATCAATAACCATACCCTCAATCTGAGTAAACATTGGAGAGTGGGTAGCATCATAATCATCCCGACGATATACACGACCAGGAGCAATCATACGGATTGGACTATTAGGCTCATGGGCCTCCATAGTTCTAGCCTGTACAGGAGAGGTCTGGGAACGCATGAGAATATCTTCACTAATATAGAAGGAATCCTGCATATCACGAGCTGGGTGATCCTTAGGCAGATTCAATGCCTCAAAGTTATAATATTCTTTCTCAATTTCTGGGCCTACCTCTACAGTAAAGCCCATCTTCATAAAGATAGCTTTGATTTCCATCAAGGTCATGGTCAATGGATGAATATGACCACGAGGTGCACGGCGTCCTGGCAGAGTAACATCAATCTTCTCATTTGCCAAACGCTTCTGCAGCTCCTTCTCCCGCAGCTCTTCATTTTTCTCTGCAATTAGCTGTTCCAGCTGCTGACGAGCCTCATTAACAATCTGACCAATACGAGGGCGATCCTCCTTGGACAGCTGTCCCATACCTCTCAGGATACTGGTTAATTCACCTTTTTTGCCCAGATACTTGACTCTGATGTCATTCAGATCTCCAAGGCTGCTTACTGCCTGCTTTACAGCCTGAGCAGCTTCCTGCCGCAGCTGTTCAATCTTTTCTTCCATGTTATCCTCCTTTATCTATCCGGGAGCAGAACAACAAAAAAGCCCTCGCCCCCATAGCTAGGGGCGAAGGCAAATAACTTGCGGTTCGCGGTACCACCCTAATTTTTACTTAATTAACTCCCTAACGCGGAAAACGTTCTGACTACATCTCTTCACCAGAATAGCTCCAGAGCGAACTTCATCTATTTGATACTGTTCCGGTTCCACCCTTCCGGCACTCTCTATAAGTCTGCAAACAGATTACTTTCTCCTTCTTTGCTGTACCATGTATTTTAACACTATTTTTATTACATGGCAACTATTTTTCCTGGCCAGGTCCAAGATGCATCCTTATTATCAGGTATTGCGAATATTACCACAGATTCGTTCAGCATATGTCTTAAGCTCATTCAGTTCCCTAACTGACAAGCCGTTATAAGCCATATTTACCCAATCATCCTCTATCTTCACAATAGCCTCACCAATAGTTCTGCCATCCTCAGTAAGGAAAATATGATTTCTACGGTGATCCTGAGGATCCTTTAGCCTATGAATCAAGCCTGCTTCGCTAAGAGCATTGAGCTCTCTGGTGACAAAAGCCTTGTCCATGCTCAATCTGTTGCTGATATCATCCTGTACCAGACCTTCATTTTCAAAGACTGCATAAAGCACAGAACCTCTAGAGCTGGTTTTGATTCCCAGTGGCTGCAAACGAGCCATCATAAATTCCTTGTGCCGCTGACGGATGAATGATACCAATGTATCTATCTCATCCCTGACCTTCCTATTTTCCATATAGCTGCCCCTCCCTACATAAAACATAAAACTATACGGCAAATTTTCCTACACTTTTTGATTATATAAAAAATTGCAACATTCGTAAATATCAAATGTGCATTTCTGTATATATTTACAAAAAATGGACTTAATGCCTACTCACCATAAAAATTAATTTTTTTACAATCTACACTTAAAATTCTCATAAGCAAATTTCTTAATACACTTTAACTCGTCCTGACTATCTACATAGTAAATATCAGGCAGCGCCATACCATTAAATGTATTATTTTTTACCATAGTATATATGGCCATATCACCAAATACAAGCCGCTGCCCACACTGCAAAGGCTCATCAAAGGAATAAATGCCTATATTATCACCAGCTAGGCAGGTAGCTCCTGCCAACATATAGGAATATGTCTTTTCGCCCTCCTCGCCACTATTAAGAAGAGGTGGTCTATAAGGCATTTCAATAACATCTGGCATATGACAGGCAGCAGAGGCATCCAGAATAGCTACCGGCATTTCCCGTTCCGGCCCCTCTATCAGCTCCAATACCTCTGTTACCAAGAAACCTGCATTAAGAGCTACAGCTTCCCCAGGCTCCAAATAAACCTTCAAGCCGTATTTTTCCTGCATGCGATTGATGCATTTTTCCAATAAAGGAATATTATATCCCTCTTTGGTAATATGATGTCCACCGCCAAAATTAATCCATTTTAGCTGAGGTAGATATTTGCCAAATTTTTCCTCTACAGCCTCCAAGGTTTCTGCCAAAGGCTCTGCGCCCTGCTCACAAAGAGTATGGAAGTGAAAGCCTGTCAATCCCTCCAGCTCCTCTGGCTGAATTTCGCTGATTTTCGCTCCCAATCTGGACAAAGGAGAGCAGGGATCATAGATAGCATGATCCTGAGTCGAATGCTCTGGGTTGATGCGCAAACCGCATTCTTTATGAGCTGCCAAGGCTCTCTCCCGAAATTTTTTCCACTGAGCCACAGAATTAAAAACAAAATGGTCGCAGTATTGCAACAACTCAGAAAATTCTTTATCCTGAAAGGCTGGATTAAAAACATGATTCTCCCCAGGAAATTCCTCATAGGCAAGACGAGCCTCAAAAAGGCCACTGGCAGCAGCCCCTTTGAGATACTTGGCAATCAGGGGATAACAGGCATACATGGAAAAAGCCTTTTGGGCCAACAGAATACTGCAGCCTGTTCTATCCTGAACTTCCTTAAGAATTTCCAAATTGTGAATTAATTGCTTTTCATCAATAACATAGGCCGGCGTGGCAACCTCCTGCAACCAAGCAGGCTGCTTCTCCATAGCTGCCATTAGTCAACCAGCTCCGGATTGAAGCTTTCCTGCCAAGGCAATCCCCATTTATTCAGCGCATCCATAAATGGATCTGGATCAAATTCTTCAATATTATATACGCCTGGCTTGCTCCAGGTACCGTTCATTACCAGCATAGCACCAATCATAGCAGGTACACCGGTGGTATAGGAAACAGCCTGAGAACCAACCTCCTTGTAACATTCCTGATGATCGCAGACATTGTAGAGATAATAGGTCTTATCCTTGCCATCCTTCTTGCCCCGGAAGATACAGCCAATATTGGTCTTACCTACAGTTCTTGGGCCAAGGCTGGCTGGATCAGGCAATACTGCCTTCAAGAACTGCAAAGGAATAATCTTCTTACCCTCAAACTCAATTGGCTCAATAGAGGTCATGCCTACATTCTCCAGACATTTGAGGTGACGGAGATAGCTTTCCCCAAAGGTCATAAAGAAACGAATTCTCTTAATACCGGGAATATTGATACCCAAGGACTCTAACTCCTCATGATGGAGCAGATACATATCCTTTGGACCTACCTCTGGGAAATTGTATACCCGCTTAATCTCCATAGGCTCTGTTTCTACCCACTTGCCATCTTCCCAATAGCTTCCCTTGGCAGAAACCTCTCTAATGTTAATCTCTGGATTAAAATTAGTAGCAAATGGATAGCCGTGATCTCCTGCATTGCAATCCAGAATATCAATATAATTAATTTCATCAAAATGATGCTTCAAGGCATAAGCACTAAATACACCGGTAACACCAGGATCGAAGCCAGAGCCTAACAGAGCAGTAATACCAGCCTTCTCGAACTTCTCACGATAAGCCCACTGCCACTTGTATTCAAACTTAGCAGTATCCTCTGGCTCATAGTTAGCAGTATCCACATAGCTAACCTTGCACTCCAGGCAGGCATCCATAATGGTCAAATCCTGATATGGCAGAGCCAAATTCAACACTACATCTGGCTTTACCTTGTTAATCAGAGCTACCAGCTCCTCCACACTATTGGCATCTACCTGAGCTGTAGTAATCTTGCATTTGCCACCAGAAAGCTTTTCCTTCAAAGCATCGCATTTGCTAACAGTACGGCTGGCAATGCAAATTTCATTGAAAACATCGCTATTCTGCACACATTTGTGAATGGCTACGCTGGCCACACCGCCACAACCGATAATTAACGCTTTTCCCATATTTATACCTCCAAATAATTTTATCTATTAAACATTTATTGGTCCCTGAATAAAAGGAGCCTCTAATTTCAAAAGCATTTCCCGCATAATCTTCAAGGCCGCAGCTGTAGAAGCACCGCTCTGATCATAGGCAGGAGAAAGTTCCACCAAATCACAGCCCACGATATTCAGGCCACAGCCAGCCAAGACTGCTTCCAACAGCTCCTTAAAGGACACACCGCCATATTCCGGCGTACCTGTTCCCGGAAATACAGATGGGTCCATAACATCCAAATCAATGGTAAAATAAACCGGCTTCCCCTGCAAAGCAGCTAATGCCTCTGGCATAGCCTGCAAATCAAAGGGGCGCAAATTGGTATGTCCCTTGGCCCACTGAAATTCCTCCCGCATACCGCTGCGGATTCCCAGCTGCCAAATACGATTATCTCCCACCAAATCCCAAATACGGCGCAACACAGTAGCATGGGACAGCTCTGCACCAAGATATTCCTGGCGCAAATCTGTATGAGCATCAAAATGCAAAATATGCAAATCAGGATACTTTTTCTGGACAGCCCTTACAGCTCCCAAAGTTACCAAATGCTCACCGCCAATCATAAAAGGCAGTTTGCCAGCAGACACAATCTCATCTGCTCTAGCCTCAATATCCTTAAGAGCCATCTCTGTATTGCCAAAACACAGCTCCAGATCACCACTATCCATAATAGCAGCATCCTCTAAATCCAAATCCTGATAGGGACTATAGGTTTCCAGCCCATAAGACTCCCCCCGCATGGTACGGCTGGCAAATCTGGTACCGGGACGAAAAGAGGTGGTAGAATCAAAGGGAGCACCATAAATAACGATTCTGGCTTCCTCCCAATGGGATTCACATCCCAAAAAGGTTTCTACATTAGTCTTCAACATCTCTTAACAATTCCTCCACATAATTTGGCAGAGCAAAAGAGCCTGCATGCAACTGACAATTATAGTACCGGCAACGAATCCGCAAATCCTTCCAAGCCTGCCAATTTACTTCCTTTACAGGATGATATTTTCTGGAAGCAAAGCCAAAAAGCCAGTGTCCGGAAGGATAGGTAGGAATATGCACCTGATATACCCTGCTTATAGGGAAGGAATGACATATTCTCTTGTGGGCTCGCTGCATAGCATAGGCATCCTCCTGATAAAAAGGACTTTCATGCTGATTAACCATAATGCCATCCTCATGAAGAGCCTTAAAGCAATTGCCATAGAACTCCTTGGTAAATAACCCCTCACCAGGACCAAAAGGATCTGTGGAATCCACAATAATCAAATCGTATTCGTCCTCCACATGGCGAATAAATTTCAGGCCATCCTCATAATAACAATGAACCCTAGGATCTTCCAAGGCACAAGCCACCTTTGGCAAATACAGCTTGCTGATATCCACTACCCGCTCATCAATCTCTACCAAATCTATTTTTTCAATAGTTTTATATTTGCAAAGCTCCCTTACTGTGCCGCCATCGCCACCACCAATAACCAAAACATTTTTGGCCTGGGGATGTACACACATAGGAACATGGGCAATCATTTCATGATAGATAAACTCATCCTTTTCCGTAAGCATCAAATAGCCGTCCAAGGTCAAAACCCGGCCAAATTCCTCTGATTCAAATACATCAATACGCTGGAATTCACTTTGCTCACTAAAAAGCTGACGATCAACCTTGATAGAAAATCTCACATTAGGAGTATGCTGTTCTGTAAACCAGAGCATGCCAGTCACTCTCCTCTCACTATTGTTCACCCTAAAACTATGACAAATATCTTCTATGCCGCCACTAGATATGAGTTAGAACATTCAGCTGCCTTAACTCCATATCCTCTGGGCCTGTCATTTGGCAGCCCTTTTTGCGGGCATAACGGATATAGCGAAGAATTTCCTCTGTGATCCGCTCACCCGGTGCCAAAATAGGTATCCCCGGTGGATAGCACATGACAAACTCACTGCAAACCCTGCCCAAGGTATCATACAAAGGCAGAGATTCCTTCTCCCCATAAAAAGCTTCCTGAGGACCACATACAACCTGTGGGCTGATATACTCAGCCTTCAGCATTTCACGACCGGTTTGACGATAGTTACGCCGAATTTCCGCCAAAGCAGAAACCAGTCTTTCAATATCCTTTTCCCTATCTCCCACAGACACATAGGCCAAAAGATTAGCAATATCACCAAATTCAGTCTGAATATCATATTCATCCCGCAGCAGGTCATAAACCTCTACTCCCGCCAAACCAATAGAGCGGGTATATATAGCCAGCTTGGTAATATCAAAGTCAAATATGGAGTCCCCATTTATCAGCTCTGAGGAATAGGCATAATAATCCCCAATGGTGTTGATTTCATCCCTAGCATACTGCACCAGGGCAATGATTTTGTCCACCAGTTCCTTGCCCCTAAGAGCCATATTGCGACGGGAAATATCCAGACTTACCATAAGCAAATAGGACGCACTGGTAGTTTGAGTCAAATTAATAATCTGATGAACATAGCCCTGGGATACCCTATCCCCTATCAACAAAATAGAGCTTTGAGTCAAAGAGCCTCCGGATTTGTGCATGGAGATGGCGGCCATATCTGCCCCGGCATGCATAGCGGCCACTGGCAGTTTATCACTAAAGTACAAATGAGAGCCATGAGCCTCATCTGCCAAAAGCAGCATACCATGCTCATGAGCCAGCTTGGCAATTGATTTTATATCGGAGCAAATGCCATAATATGTAGGATTATTCACCAGAACCGCCTTGGCATCAGGATTCTCCTTAATAGCCCGCTCCACATCAGATACACTCATGCCCAAAGAAATTCCCAAAGTAGGGTCCATTTGAGGATTTACATATATTGGCACAGCGCCACAAAGTATCAGAGCATTAATAGCACTGCGGTGTACGTTGCGAGGCATAATAATCTTATCCCCCTGCTTGCAGGCAGACATAACCATAGCCTGCACCGCCGAGGTAGTTCCTCCCACCATAAAAAAAGCATGGGCTGCTCCAAAGGCCTCTGCTGCCAGCTCCTCTGCCTCCTTAATAACCGAAACAGGATGGCAAAGATTATCCAGCATTTTCATTGAATTTACATCCACAGACAGACACTGCTCCCCCAGAAACTTAGTAAGCTCCGGATTACCCCGGCCCCGTTTGTGACCTGGCACGTCAAAGGGCACCAATCTGGCAATTTTCATTTTTTCCAGTGCCTCCAGAATAGGAGCATTTTCCTGTGAGATATATTTCATTTTTTATATTCCCCCTGTATAGCATAACAAATTCCAGCAAAAAACGATTCTGCCCCTAAAACAGAATCTTAGCTGAATATATTACTACCACTGTAGATTTCAATCATTTCCCGACGCAGGCTGTTATGAATATCCAATCTTGTCTTGGGAGGAATCTCGTATATATCTGTATTAAACAAATAATTTTTCAGGTCCAGCTCCTTAATCAGCATCTTGGTATGAAATAGATTAGCCTGATAGATATTGATATCCACAGCATCATATTTATCCAAAGTTTCCTTCTTAATAAAATTCTGGATAGAAGTAATCTTATGGTCCATAAACAGCTTGCGGCCAGCCATATTTCTGGTAAAGCCCCGCACCCGATAGTCCATAGTAATAATATCTGAATCAAACATGCCAATAAGGTAGTCCAAAGTTTTTAGCGGAGTAATCTCTCCACAGGTAGCTACATCAATATCCACTCTAAAGGTAGCAATACTGGTCTCTGGATGAAACTCCGGATATGTATGAACTGTAACATGACTCTTGTCCAAATGAGCCACCACCGTATCACTTTGCAATACATCTGGAACAATCTGGCCTTCCTGCAGTACCTCTGCACAGTTTAAAGGCTTTTTCTTACCAGAGGTAACAGCTGCCTCCTCGGCTATGAGAAAGGTTACACTAGCACCCTGGGGATCATAATCCTGTTTGGACACACTAAGAACCTTGGCCCCTATCATTTCCGTTACCCGGTAAAGAATTTTAGTCAAGCGCTCTGAATTATATTGTGCATCAATATATTTTATATAATCCTGCTGTTCACGGGATGTCTTAGCGTAGCAAATATCATAGATATTAAAGCTAAGGGATTTGGTCAGGTTGTTAAACCCATACAATTTCAATTTATCTTCCAATCTGATCTCACGCCCCTCAATATAATATGCTGTCCTGCAAATTTAACCAATAAGGCTCAGCAGCTGTTTGCCAATTAAGAGAGTAGTAACCACTATAAACATAGGCCGTACATAGGTTACACCCTTGGTAATGGCAAATCTGGCACCACAGTAGGCACCAAAAATCATGGTTATACCCATGAAAATACCCATTTCAAAATTAATATCTCCGGACAAGCCAAAGAAAATAGTAGCCGAAAGATTGCTGGCAAAGTTCAAGGCCTTGGTATTGGCTGTAGCACTGATAAAATCAAAGCCCAGCATCAAAAAAATAAACAACAATAAAGAACCAGTACCCGGCCCAAAAAAGCCATCATAAAAGCCCATAGCCAGGGCAGCTACCATGCTTAAAGCCAACATTTTGCCAGTCAGCTTGCCAGGCTGGGTATCCTTGTCCCAATCCTTCTTCAGAATACTATAAAGCACCACCACTATTAGCAAGACTACAATCAATGGGCGAAGAAACTCCGAAGGCACTTGCTTTACGGCCAACACGCCCAGCACAGAACCGATTAAGGAAAGAGGAAACAGCTTCTTAATAAGCTGTACATCCATCTTGCCTGAACGCACAAAGGTAATAAAGCTGGTGCAGGCCCCCATAACAGCAGCCATCTTGTTGGTCCCCAAAGCTTGATGAGGTGATATACCCGTCAGCATCAAGGCTGGCAGAGATATCATACCGCCACCGCCGGCAGCTGCATCAATAAAAGCTGCCACAAAGCCTGTTACGGCAACAAAAATGTACATTTCCATGTCCATGTATACAAAAACTCCTCTTTTGGCTATATTATAGCAAAAATAAAATAACAAAAGCAACCAATTAGCGAATAATCACCTTATCAGGCAAAATAGCCTGCTGAGACACATCAAAATGCCCCATGCCCACAAAATTATCCTGGCAATATACCCGAAGGGGTACATTCTCCGTCGCCTGATAACGCGCTATAAATTGCCTGTCATGTGTCAATAAGCCATTAGTAAAAGCCTTTAATCTGTCCTCTGGCAAATCATAGGCCATAATATGCTCCAAATACCCATCCATAGGCAGCAAAGCCTTAGCCTTCAACTCTGCCAGCTCCTCTACGGAAACAGTATCCTCCAAAGCAAATTTACCTACACCACGGCGCACCAAAAAAGACATGGTGGCAGGTATCCCCAGCCAACTGCCCAAATCAGCACAAAGACTGCGGATATATGTACCCTTGGAACACTCCACATCAAAAACAATATGGCGCTGGCCTATATGCATTAATTTGATGCCATGAATCTGTACCTGTCTGGCTGGAATATCTACCTTCTGGCCCTCCCGCAGCAAATCGCAGGCCCGTCGTCCATTTATCTTAATAGCAGAATGGGCCGGCGGTATCTGCGTAATACTGCCAGTAAAATGCTGAAAAGCCTCCAAAAGCTTTTCCTTGGTAGGCATCACAAAATCGTCTACCTGTTCCAGCACCTGGCCACTATCATCACCGCTGTCCGTAGCATAACCAAATAAAAGCTCTGCCCTATAGGCCTTCTCCACTCCGTCCAAATACTCGATCAGCCTAGTGGCCTTGCCTACGGCAATTGGCAATACTCCTGCCGCACCTGGATCAAGAGTACCTGCATGTCCAATTTTTTTCTCTCCCAGCTGTCTCCGCACAT
>OQVL01001906.1_pt1 | contig 12683 bp, 9 predicted proteins | sample 1691501 | NCBI WGS metagenome assembly OQVL01 (sample SAMN03418253, study PRJEB22391) | human gut metagenome | biome: human-gut; feature: organic feature; material: feces | host: Homo sapiens | place: Tanzania | collected 2013-01
GCCCGCTGGCGGCGTTCCGCCCCGCCCAGAAGCGGGAACGCCCCGATTTCAACGCCGAGCAGTGGGAGGTCCAGCCTGAATACCTGCTGGTGGACGGCTACAACATCATCTTTGCGTGGGACGAGCTGAACGCCCTTTCCAAAGAGAGCCTGGACGCCGCCCGCCACAAGCTGATGGACATCCTGTGCAACTATCAGGGCTTCCAGAAGTGCGTGCTCATCCTGGTGTTCGACGCCTACCGGGTGCCCGGCAGCCCCGGCAGCATTGAGCAGTACCACAATATCCATGTGGTCTACACCAAGGAGGCCGAAACGGCGGACATGTTCATCGAGCGGGTTACCCATGAGATCGGACGGAACCGCCGTGTCCGGGTGGCCACCTCCGACGGCATGGAGCAGATCATCATCCTGGGCCACGGTGCCCCGCTCGGCGGCAAAGTCGGGGCGCTCCCGCTTCTGCACCGGGCGGAAGGCTGCCAGCGGGTCCCGCTTGATGGGGCCGTAGGTGCGCTCAAAAATTTTGAGCAGCTCGGCGTCCTCTTCCAGAGTGGCGCGGTAGGCCATGGCCCGGCGCTGCGGCACAGACTGCGCCTCCGGTTCCGGGCGCGCGGCTTTTCCCCAGCCGCTGTCCACATGCATGTGACTGCGCACCTGATCCCATGGCACCACAAAGCCTGCTCCATGGGCGCAGAACACCGAATCTGCGGGATTTTCAAGGTCATGTTCCGGCTTATAGCCTGCGGCTTCGATGACCTCCGCCGCATTGTGGCAGGGTCGGCAGCCATCCGGCGTCAGGGTCAGCCGTCCACGACCGCGGGTATAGCTGACCACTTCCATGGGGTAGCTGCGCATGGAAGCTACCGGCGCAAAACCGGTGAGCACAGCAGTTTCTTCTCCGCTTTCCGGCGGGTCAAAGCTGCCTTCCATGCGCTGGATATCGGTCATGGCACGGCCAAGGCTTTCCACCGGCACTTCCAGCCGGAAGGCATACCACGGCTCCAGCAGCTGGCTTTTGGCCATCATCAGGCCCTGCCGCACAGCGCGGTAGGTCGCCTGCCGGAAATCTCCGCCCTCTGTGTGCTTCAGGTGGGCACGGCCCGCAATGAGGGTGATCTTCACGTCCGTCAGCGGCGCTCCGATCAGCACGCCAAGGTGCTGTTTTTCTTCCAGATGGGTCAGCACAAGGCGCTGCCAGTTTTTGTCCAGCACTTCTTCCCGGCAGTCGGCGGCAAACTGCATCCCGCTGCCGCGCGGCAGCGGTTCCAGCTTGACATGCACTTCTGCGTAGTGGCGCAGCGGCTCGTAATGACCTACACCCTCCATAGGCTCTGTAATGGTCTCTTTATAAAGGATGCCGCCGGGGCCGAACTCCACGTTCAGACCAAACCGCTCTGCCAGCAGGCTGCGCAGCACTTCCAGCTGGATCTCGCCCATGAGCTGGACATGGATCTCGCCCAGCGTTTCGTTCCATACCACATGGAGCTGAGGCTCCTCTTCCTCCAGCCGGTGCAGCTTGCTCAACGCCGCGTGCACATCTGCGCCCTCCGGCAGCAGCACCTGATAGCTGAGCACCGGTTCCAGCACCGGCAGGTCGCTGTCGCGTTCTGCGCCAAGGCCTTCGCCCTGACGGGCTTTGGTCAGGCCGGTGACAGCACACACCTGCCCGGGGTGGATGGTCTCTGCCAGTGTATACTTTGTGCCGGAGTACAGCCGCAGCTGGTTGGCCTTTTCGGCCCAAGGCTCGCCGTCCGTTTCGCCCAAGAGCTGCGCTTTTACCTTCAGCTCTCCGCCGGTAACACGCAGCCAGGTCAGGCGGGAACCCTGTTCATCCTGCGAGACTTTGAACACCTTGGCGCCAAAGACGTCCAGTGCAGGAGCCGGGCGGGTAAAGCGGTCCAGCCCGGCGAGAAGCTCCTCCACGCCATCCAGCTTGAGTGCCGAGCCGAACCAGCACGGGAAAACATGCCGCCGGGCAATGGCCGGGATGATCTCGGCATCTGCCAGCTGTCCAGCTTCCAGCATCCGGTTCATCAGGTTCTCATCGCAAAGGGCCAACGCATCATCCCGGTCTGACTGCGGCATACCAAATTTCGTAGGCTTGCCAAACAGGTTTTTTAGAGGTAACACCCTGCCCAGAACGGCCTTTTCACTCTCTTACAGCTTTCAGGAACGCCCGGAGTATACAAGGAATATCATCTCATCCACAATAGGTTATACATGGAATGTGCACAGGCGTTACTTCTATACGCTTAACCCTATACAGTTGAATATAGTTAACCTCTCCAAGGTAAAACAATCTTTTTTAGAGGGGTTGGATAATCCGTTCCTTAAGAACTCATACCAGAACCACTTTGACCTTGGGCTTGGATTTACATTTTATTATACCACCAATCCTGATGGCGATAACACCAAAAGCTATTTCTATTTCAGAACTCAGACAGATATAGCCGGCAATGTAATGAGCCTCTTCAACGGCCTTATGGAGAAGAACAGCAATAACGAACGGAAATTCTGGAATACTCCATATGCACAATATGCACGCGAGGAGATCTCTGCCGTATATACGTGGAAATTTGGAGATAATAGAGATCATGCTATAGCCGCCAGAGCCATGGTTGGCATTGGAACAGGATATGGCAATTCAGATGTCCTCCCCTTTGAAAAGCTCTTCTGGGCCGAAGGTGCGGTTGCAACGGCTGAAGGAGGCCCGTCTGCTGGTGCCTTATGCCACGATACCGTTTGACCCCTACAAGCTGTCGCTCACCATTTTTGTGGCTGAGTTTCTGCTTCATGTCACCCGCAACGAGCAGCAGAACAAGCCGTTGTTCGAGTATGTGGCGGCAAGTCTGCAATGGCTTGACGGCTGTGAGCGGTCGTTCAGCAATTTCCATCTCGTGTTCATGATGCGCCTGTCGCTCTTTGTGGGTTTCTTCCCCAACCTTGACAAGGCAGGCGACGGGGTGTTCTTCGATTTTCGTGCCGGCTGCTTCGTGAGGCAGCAGCCTCTGCACCCCGACTTCCTTCCGCCTGCCGATGCTGCGCGTCTGAGAGTGCTCATGCGCATGACCTTCGACAACATGCACCTGTTCGCTATGTCGAGGGTGGAGCGTAACCTGTGTGTCGACTTTATTTTAAAGTATTATAGGTTACACTTCCCCGACTTTCCCGAGATGAAATCGCTCGATGTCATGAAATCGCTCTTTGCCTGACGGCGGTTCCGTCTATGCCAGGAGCTTCTTCACGATGGTAGAGATGGCGCGTCCGTCGGCACGTCCTGCCATCTTCTTGCTTGCCATGCCCATGACCTTGCCCATGTCTTTCATGCCTTGCGCACCTGTCTGGGCAATGATGTCCTTAACCTCTTTCTCTATCTCCTCCTCGCTCAAGGGCTTGGGCAGATATTCCTCGATAACCTTGGCCTGTGCCAGCTCCTCGTCGGCGAGGTCCTGACGGTTGTTGTCGATGTAGGTCTGTGCCGTCTCGCGTCCTTGCTTTGCCAGCTTCTGCAATATTTTCAGAGCATCGGCATCTTCAAGGGTGTCGTTGGCTCCCGGAGCGGTCTTTGCTTCGAGAAAAACTTTCTTGATGTTGCGCAATGTCTCCAAGCGCACTTTGTCGCGGGCTTTCATTGCCGCTTTGATGTCTTCACTGATCTGGTCGAAAAGTGTCATAATGTTGTGTTTTTATAGTTGTGGCGGGGCTGATGTTATGCCCCGCCTTCTCAATGGTCTTGTTTCTCAACCCTTACACGAAGCTGATGATGCCGTGTGAGGTGTCGGTCTCGCTCTTCTCCTGCACGTTCTGCGGCTCGTTGCCTACGGCCTGTGAACGTATCTCGTTGAGTTTCTGCTTAGAACGCTTGTAGGTGGGCGTGTTCTCAACGGCAAGTATTACCTCGTCGTTGTCGAGGCTGTCGCCGTTGAAGATGAAGATGTTCGGGCGACGCTTGGTCTGGGTCTTGCCGTCGGGTGTGTAGTAGTGGTCGCGGCGCTCGTTGCGAAGCGCCTCTTTCTCCTGCTGCTCAGCATCTTCGATGACGTGCTTCTTGCCGATGTGGCTGTTCATGCCGTCTACGTCGCTGATGCCGAAGCCCGTGGCGAGGATGGTGACCTTGACCTTCTTGCCCAGCTCGGGATCGATGGCGATACCCCACTTGATCTCGAAGCCGTTGTCAAACTTAGCCATGAAGTCGTTCACGTCGTTCATCTCCTCCATCATGAGGCCGTTGTTGCCGTTCTCGCTGTTGGAGAAGTTGATGCTAAGCAGAATTTTCTTCGCGTTGAAGATGTCGCGGTCGTTGAGCAAGGGCGAGTTGAGCGCATCTTCGATGGCCCTCTTCACACGTCCCTCTCCCTCGCCGTAGCCTGTGCTCATGATGGCCACGCCACCGTCTTTGAGCACGGTCTTCACGTCGTTGAAGTCGAGGTTTATGAGTCCGTGGTTGGTGATGATCTCCGCAATGCTCTTTGCTGCCACGCTCAGGGTGTCGTCGGCCTTGCCGAAGGCATCGAGCACGGTGAGCTCGGGGTAGATGGCACGCAGACGCTCGTTGTTGATGACGAGCAGGGCGTCGACATGCTTCGACATCTCCTCCACGCCGTCGAGCGCCTGGTCGATCTTGCGGTCGCCCTCGAAGCGGAACGGTATGGTCACGATGCCCACGGTGAGGATGCCAAGCTCCTTGGAGATGCGTGCTATGACGGGCGCTGCACCTGTGCCTGTGCCGCCTCCCATGCCGGCTGTGATGAACGCCATCTTGGTGCCGTCGTTCAGCATCTTGCGCACCGACTCAAGGCTCTCCTCGGCTGCCTCGCGGGCTTTCGCCGGCTTGTTGCCTGCTCCCAGACCTTCCTTGCCGAGCTGCAAGTGTACGGGCACGGGCGAGTCGTTGAGGGCTTGCGCGTCGGTGTTGCACAGCACGAACGACACGTCGTGGATGCCTTCCTTATACATGTGGTTGACGGCGTTGCCTCCGCCGCCACCAACACCTATTACCTTAATTATACAGTTTTCCTTGTGTGGCTCACCAAAATCGAGGATGTTTGGTGTGTTGCACTTATTTTGCTCTTCCATAGAAATTATATGCAGGTTGTTTTTTCTGTTTTCACTTCTTTTCCGCATGTTTCAGGCATGCTTCGACATGCTTGTCTGCACGCTTCTGCATGCTCGTCAGCATGTTTTAACATGCCCGTTACATGTTTTCGTTGTCGGCCTGAACGATGGTCTGTCCAAACTTCTTCATCCAGCCCCACAGCTTGTTGGCAGTCGATTTCTTGCGGCGCTCCTCCTCCTCTTTCTCTTTGGCCAGGCGCTCCTCTTCTTCCTTCTTCTCGCGTTCGAGGCGCTCTTCTTCCTCTTTCTTTATGCGTGCCTCTTCCTCGGCCTTGCGCTTCTGCTCCTCGTTGCTCACGATGCCTGGAGCTGTGCGTCCTGTTGCTGCGGCGTTGTCTATGTTGCCGAAGAGGTCGCTGTTGATGTCGCTGCCGGCACAGTTTTCATCGCCCTTGGCGAGGATGCTGAGGATGGTGTTCATCGTGCCGTCGTGAGGTATGAGGTCGGGGATGTTGGTGTTGATGCTGAGGTTCACAAACTTGGCGGTGTGTATCTTGTCGATGTGTGTGAAGCGACGGAACGCCTGCTCTATGTTCTTGAGGTTTGAGCCGCCACCTGTCAGGATGATGCCGCCCAGCAGCTTGTCGTTATACTCGGGGGGCACCTGGTACCACACGTTTTCGATAATCTCTTCGGTGCGTGCCTCGACAATCTCGGCCAGCTTGTTGCTGTCGATGGTGCGGTCGGCGTCGATGCGTATCTTGAGGCTCTCCTCCTCGGGGGTCTCGGTGTAGGCTGTGCCATACTTGAGCTTGAGCTGCTCTGCCACCTTTGCCTCCACCTGCAAGGTCTCGATGTCCTTTGTTATGTTGTCGGAGCCGAGAGGTATGACGGCGAGATGGCGCAGGATGTTGCGGCAGTAGACAGCCACGGTGGTTGTCTCGGCACCGAGGTCTACGAGCACACAGCCGGCGCGGCGCTCAGCGTCGGTGAGCACGTTGTCGGCAAGCACCATGGGCGAGAGGTACATCTCTGCCACATGAATGTTGGCGTTCTCAAGACATTTCTTGAGGTTGCGGTAAAACTGTGCGCGCCACAGGATGTTGAGGAAGTTGCCCTCCAGACGGTGACACTGTATGCCCACAGGGTCTATCTGATATTGCGCATCTACCTTATATTCTTGTATCGCCGCATCCAGGATCTCCTGCTCGGGGTAGGTCATGGCGCGGTTAGAGTCGAGAATGCTGTCTACCACATCTTGGGTTATGACCGCGCTCTGAGGCATCTCCCTGACGATGGTGTTCTTGATGCCGCGCAGGCTCTGGCCGCCTACGCCCACATACACTTTCGCGATCTCTGTCTTGAGCATGTTCTTGAGCTTCTTCACCAGGTTGGTAAGTGCTATTGTGGTCTTCTCAAGGTTGTAGACCACGCCTTTGCGTATGCATGAGGTGGAATCTTCCTTGGCAACAGCAAGGATGGTTATGCTGCCGTCAAGATTTTTCTGTCCTGCTATACCGGTCATTTTTGATGACCCCAGTTCTATTGCTATAATGAATTCCTTAGTCATACGGTTGTCTATCTTATGTGTATCTTGTTCTTGTTTCTATTGTTCTTGTCTTTTTAGAGGTAGGGCGTTGGCTTCTGTTTAGAGAAACGCCTTCGTGCTTCAGCTCTTTATGGTTTCGGCTTCTTTTGCCGTGCTTTGGCTCTCCTTTTTATGCTTTGGCTTTCTTTGCTTTTGCTTTGTCGGCTTTGGCAACCTTGGCTTTGGCAACCTTGGCTTTGTCAGCCTTTTTCTTTTCAGCCTTTTTCTTTTCAGCCTTTTTCTTTTCAGCTTTTTTCTCCTGTTCCTCTTTTTGTTTCTTTAATCGTTTGGCTTCAGCCTTGGCTTTCTTGGCATCGGCTTTGGCTTTCTTTGCTTCAGCCTTAGCCCTTTTCTCCTCAGCTTTTTTCTCTTCCTTGGTTTTGGCTTCCGTCTTCTTGCTGTCGGCCTTCTTCACGTTAGCCTTCTTTGCATCTGTCTTCTTGGCCTCTGCGGGCTGCTGGCCGTTGGCAGGTGCAGGAATGACGTTGCGCGGCTTGCTCTCGGTGAGCATGGTGGCCTGCTGCTCCTCGATCTGCTTTTGCACAGACGAGGGTGCGCGGTCAATGGCCATGAGAGCGGCCTTGTCGGCAAGGGCTGTCTCTTTCGTCTTGCGGCAGATGATCTGGTTGTCAAACTCGATGTCGATGTAAGAATATTTGTTCCAGCCTGCCTGAGCGAGGCCATATTTGTAGAACTTCTCCAAGCGTGTGAGCTTGCGGTCGACAAACTGGTTTATGAGCTCCTGACGCTTCTCCTTGCTGTTGGCTTCGGGCAGTGTGCCGAGGTGAACGATGTGGTCGCCGACGCGTGGCACGATCTCTATGCTGCGGTCGGGCAGAACGTTGACCTGCACCACGAGGTTCTTCCACATGTCGTTGCCCATGATGGCCTTGCCCAAGGGCGAGATGTAACGGCGTGCGAACCAACGCGGTATGTTGCCCGTGGCGATGATGAGGTCGCTGGTGTAGAGCGAGTTGGGCATGATGCAGTCTTTGTCGTCAAGATAATAGTCGTCGCCGTTGTCGGCCTTCACTCTTATCACGGGCAGCAGCTGCGTTATGCTCACGTTCACCTCGCCGTCTTCGGTCTTGTAACATTGGGCTGTCTTGACAAACGGACTCTTCTTCAGCTTCTCCTCGATCTCTCGCGCGTTGATGTCGCGCATCAGTTTGCCGAGAGGGTAGAGGCCAGCGCTCTTCAGACGTTTCGTTATCTCGTTGGCGTTGATGAATCCGTTGGAGCTCTCGTCTGCCACCACGATCTTGGCTTTGGTGCATACCCGTGCCGTTTCATCGGGTTTGTTGAACACGGTGAACGCACATAACAGGTAGACAGCGAGCACGATGTCTACGGTGACGAGCAGCGATTTCTTCCAGTTGATTCTCACGTTTCTTTCTTGATGCTTTGTTGTTATAAAACCTTTGTGGTTTTTTGTCTTGTCTTTAGCCTTGTGTCGTCTTCAGCATGCCAGGCTGTCGGGGCGGGGCGAGCCTTTGTAGACAGCTCGTGCCTTTGTGGGCAGCTTGTGTCTTTGTGGGCTTGCCGCGCCTTCACAGCATGTTACGCCTCGCTCTGCTCCTTGCTTTCGATGATCTTCGTTATCTGCGGGCAGAGGTTGTCGAGGTCACCGGCACCGAGCACCACGAGCACGTCAAAGTTGCGCTTCTTCACGAGGTCGAGCACGTCGTCCTTGCTGATGAGGCTCTTCTCTACGCCTGGCTTGAGGTTGTCGTAGATGAGCTTGCTGGTGACGCCGGGGATGGGTTGCTCGCGTGCGGGGTAGATGTCGCAGAGAATGACCTCGTCGAGCTGACTGAGCGCGTCGGCGAAATCGTTGTAGAAGTCGCGTGTGCGGGTGTAGAGGTGTGGCTGGAAGATGGCTGTGATCTTGCGGTCCTTATACAGTTCGCGCAGGCTCTTTGCGCTCTGGTAGATCTCCTTGGGGTGGTGGGCATAGTCGGACAGGAACACATGCTTCTTGTTCTTGATCTTGAAGTCGAAGCGGCGCACCACGCCGTGATATGTCTTCATGCCGTAGCGAAGCTCCTCGGCTGTGCATCCGTTGAGCTGTGCCATGGCCATGGCTGCTATGCTGTTGTCGATGTTGATGGGCACGGGCTGTCCAAGCTCAATGCCTTTGACCGTCTCTATGGGTGAGACGAAATCGAAGGTTATCTCGCCGTTGTCGATGATGATGTTCTCGGCGTGGAAGTCGCCCTCGTCGCGGCTATACTCGTATACCTTCACTCCCGGCTGCACGTCGGCTTTCATCTCCAGGTTCTTGTGGATGATGAGTGCTCCGCCCGGCTGGATGAGCGTGGTGTAATGGCGGAAGCTCTCAAGATAAGCCTCCTTGGTGCCATAGATGTCGAGGTGGTCGGGGTCGGTAGCGGTGATGACGGTCATCCAGGGGCGCAGCCAATGGAAAGAGCGGTCAAACTCGTCGGCTTCTATCACCACATAGTCGCTATGGTCAGAGAGGATGTAGTTGGTGCCATAATTTTTTGATATGCCTCCGAGGAAGGCGTTGCAGTCGATATGGCTTTGGTGCATGATGTGTGCGCACATGGTCGATGTAGAGGTCTTGCCGTGTGTGCCAGCCACGCACAGACCTTTATGTGTGCGTGTGAGCGTGCCGAGCACCTGTGCACGCTTCTCTACGGTGAACCCGCCTTCGTTGAAGAACACAAGCTCTTTGTGCTCTTTGGGAATGGCAGGTGTGTAGATAACGAGGCACGACTTTGGGTCGCGGCATGCGTGGGGTATCTCGTCCACGTTCTCTTCATAGTGGATGAGCATGCCCTCTTTCTCCAGCTGGTGAGTGAGGTCTGACGGTGTCTTGTCGTAACCTGCCACCACGAGACCTCTTCTTATAAAATAGCGAGCTATAGCGCTCATGCCGATGCCGCCGGCACCGACAAAATATACTGACTTGATGTCTTTGAGTTCCATTGTTGTTTCTCTTTACTCTTTTTCTTTGGTTCTCCTGTTCATTAATTTTTTCTGTTCACCGTTCTCTCCTTCTCAGAGCTGTGCGGGCTGTGAAGCGCTTTTGGCTTTCCGCTTTATTTTCCAGCCAGCTTCAACACCTCATCGGCAATGATGTCGGCAGAGGCGGGCTTGCCAAGCTCCTTGATGTTGGTGGCGAGCTGTGAGAGCAGTTCGCTGTCTTTCACCGTCTTCACGGCTGTCTCGAGCAGCGTGTCGGGTGCGTCGGCATCTTTGATGTAGAGGGCAGCGTCTTTGTTGACGAGCGCCATGGCGTTCTTTGTCTGGTGGTCCTCAGCCACGTTGGGCGACGGCACGAGGATGACGGGTTTGCCTATGAGGCAGAACTCGCTGATGGAACTGGCGCCGGCGCGGCTGATCACGAGGTCGGCAGCCTTGTAGGCGGCACCCATGTCGGAGATGAAGTCCATGACCTTAAGCATGGGCAGCGCCTTGTGGTCTTTCATCTTCTCGGCAATGGCGGCGCTGTAATATTTGCCTGTCTGCCAGATAAACTGCACACCGCTGTTCTCGACGATGTCGAGGTGTTGGAGCACACTCTCGTTGACGGTTCGTGCGCCCAGACTGCCTCCCACAAGCAAGATGGTCTTCTTCGAGGGGTCGAGGCCAAAGCTCTTGATGGCTTCCTCGCGTGAGACTGTGGTCTCAAGGAGAGCCTGACGCACGGGGTTGCCGGTCTTTATGATCTTGTCGGCGGGGAAGAAGCGTTCCATGCCGTCGTATGCCACGCATATCTTTGATGCCTTCTTTGCCAGCATCTTGTTGGTAACGCCGGCATAAGAGTTTTGTTCTTGTATGAGACAAGGAATGCCCATGGCGCTTGCCGCGTCGAGGGTGGCGCCGCTGGCATAGCCGCCAACGCCCACAGCCACATCGGGCTTAAACTCTTTGATGGTCTTGCGCACCATGCGTTTGCTCTTCAGAAAGTCGAGAGCCACGCCGATGTTGCGAGGCGACCACAAGGGACGTATAAATCCCCTGACGGGCAGACCGATAATCTCGTAGCCTGCAGCAGGCACACGTTGCATCTCCATACGTCCCTGGGCTCCTACGAACAGTATCTGTGCGTCGGGGCGTTTTGCCTTGATGGCGTTGGCTATTGACACGGCAGGAAAAATGTGACCTCCCGTGCCGCCACCGCTGACAATAATTCTAAGTTCCTTGTCCATCTTTTCTTTATTGTTCTTTTATCGTGTAACGGCAACTCTTCTTATGAAAACAGGTTTTCAAATTGTCGAGTGCCGCCTAACTTATGCAAAGTTAGTGCCAACGAGCGCAATGAAAACTTGTTTTCAAATTGCCGAGTGCCGCCTAACTTATGCAAAGTTAGTGCAAATAACGTGAAAGACAAAATAATTTTTTCCTTTTTGTCTCTTCTTATTATATATAAGGTGTAGCTGAAGCCATTTGCCTACCTGCCAACGCCTCGTTTTTGTTTCTTTGTCGTCACGCTGGCTGCACGGCTGCTGTCGCTGTCGGCGTGTTGTTTGTCATGAGGTCGGAGCGTTTCTGTGCCGTTCGGCTGATGCTCAGGATGGCTCCGAGATACATGCAGTTGATGATGGTTGACGTTCCGCCCTTACTGATGAGTGGCAGCGGCTGGCCCGTGATGGGCGCCAGACCCACAGCCACGCACATGTTGAAGAGAGCCTGTGACACGAGCATGAGTGCCAGGCCCATGGCAAGATAGGCGGGGAAATTGTTCTCGCACCTGTTGGCTATGATGCCCGCCCTGAAGAGCAGGATGATGTAAAGCAGCGACACGAAGATGGCGCCTGGCAGCCCCATCTCCTCAATGATGATGGCATAGATAAAGTCGGAGAACGCCTGCGACAGGAAGTCGCGCTGCTCGGAGTTGCCCGGACCTTTGCCTATCACGTTCGACGAGGCTATGGCGATGTTGGCATACGACACCTGTGCGTCCTTGTCCAGGTCTACCGAGTCTGGGGGTATATCCTTGGAGTTCATAAACTTGTCTATACGCGTCTTCCAGGTGTCGGCGCGCTTTAGGAACCACGGGCGCTTCTCAAACAGGCCGTCCTTGTCGTCGCTCACCACCGTCACGTTGTGTGCCGCCAGCAGCTTCTTCTCTTCATTGACGTCCTTGCCGAACGCCATGATGAAGAATATGCCCGCCACGCCCAGCAGGGTGACCACGCCCAGCAGCTTGCCCAGCTGGGAGTAGGGCGTGCGGCCTACGAACATCATCATGACGATGACCAGGAATAGCAGCGCCGCCGTAGAGAGATTCTCGCCACAGATGAGCAGCAGCATCAGCGTCGAGAGACCCATCACCCACTTGAAGGCAGTCTTGTCGGCGCCGTTTTCGGTCTGCAATACGCTGTATATCTGCGCCGTGGCAAGCACCATAGTGCCCTTGGCTATCTCGGATGGCTGAAAACTCAGTCCGAAGATATTGAGCCAGCGGCTGCCGCCGTTGATGGTCTGTCCGGCAAAAATCACTATGGCCAGCGTGAGGATGGATAGTATGAGCAGAAACGGCAACGCTATCTTGAAGTATCGGCACTGGATGTTGAGGGTGATAATCATGCAGAATATGCCCAGTATCAGCAGGAATATGTGCTTGAACATAGGGCTCAGATAGCTGCCGCCCTTGTACGCCAACTGCGACGAGGCAGAAAATACCTCGACGATACTGATGATACAGAGGAAGAAGAACACCATCCATATCACCTTGTCGCCTTTGAACAGTTTGCTTAAGGTGTTGTTTATCATCTATCTTGTTGTTATGACTGTCTTACTAACTGCTTGAACTGCTCGCCGCGGTCTTCCATGTTCTTGAACAGGTCGAAGCTGGCGCAGCAGGGACTCAGCAATACGGTGTCGCCCTCGGCGGCAAGCTCGTTGCAGGCAGCCACACAGTCTTTCATGCTGTGGGTGTCGCGCACGGGCAGCCCCAGTGGGTCGAACGCCTGGTGCAGCTTGGTGTTGTCGGCGCCGAGATAGACCAGAGCCTTACACTTCTCCTTCACCAGGTCGGTGAGGGTAGAGTAGTCGTTTCCCTTGTCCTTTCC
>OQVL01001908.1_pt1 | contig 12676 bp, 14 predicted proteins | sample 1691501 | NCBI WGS metagenome assembly OQVL01 (sample SAMN03418253, study PRJEB22391) | human gut metagenome | biome: human-gut; feature: organic feature; material: feces | host: Homo sapiens | place: Tanzania | collected 2013-01
TGGTTGGGTGATTTCAAGCTGCATGGTACACCTAATATGAACAAGGTCGTTTTATCAAGGGATCCGGTGTAAATCTCTTTGATTTCAGCTATACCCCAGAACCTTCTGAAGGTAAAATCAAGGTGATTCTCACAGCCCGAATGATAGTTGAGAAGGGTATCTTCTTGCTTACAGAAGCTGCAGAAAGATTGCGCTCGAAGTTTGGGGAGAAGGTGGAATTCCAATTAATAGGTGGATTGGATGATCATCCTGGTGCCATCACGAAAAAGCAGCTTGAAGCCGTTTGTGATGGTAAATACATCAAATGGCTGGGGTATCGCACGGATGTAAGAGACTTGTTGAAGCAATGTCATATCGTTGCTTTTCCTTCATACTACATGGAAGGTTTGCCAAAGTCGCTTATAGAAGCTGATGCTACCGGAAGACCTGTCATCACAAGCAATTCCGTGGGATGTAAGGAAACGGTTATAGATGGTTATAATGGTTACTTGATTCAACCTAAGGATGTGGATGCCCTGACAGAAAAACTTGATTTGCTCTTGTCTGATAAGGATTTAAGAGTAAAAATGGGACAGAACTCAAGAAAGTATGCAGAGAAATATTTCGATATCAATGTAGTTATCGAAAGACATTTAAATATTTATCAAGAATTAGTAAAATAACAATGAAGGTATTGATTACAGGCGCTGGCTCTTATGTAGGTGAGAGCGTGCGCAAATATATTCTTTCTACATCATCTGATTTTGAAATAGATGCAGTGGATACAATGGGAGATAATTGGAAGAAGGCTGATTATTCTAAGTATGATGTGGTGTATCATGTTGCGGGTAAGCTGATGAACGATGGTCGCAATCATCTCTAAATGTCCGATTTCTTCCGTGCCGACATCCGTAAGGATTCCGGCAACGCTGCGGTACGGCATGCTGTAACGCTGGGAAAGATAGCGAAGCGAGGCACCGAGTTCACCGTCCGGACCACCATACTGGCTTATGATGAACTTCGCCAGTGCCGGGTTCGGATTTTTGATGTTTACAGGATACTGAAGTCTTTTTTCGTAATTCCACATGCTATGCCTCCACTTCCCAAGGCCACGGGCCCTGTGTCCAAGTCCAGCCCTTTGAGGTGTCGACACCGTAGAAGGTCAAAGGACCGTAGTTTTTTTCGTACTCGTCGCGATATTGCATATACATTGCCTGATTGTCGCGGAAAAAGTCAAGTGCCATCCGGTTTGTCGGGTGGGAGTCAAGGAAGAGCGCGGTGTCGTAAAGCGCGAAGCCAACAGCCTCAACCTTATTGAATAATTCCTGTCTATCCATTACATTCTTCCTCCTTTGCTGCGCTCGCTCAAAATGGTTCTGCCCTCAAACGGGAGGTCAAGCTCAGGGAAAATCGTTCCGCGCGAAAGACCTTTTTCTGCGGAATAAGTGGTTTTCCACTGCTGCATCGGTGTATATGACATGGCAATCGGAAGACTGCCCAAATACATCGCATCGAAGCCGGAGGCGTTTGTTCCCGGCCGATTATTACCACCGGAGCCGCTTGTGCCGCCCTGATTGCCCGCACCGCCGCCGCCGGGCATCTCCGGATTCGGATTCGGATTCTGAGGCGGTTTTACAGGATTTGACGGTACGGTATCGCACCTTCCTCCCATCGTTATGGGCATGCCTATATAAGGATCTTTAATCAAAATAAATACCCCTTTCCTATTGATCTATGCTTTATTTTATGCATGACACACAGGAAGTGTGAAAAAATGATGAAGACAGGCATATATCGGCATAAAAGACTGGAAATCGACATTTGTATGCGGTAGAATAGGGATATAAGAGATAAATTAGCGACATTTTAACGTATAATTGATATATTATGTATTGGGGGAGTTGTGTAATGGGAAGTGATATGAAAAAAAGACGGAAGCAGACAGAGGAACAAATCAATACACAGCGGCTTTTGTCGGAGCGGAAACAGCTGGTCGCTTCACACAAGAGGGACATGCTTCTTTGCGTGGGTGTTTTTGCGATAGCGACATTGGCATCATTCTTTTTCAAGAACGCGGCATCAGACCCGTCGCTTAACATCGCAATGCTCTATACGCTTGGTGTTTTTGTAATTACACGATACACAAACGGCTATGTGTACGGCATGCTCTTTGCGATAATGAGCGTTCTGTCCGTAAACTTTTTTTTCACCTACCCGTATCAGGACTTCAACTTCTCGATTGAAGGATATCAGGTAACATTCCTGGGCATGTTCGCCATTGCGATTATCACATCCGCAATGAGCAGCAACATGAAAGAGCAGGCAGAGCAGCTTGCGGAACAAGAAAAAGAGCTCATGGAAGCGCAGAAGGAAAAAATGCGCGCAAACCTTTTGAGGGCCGTTTCGCACGATTTGCGAACGCCGCTTACGGGAATTATCGGAAACAGCTCGTCCTATTTGGAAATGGGTGACAGACTCACGGACGAGGAAAAAAGAGCTCTTGTAACTTACATAAACAACGACGCAAACTGGCTTTTGAACATGGTTGAAAATCTGCTGTCGGTAACCCGTATCAACAATGAGACTGCCTCCGTTGCAAAGTCGCTTGAACCCGTTGACGAGGTGGCATCTGCGGCGGTAATACACTTTAGGAAGCGTTTTCCGGATGCAGAAGTGCATGTAACGGTACCGGATAATGTAGTCATGGTAATGATGGATGCAATGCTGATTCAGCAGGTAATTATTAATATCCTGCAGAATGCACAGATGCACGCAAAGAGCACAAAACCGCTGGAGCTTACCATCGACGAAGATGAGGAAAAAGTTTTTTTCCATATCAGAGATTACGGAGTCGGCATAGACGAACACAGACTTGAGACGATTTTTGACGGTGAGGGATATCGTTCGGAAAAGGCCAAGACGGACGGCTACAAGGGCATGGGAATCGGGCTTTCGATATGCAAGACAATTGTTACGGCTCACGGCGGCAGGATTATCGCCGTAAACCATAGGGACGGAGCGGAATTTTGCTTTTCATTGCCAAAAGAGAAGGAGGACTAGACAATGTATCAGAAAATCTCAATTTTAATGATAGAGGACGAAAAAAGCATTTGCGATTTTATCAGCAAAACGCTGAATTCACATCAATATAAGGTCAACGCGGCACACAACGGAAAAGATGGACTCACGATGATTACATCCTCGCTTCCTGATTTGGTTTTGCTGGATTTGGGGCTTCCGGACATGGACGGCCTCGAAGTCATAAAGAAAACAAGAGAGTGGTCAAGTCTTCCGATTATCGTTATTTCGGCAAGAACACAGGAAAAAGAAAAAGTCGCCGCGCTTGATGCCGGTGCCGATGACTATATTACCAAGCCTTTTGGAACTTTCGAACTCCTTGCGCGGATCCGCACAGCAATCCGGCACAATAACAGGCTCACAGACGACACAATGAACAACAACCGGCCGTATTCGGCGGGCGGGCTTGTCATCGACTTTGAAAAGCGGATTGTAAGCCTCGAGGGAGAAGAGATTCATTTCACGAGAGTGGAATATAAAATCGTATCGCTGCTTGCCAAAAATTCAGGTAAGGTTATGACCTACGACACGCTGATTAACGAAGTCTGGGGGCCGTATGCGGACGACAACAACAGAATCCTTCGGGTAAATATGGCAAATATACGCCGTAAGATCGAAAAAAACCCGGGGGAACCGAAATATATCTTTACGGAGCTGGGCGTAGGCTATCGTATGCTTGAAGATGAAACCTTATCCATTTAACGAAAGAACGACAGGACGAAATGCAGAAAAACAGAAATACAGAAAAAAACCAGGAATGCCGCGGTCTTTTGGGTCGCAGCTTAAAACATAGCTTCAGCCCTGAAATTCACCGTAGAATCGGAGAACTTACAGGCAGGCCCTATGAATATAAATTATACGAAAAAGAACCGGAAGAAGTCGAAAACTTCCTCCGAAACGGCGAATGGGACGGACTGAATGTCACAATTCCATATAAGGAAACCGTGATGGCTTACTGCGATGAGCTTTCAGAAGAGGCACGCGCAATCGGAGCGGTGAATACGCTTGTTCGCCGAGACGGCAGAATCGTCGGTTACAATACAGATTATACAGGCTTCCGAAAGAGCTTGGAACAGAACGGCGTGGCGGTGCGCGGCGCACGAACCATGGTGCTCGGGAGCGGCGGAGCCTCCAAGGCTGTCTGCCGCGTTCTTGAGGATATGGGGGCTGCAAGTGTTAAACTTGTGAGCCGGAGCGGAAAAATCAATTATGAAAATCTGAACCGGCATAAGGATGCCGAGATTTTGGTTAATACAACGCCGGTCGGCATGTACCCTAATACAGGGCAGGCCGCTGTGTTTCCGGGAACTTTCCCGAACTTGAAGTGGGCGGTGGATGTTATCTATAATCCATTGCGGACAAATTTTTTATGTCAGGCTAAGAAAGCAGGGATAAAGTATATGTCAGGGCTTGCGATGCTGGTTCTTCAGGCAGTGGCTGCTGCAGAAATCTTTTGGGATGAAACAATCAGCGCTTCGGTTGGCAGACAGATTGAACGCGAGCTTAGTGTAGAAAAAGAGAACATTGTACTGATTGGCATGCCCGGAGTCGGCAAAACGACGACCGGAATCGCTTTGGCATCAGAAATGGGACGCCCGTTCTATGACATCGATGAAATGATTGTGTCGATGGCAGGAAAGAGCATTCCCGAAATCTTTGCAGAAGATGGAGAAGACGCTTTCCGCCAGGCGGAATCAGAAGCTGCAAGGGAACTCTCCAAGGTTACAGGTGCGGTAATCGCCTGTGGTGGTGGAGTAGTCAATCGCGAAGAAAATTATTATACTCTGGCGGAAAACGGACATATTGTTTTTTTGAACAGAGACATCAGCCTTCTTCCCACGGACGGCAGGCCTGTCAGTCAGGCAGTGCCGCCGGAAAGACTGTACCGCATCAGGCTTCCTTTATACAGAAGCTGGTGTGATGACGAAATTGAAATCACAGGGAACTCCCCTGAGGAAACTGCTGCACATATCATGGATATGCTGCAAGGGGTTTAAAGGTTACAAATACAGACGCAAATCCCGCTCCGGTTTGGGGCGGGATTTTTCTAAGCCATGCTGTGAGGGTTGGGACTTATCTGTCGGAGGATCCGAACGGAACGTTTGGGAATATCGGTTCACCGCAATACATATACACGTATTTGATGGTATAAAGATCGACGATTGCAACATTGCCGTTGGAAATATCCTGAAGCAGCACATAGTTGTTGCCGACGCCGACGAGGAAACCGTAGCGGTCTTCCGTCGAGTCGGAGCCAATCATCTGCTCTACACGCATATAGCGGCCAATCTGCGTATGCAGGAATCCGTTCATATACTGAATGTGACACCATGCAATAACGTGATTACTCCGGCGGCATCAACGGACTGCTTGGCACGGCGAAGATCGGGGTCTGCTGACCGTTGTTTTCCAAAGAATTGACATAATCGGTCATGTTCTGGTAAATCAACGGAACGGAAGCAGTGTTCGACTGAAAGGCAGCATTTGGATTTATGTACGAAGGCGATGTGCTGCCAGCCTGCGGGCGAAACCATACGCCGCTGTCGTTTGCCATGTTGTTTGTTGTGGTGCTTTGCATATTCGCTGAAGGAATCGTCTCCTGCGGGTCTGTGGCAGCTTCGGAAACTGCCGGGGAAACCGTCATGTCTTCAAACTCGATTTTATCTCCGATCTGTACCTGACCTTTGCGAATCATCGTTGGTGTAATCACGTTATTGCATGGTGTCATAGAAATCCTCCTGAAAATTTAAGTTTCTGCGTACCGTTCTGTCGGTATGTAAAAACAGTGATTGCCGACGCGGTTATGGATGACGCCGACCCTTGTAGGAAAGTAGGTCGGGCAGGAATCACTGTAAGGATTGAAGAAAAACAGCGATTCGTCGACGCCCGCCAGCCTGCCGCCGGCCAGTGCCCAGTCTACGATGTCATAGTGCTCCTGCGAGGGCGTCATGTTGTAGACGTTCTGCGCGTTATATCTGCCGCCGACGGTCTCCTGCATGCATACAAACTGTCCGGTGTAGCGGTCGACCATAATATTGTGATAAGTTCCATTTCAAGAAACAAAAATGGGACTTTTTTTGTTGGACAAGACAAAGGTGGAGGAAAGTGATGGCAGTATTTAGAATTGAAAAAAATAGAAATTATACAACGATGAGCAACTATCATCTACGAGACCGGAGACTATCTTTAAAAGCAAAGGGGCTGTTATCGCTGATTTTAAGTCTGCCGGATGGATGGGATTATAGTGTAAGAGGATTAGCGGCAATCTGCAAGGAAAGTCCGGATGGAATCGCTACCCCATTAAAGGAATTGGAAAAACACGGATACCTTTTTAGAGAACAAACCAGAGAAAGCAACGGACGGATGGGGAAAGTTGAGTATGTTATATTTGAGCAGCCCCAAGAGGCTTTACCGAAACAGGAAACACCGTGTACGGAAAAGCCGTACACGGTAAAACCGGATACGGCAATACCGATATCGGAGCAACCGCATACGGTAACACCCGCACAAATAAATAAAGAAGAAGAAAATACTGAAAAAGAAAATACTGAGATAAACAATTATCTATCCAATCAATCAACAAAACAGAAAGATGCGGATAGGATGAAGATGGAAAGGGATTTATTTAAGAATCGGATTAAGAAAAATATCAGTTATGAAATGCTGTCTAAGAATCCGGCGGTCGCAAATGAAGTGGACGAGCTCGTTGAATTAATGACAGATACCGTTTGTATTAATGAGCCATTTGTCCATATTGCAGGGAAAGAGATTCCGACTGCAGTTGTAGAAGAACGATTCTTGCGAATAGAGGAGGACCATATTATTTATGTCATCGACAGCTTGCGAAAGGCTTCGGCAAAGATACATAACATACGGCAATATCTGCTCGCTGCGCTATACAATGCACCGATAACAATCAGCAATTATTACACAGTTGAGGTTCAACACGATATGAGAGGAGGGTGAATATGAAAAAAACAAAAGTAATCGCAGTTGTAAATCAAAAAGGTGGCGTCGGAAAGACAACAACCACTCTTAACCTTGGAGCAGGTCTTGCGCTGCAAGGGAAAAAGGTTTTGCTTATTGATGCGGATCCGCAGGGTGATTTAACGGTGAGTCTTGGTTATCACGATGCAGATGGATACGAATGGACGGTAGCGAGCCATATGGAGCAAATTATCCAAGAAAGGCAAACAGAATCTGACGCAGGAATTTTACACCATCGGGAAGGTATAGATTTGCTGCCTGCTAATTTGGATTTATCGGCCATGGAAATGCAGCTTGTTAATGTCATGAACAGAGAGAAAATACAAATGGGAACTGAAGCGCCTGAAGAAGATGAATCGGAAGAAGAATATCAAGGTTGCTCTACCCGAAGATGGCGAATACCCGGATGTGGTACTTGCTGACTATCAGGACTCGTTGGAGAAGCAATGGGTCGCTCAATTGAAGAAGAAATATAAAGTGGTGGTTTTCCGTAGTATGTTGACCACTCCCAATATACATTAATATATTATAGAAACAATACATGAATACTGGATATAAAATGACAATGGCATTTATAGCCCTGCTGATGATAGTAGGAATAAGTGCTAGTGCAACAAGAGCAAGCCGTAGTGCTTTGGCTCATGAGGCTGATTCTGCAAATATCAAGCAACAAGCTGCTGCCGATTCTCAGAAAATCAATGAGGGTAGTGTGGTTGATGAGGTAATTTGGGTTGTCGGCGATGAGGCTATCCTGAAGTCAGACGTCGAGGTAACCCGTTTGCAGGCTGAGGCTGAAGGTATTAAATATACTGGTGACCCAGACTGTTCTATTCCTGAGCAGATTGCCGTTCAGAAACTGTTTCTCCATCAGGCAGCTATCGATAGTATCGAAGTATCTGAGTCAGAAGTCATGAATGGTATCGACGAACAGATCAACAGTTGGGTTTCCATGATTGGTTCTCGTGAAAAACTGGAGGAGTATCGCAAGCAAAGTATCACCCAGATGCGCCAGCAGATGCATGATGATTTCAAAAACCAACAGCTGATTCAGAAGATGAAGCAGGAACTGGTGAAGGATATCAAGGTGTCTCCAGCTCAGGTACGTAAATACTTTAAGGATTTACCTGCCGACAGTATCCCTTTTGTTCCTACAGAGGTAGAGGTTGAGATTCTTACCATGCAGCCACGTATTCCTCTTGAGGAGATTAACCGTGTGAAAAATCAGTTGCGTGAGTTTACTGACCGTGTGAATAAGGGTGAGACTTCTTTTGCTACTTTGGCTCGTCTTTATTCTGAGGATCCGGGGTCAGCCCGTATGGGTGGCGAGATGGATTATATCGGTAGAGGTATGTTGGATCCTGCGTTTGCGAATGTGGCATTCAATCTTACAGATCCAAAGAAAATCTCAAAGATTGTTGAGTCTGAGTTCGGTTACCATATCATTCAGTTGATTGATAAACGTGGTGACAAGATAAAGTGTCGCCATATCCTGCTCAAACCTCGTGTTTCTCAAGATGCGATTGATAAGTCTATCGGCCGTCTGGATTCTATCGGTAATGATATTCGTGCCAATAAGTTTACCTTTGAACAGGCTGTTGAAGCACTGTCAGATGATAAGGATACCCGCAACAATAAGGGTTTGATGGCCAATGTTACTCCTGATCAGTCCAGAACTTCCCGCTTCCAGATGAAGGATCTGCCTACTGAGGTTGCCCGTGTGGTAGATACGATGAAGGTTGGTGAGATTTCAGCACCTTTTACCATGGTGAATACCAAGGGTAAAACCACTTGTGCTTTGATTAAGCTGGTAAGCCGTATTGACGGTCATAGGGCTACTATTACCGAGGACTTCCAGGTGATGAAGGATGTGGTGTTGGCTAAGGAGCGTGCCCAGACTTTGCACGATTGGGTAGTCAATAAAATCAAGCAGACTTATGTTCGTATGAACGATCGCTATAAGGATTGTAAGTTTGAATATCAAGGTTGGATTAAATGATAAATAAAAGATTAAATAATCATATCAGAGGGCATAGAATCATATCGGTTATGGTTCTATGCCTGTTTGGGTTTTGTCTGATGCAAGCCATGCAGGCTCCAAAGAAGCATGCCAGAAAACGCCCTCATGGTGACCGCGTGTATCTTTTGCATGCTGATGAACTTTATTATGATATGTTCGGTAATAATCCTGACGCACAGATATTGAAAGGTAAGGTTTCCTTCTTGCATCAGGGGAGTCACCTTACCTGCGACAGCGCATATTTCTATCAGGGTTCTAATTCCGTAAAAGCTTTCGGACATGTTCATTACCGCCAGGGGGATACCTTGTCGCTCACTTGTGACAGAGCAGAGTATGATGGACAGATGCAGATGATGAGAGCACGCAAGAACGTGGTTTTACACCACCGCCGGCAGACCTTGCGTACTGATAGCTTGGATTTCGACCGTCTGTATAATATGGCAAACTTCTTTGACGGTGGAACGCTGATTGATGGTAAGGATAAGTTGGTTGCTGATTGGGGTGAGTATCATACCGAAACTCGCGAGGCAAAGTTTGTCTATAATGTCAAGTTGCGTAGCGGCAAGGATGTTGTTACCACCGATACCTTGTATTATGATGTCCGTAAGTCAAAGGCTCACATGGTAGGACCTTCTAAAATCGTATCTGGTGCAAGTGTTGTCAAGACAGAAGATGGATATTATGATACCAAGACCGATAGGGCGCAGCTATACGGCCGTTCTACGGTTGTAGATAAAGACAAGACCCTTACGGGTGATACGCTCTATTATGTTAAGGATGGAGAGAGTACCGGATATGGCAATGTGGTTTATGTAGATAAGAAAAACAAGAACTCCCTTACTTGCAATTATCTGCGTTACAATGAGAAAACCGGTAAAGGTTTTGCCACCCGCAATCCTGTAGCCATCGACTATTCGCAGAAAGATACTCTTTGGGTTCATTCTGATACCATGCGTATCAATACCTTCCATATCAATACCGATTCGGTATACCGTAAGGTGCATGCTTATCCTAAGGTCCGTGCCTATCGCCTTGATATGCAGGCCATCTGCGATTCCCTGGTTTTCAATTCTCAGGATTCCTGCATGACCATGTATAAGGATCCTATCGTCTGGAATGGAAACCGTCAGTTGCTGGGCGAGAAGATTCTGGTCTTCATGAACGACTCTACCGTTCGTTTTGCCCATGTCATCGGACAGGCGCTGTCTGTAGAGCAGATGCCGGATAGTGTTCATTTCAATCAGATCAGTTCTTCTGAGATGAAATCTTACTTTGAAAAAGGTGAGATTAAACAAGGAGAGTCTATCGGTAATGTGCAGACCATTTATTACATGACGGATGATAAGGATAGTTCGCTCATAGGCTTGAATTATCTGGAGACCGATACCATGCGCATGTATATGGGACCGGGCAGGAAGATGGAGAAAATCTGGACCAATAAGTTCACCTCTACCATGTATCCGATGACGCAGATTCCGCCTGCAAAATATAAACTCAGTAATTTCGCGTGGTTCGAAGACTTGCGTCCTAAAGATAAGAACGATATCTTTGTATGGCGTGGTAAATCAAAGGGTACCGAACTCAAGAACATTAAGCGTCATGAAGCTCCGCTTCAGAAACTGACCGACTGATTGTAATGAAGCATCATTTTCTTATATGATTAAGATTTAGAGATGAGTGATATTATTCAACTTTTACCCGATTCTGTTGCCAATCAGATAGCAGCAGGTGAGGTTATACAGCGTCCGGCTTCGGTTATCAAGGAGCTGGTCGAAAATGCAGTCGATGCGGGTGCCAGGAATATCCATGTCACTGTTACCGATGCTGGTCGTACCAACATCCAGGTGATAGATGATGGAAAAGGTATGTCTGAAACAGATGCTCGTTTGGCTTTTGAACGTCATTCTACTTCCAAGATCCGTAAGGCTGACGATTTGTTTGCGCTTCGCACCATGGGCTTCCGTGGCGAAGCTTTGGCGTCTATAGCTGCTGTGGCTCAGGTTGAACTGAAGTCACGGCAGGCAACTGACGAGATAGGAACCCTGATACAGATTTCGGGTTCCCGATATGAGAAACAGGAGCCATGCTCCTGTGCTGTGGGCAGTATCTTCTCGGTCAGCAATATATTTTATAATGTACCCGCGCGCAGGAAGTTCCTGAAGTCCAACTCTACAGAGTTGAACAATATTCTGACGGCTTTCGAGCGGATTGCATTGGTAAATCCCCAAATCTCCTTTACTTTGCACAGCAATGGTACCGAGGTGTTCAATTTGCGTGCCGCTAATTTGCGTCAGCGCATTCTCGATGTCTTCGGCAAGCGTTTCAATCAGGAACTCCTGCCGGTAAATGTAGAAACCACCATGTGTAAGGTGTCTGGATTTGTGGGCAAACCGGAATCTGCCAGAAAGAAAGGTGTGCATCAGTTCTTCTTTGTCAACGGGAGATACATGAAACATCCTTATTTCAATAAGGCTGTGATGGCTGCTTATGACCGTCTGGTTCCTCAGGGTGAACAGGTGCCTTACTTTCTGTATTTTGATGTAGATCGTGATATCCGGAAAAAGATTATCTATGTTGATGGCGTGAAGCTGCATAGTGGGTGAGATAAAGTCATATAAATAGGAAGGCAAAAAGCCAATTAAGTCGGTTTTATTAATCATGTTAAGAATGGTCATAAAAGAGTCGCTGCGAAAGGCAATATTGCGCGGATTCAGCCAGGCGATGCTGCTTTGCTGCACGCGCTGAATAACGGGATCGTTGGTAATATAGTGAGTGAAAAACTCCTGTGCGAGTGACTCTACCGAGGTAAGCGTTTCGCGTCGCGGATGGCCCGCCCGGCAAACCGCCAGCGTCTGCACCGTCTGATAGGGCTGACAGATCGTGGCGCGGTTGGTAATGGGCATGCGGGTGAACACCAGGTCCGCCTGGCGATACGCCAGCAGCTCCTCAGCCGATTCGGTGGTGGTCAGGTTATGGTGCTCAATTTGCAAGTTCGCCTGATGACAGAGCTGGTTAATCATAACGTGGCTATTGACTGAACAGAACAGCGGGGGGCCATATATCACAATACGTTTACGCAGTTCTGAGCGATTATTAAGATTGATGGTTTTTTCCAGCTGCTCCAGATTTTGCTGTAGATGATAATGAAGATTGACGCAGGCGGTGGTGGGCGTCATTCCTTTGCCAACACGAACAAATAGCGGATCGTTTAACTGCTGGCGCAGACGCTGCAACGACTGACTCACCGCTGAGGGGGTGATAAATAACATCGCCGCCGCTTTGCTGATGCTCAAATGTTGATAGATACATTCGAAAATAACCAATAAATTCAAATCGAACTTTTTCAGATCGTAAAGATTTGCCATTAATGCAGTCCTGTTTATTACCGGTGCGGATTATAATATTCTTAATGATAATGTTTTGTGGCTTAATATTTGCGGTGTGAATTTAACTATTGGCAAATACAGTTAAGTTCTGCTTAATATATCTTATCGTCGACGGTGGCGCCAGCGGTCGCTTCCGCCAGGCGCCATTGCGGGATGGAATTACTCTTTTTCACCCATCATAATATGCAGTTTCTCTTTATCCGGTAGGCCGACCACCTGCCACCGCCGC
>OQVL01001912.1_pt1 | contig 12670 bp, 13 predicted proteins | sample 1691501 | NCBI WGS metagenome assembly OQVL01 (sample SAMN03418253, study PRJEB22391) | human gut metagenome | biome: human-gut; feature: organic feature; material: feces | host: Homo sapiens | place: Tanzania | collected 2013-01
TCTTTTATAAATTCTGAAACATTCGACTCCATTGTTACTATGCATGGATTTCCAAATGCCCATCCTTCAAGTATAGTCATTGGCATCCCCTCATGCTTTGATAACAAAACATTTATTCCTTTATTTTTCAACTCTCTATTTTTATCGTCACCATAAATTGGTCCATGATTGATCACTTTTATATTTTTTAAGTTCTTATTTATTTTATTAACGAAATCTATCTGATTAACATTACCTGAACCATAAAAATCAAATACTATACTTTCTTCAATACTATCTAATTTTTCCAACGCACATTTTAAAACATCTATACCTTTTTCTTTTATATCATATCTTCCAATGTAATAAAAATGGATATACCTATCTTCTGATATTAATCCATTACTTTCAATCCTATCAACTCCATTTGGAATTATAATATCATGCGCTTTATGGTACAAAGATGAATCATATTCGCTTTTACTCAAATAAATATATCCCCATGAATTTTTTATAAGTTTCTTAAAAATTGTCATATTTGCTATCTTTTTTTTAAAAAAAGATTTTTTAAATGATTTTTTTACAAATGAACCATGCGGTTGAATATAGTATTTTTTCTTTAATTGATTTAATAATATATATACATATATATATTCTATGTGATAAAAACTGTGTAAGATTACAATATCTGGATTATATTCTATAATATAATTTTTTAAATTATTTTCTATCAAATAATCAAAATACTCACTATTTATTTGAAACTCACCTGATTTAAGTACCAATAATCTTGATGTAACATTTTCAATTTTATTTTGTTCCTCTATAAGTCTTTTTAATACAATTGGTATTCCCCCATTTGTATTCATATGGGTTGCTGTAATATGTAATAATCTCATATTCTATCTTCCTTTTTTATATACTGCTGGAACTCCAGCATAAATACCATTTTTAATAGTAAGATCTTTAGAAACAACACTTCCTGCTGCTATAATGATACCGTCAGCAATTTTAACTCCAGGAAGTACAGTTGCATTTGCGCATATCCAAACATCATTTCCTATCTCAATTGGATTTCCTGCATGTTTTCTAGATAAATAGCTTTGATCTGATGAAATATCATAACTTTCAGTAATTAGTGATGCTCCATAAGAAATAGTCACATTATCGCCAATATATATACCATTAGATGCATGTAAAAAAACATTTTCATTTAATCGTACATTTTTGCCAAATCTTATTCTATTTCCGTATAATAGTTTAGGAACCCCATGTAATATCACACTTGTACCATAATAAATATTAAAATGCAAAAAATAATGTAACAGTTCTCTTAATTTAAGTATAATTCGATCTATCATAATCTACTTTTCTTAACACCTTTTTATAAACAAATTGTTGAAATGATATAGGTAAAATATAAATAGCCATTTGTGCTCCAGCTACTTCAATAAAATCAACAAACGAACAAAATCCTGTTCTAAATGCTTTCCACCTTATTTTAATTAACAATTTTGTATTCAGCCAATTTTTTCTTTTCTTATAAGTTCCTTCATCAAAGCGAAATTTCAATAAATATTCAGACAAATTTTCACAAACAGCTCCTTTAGTAAGCATCTTAATCCATAAATCAGTATCTTGATTTTTTCTAAGATTTCCATAACAACCAGCTTCTTCCACTTTACTTTTTCTATACATAACAGTCGGATGATTAAATGGATCTCTCTTTCTGCAATACTTATAAATTGCTTCGTTATCTAAAGGCACATTACGTTTGCCAACTTCATTATCTGGTTCTCCAACAAATTCGATTACAGGACAACCAACAATATCCAATTTAGGATTCTTTTCAAACTCAGCCACCTGCTTCTCACATCTTGTTGGCATAGAAATATCATCAGAATCCATACGTGCAAGGAGCTCATTTTTACATACTTTTATACCTTCATTTAAAGCAAATCCAAGCCCTTTATTATTAGGCAGTTGCACCTGTACTATCAGCTCCGGATAATTTCTATCCACATTATCTATAACTTTCTGTAGTTCATTTGTAATTGGTCCATCCTTTACGAGCACAATCTCATCCGGCTTCTTTGTCTGATTTACCATACTCATTAATGCAAGACTAAAATACTCCGGATTATCCTTTATATAAACTGTCATTAATACGCTGTATTCCACTTTTCTCGCCCTCGTATTCCTTCCCAAGAACAGCAAATACCGTCCTCACCATTGTTCCAATCTCACCCCAACACGAAAATCTCTTAATACTCTCAAGATTCCATTTCATCTTCCCCGGCAACACTTCTTCCACATATACCTTATCCACATCAGCTGCTCCATCTAATAGCTCTGCTTCATCCTTATAGCGTATACTCGCCTCACTTGTTATCCCAGCCGGAAGCAGTAGTGTTGCCATATATTCAGGCTTATATTTTTCCACATACTTCACAGCCTCAGGCCTTGTGCCTACGAAGCTCATATCTCCGCTCAGCAGGTCAAATACCTGTGGCAGCTCATCAAGTCTGCAGCCTCTGAGCTTTGCTCCGACTCTTGTAATACGGCTGTCATTATCTACTGTTACTGCAGAGCCTATCTTGTCAGCATTGCTCACCATGGTGCGGAATTTGTGAATCTTAAAATGCTTGCCATATGTAGTGACTCTCTCCTGTCTGTAAAACACAGGTCCTTTTGAGTCCAGCTTTATCATAACTGCGATAATCATCATTGGAATTGCCGTGATGATTAGTATTATAAGCCCACACACTATATCAAATACTCTCTTAAAGAATAGGCTTGCCTGCTTTTTTTTGAGTATCTCATAATATGGTCTGACTTCATCATTTCTCATAAAGTCAGGTAATGAATCCCATTTTCTAAGCATATTTTTACTTCCTATTTCAGATATTCCTTCACTATATTCTTAAAGTTTTCCACCACATACTCCACATCATCATCGCTAAGCAGTGTATGAAGTGGCAGCGTAATCAGATTCTCATAATATGCATACGCATTAGGGAAATCCTTTATATCCCATCCATATGCCTTGTATGCTGTCATCATCGGCAGTGGCTTGTAGTGTACATTTGTTGCAATGCCCTGCTCTGCCATCTTTATGATGATTTCTCTTCTCTGCTCATCACCGATTCCCGGCACCCTTGTCAGGTACAGATGTCCTGAGCCGTTGTGATGCTCTCCGTAGTGATTCAGGTGCATGACTCCAAGCTCGTCACACATTTCATCATATTTTGCGATTATCTGTTTTCTTCTCTCAAGCAGACCTGCGTATCTATCGAGCTGTCGGAGTCCGATTGCAGCCATGATATCTGTCATGTTGCATTTATAGTAAGGAGCCACTATGTCGTACTCCCATGCACCAAGTTTTGTTTTAGCCAGTGCATCCTTTGACTGTCCGTGGAGACTTAGGAGCTGATACTGCTTATAGAGTGCTTCATCGTCTACTCCATCTATATGTCTCCATGTGGCCGCGCCGCCCTCTGCTGTAGTGAAGTTCTTTACTGCGTGGAAGCTGAATGAGGTAAAGTCAGCTATCTCTCCCGCCATTTTTCCATTTCTGTTTGCACCAAGCGAGTGTGCTCCGTCTGCGAGCACTGCGACTCTTCCGAGTGCCTTCTGTATATCTGTCTTTGGAGTAAACAGATTCTTTTTGCGCTCTACCGCGTCATAAATTCTGTCGTAGTCTGCTATGATGCCTCCGAGGTCTACTGCGATGACTGCCTTTGTTCTCTCATTGATGGCTGCCTCCATGGCATCGTAATCCATCTCTGTGGAGTCCTTCTGACTATCGATGAACACAAGCTTTGCACCGACATGAATTACTGCGGCTGCTGTTGCTGTATATGTATATGCAGGTACTATTACCTCATCCCCTGCACCTATCCCAAGTACTCTCAGGTTCAGTTCTTCTGCGGCTGTTGCCGAGTTCAGACATACGAGCTTATCTGTGTGGCAAAATGCCGCCAGTCTCTTTTCCAGCTCCTTTGTCCTTGGTCCGGTTGTTATCCAACCCGAGCGGAGCGCCTCGCATACTTCCTCTATCTCTGCCTCGCTGATGTCAGGAGGACTGAACTGTATATTTCTTCTTTCCATTTTTTCATTTTCTCCATTACATGAATGTAGCTTTCGCAGATTAAAACAATCTGCGAAAGCTACACTGAAACCCGCTTAAATTAAGGATTTGTAACGATGCTGACCCACCATTTGACCCATTATGGAATAGAAATAGAATTGATGGCAGAACGCTTGGTCTCCATGTTTGGATGAACATAACGGTTTAATGTGATATTCACATTTGAGTGACCTAGAATCTCACTCACACTCTTTGCATCGGCACCGTTGCTAATGCAGTTTGTTGCAAATGTGTGTCTCAGAGCATGAAAGTGTGTGTATTCAATACCTGCCTGCTTCATGTACGAGCGAAACCGATACTGATAGCGTCTGGGTTCCATAGGGACTTTTCCACACAATATATACGAATCATCATCCGTGATATTATCGTGAAAAGCAGACAGTCTCTGAAATATAAAATCGGGAATAGGTATCTCACGAATAGAATTACTTGTCTTTGGGGCAGTAACATACAGTATTGTCTTCTTTTTGGCTGATGAAGTGCTATCTGATGATTCGTCACAAGCGGTGTCAGTGCGAAGCCTCTGCACTGTACGGTTGACGTGCAGAGTACGACACCTCATATCTATATCTTCCCATTTCAGAGCACAGACCTCTCCAAGACGAAGCCCCATAAAAAGGCACAATAAAATACCGAGCTTATAGATATCAAGCTCGGTAAGAAGGTACTTAATCAGCTTTTGCTGGTCTGTGATATTTATGGTATTGGTATTGTTAGTGGCAGTGGCAGATGAATGTATGGATTTGTACGACAGATGAATCAGGTTTGTGCCGTATAGTACATTACCATATTCGATGATTAAATTGAAGATGCTCATTATGCTCTTGCATATGCTGGTACTTAAAGTATCCGGCAATGCTGTGACGATTTCGCCGGAATCCAGCTCATCGACCAAAGCATCACACCACTGAGGCTTTATGTACTTTGCATAGATAGTGGAATACTTTTGATAAGTGGACAGCTTGCGGTTTGTCCTTATGCTCTCCAGCCATTTATTTGCTGCTTCGTCGACTGTCACGGTGCTCAGTCCTGCTCTTGCTATCCGGCTCTGTACTGCCGTTTTAGCAGCGTTTAGCTTGTCGCTTGTCTCCTTGTAGCTGTGGCCGTATACTGACTTGCACTTCTTCGTGCCCGATTGATCCGGTATGTAGTAGCGCCCCTCCCAGCGTCCGTCGGCTCTCTTTCTTATGTTGGTTCCTCTTCTTGACATGATTTGTCCTCCTTAAAATATATATTTTAAATATACTTTATAGGAAATTGACCATAATTTTGACCCATTAAAATAAAATTATACATAAAAAAAGGCAAAATTCATCAATAATAATGTGCGATTAGACAAAAAATGACAATAATATTGACATGAAAAGACAAAAATACTAATATATTTATGGTGTTTAGAACCAAAAAACGCTTTCGCAGATTGTTTTATTCTGCGATATTTTTTTATACTTTTATATGCAAACCACAAAAAGAGAGCGGGCCGGCGAATGGGAAGTTCGCCGGCCCAGATTTACACTAGGAGCAAAGTTTATACTTTGCGGAGATAAAATATATTTTTTCGTGGCCATTCCAGTTGTCGCGGCCACGCTATAGTCTGATTTGCTTATACAGCTGCAAGCTTCTTTCCAAGCTCCTTGCAGGCTGTCTTTGCATCATCGTCCGGTGCATCCTGGCAGATAACACCCTCGCCGCCTACCACTGTAGCTCCGGCCGCTGTCATTCGCTCTACCCAGTCGCGCATCCACTCGCCATCGCCCCATCCGTATGAACCGAACAGACCGATAGTCTTGCCTGCCACGCAGCCCTCAAGCTCTGTGACAAACGGCTCCATCTCGCCCTCCTCAAGTACCTCTGCACCCATTGCAGGGCATCCGAGTGCGAATGCTGTCTCTGATTTAAGCTCATCTATTGAAGCACTGCTTACGAATACGATTTCTGCTTCCTTTCCGGCATCTGTGACGCCCTTTGCAACTGCCTCTGCCATTGCTGCTGTATTGCCTGACTGTGACCAATAAACTACACTGATTTTGCTCATTTTAAATCCTCCTATACCGCAATCTGCTGCGGTTCTTCTTTATATATTTCCAGTATCAGCCTCATATCTATATCCTCGGCCAATAGCTGTATGACACTTTCCTTCGCCTTTTCAAAATCCTCAAACATCTTCTTTTTGAGTGGTACGTTGCGGTACACCTTCCAGTATCCTGAATACAGGCAGCCGCATCCGTTATGCTCTATAAAGCCTCTCACATCCTCTATCGGATACCCAAGCAAAAGCCCCATCTCATGTGGAAACTGCTTGTGTTCATCATTCAGATATGCTTCGTAGTGTTTTTTGAATCTAAATAATATCTTGCCGAATGAAAAATCCTCATATCCTGCTTTCTTTAGTATGTCCAAAGCCTCTGAATTATTCAGATATGCTTCTAAGAGGCTCCTGCGGAATAAGAGGAAGGCGGTTTTCTCATTCCTTGCTGCGAGCCTGAAATGCGATATCCCGGAAGCTCTCAGAATCACTCTCATGGCACTCTCATCAGCGCTGTCTATCATGAGCATATTTGAAATTCTCGCTCCTGTAATTAGCGGGGCACACTGGAGGGCAAGCTGCATTTCCACGCTCTTTAAATCCATGCTCATAGCAATCTGAAATACTTCCTGGCACATTTTGGCTCCTTTCGTGTTAGTTATCTCTAACTTGAGTTAAATATATCTCACTTATACCTATATGTCAAGTATTTTTTTGTCATTTTTACACTTTTTATTCTCAATTAATTGCAACAAAAAACACACTAAGAATCTTTAATTCTCAGTGTGCTTTCCTTATTGCCATTCTTCTTTTTATACAATTCATTAATTCACTTATTATAACAATTGTACCTATTGATATATCACAGCCTCTCCCCCAATGCTTTGCAACGCTTTCTGCTAAAAACAATGCCATAAAAGCCTCCACTAAAAAAATCCGCTATACTCATTCTAGTATAGCGAATTTTCTAAAAATTACAATTCCTATAAAATCAGGCTTATGACACCTGCACTCTATACATATTTTTGCGGTCAATCGCTCCAATCTCTTCGAGCGTATTGATCATCCGATACACCGTAGCAGTCCCAATAGAGTGATCTATCTTTGATGCCCGGTAATAAATCTCTTTGCAGCTTCCGCACTCGCCCTCGAGGATTACATCAAGCAAAATAAGTCTCTGCTTTGTAATCCTGCATCCGCTGTCCTTTAGCTTGCCAACGATTACCTCTTTTTGCTCTATTGCTTCTTTCGACATACATCCTCCTATAGTTACCGATGCCGGCAGATGCAGCTTAAGTGGCAGATGAGTTCTTTCCATGAAATGCCCATCCTGTGCTTCATGCACACCATGCCGTGGATTAATGACAGCCTTTGCAATGGCTGCAGTCCATTCCACACTGCAGGCTCTTGCCTGCTTTCTTTGATTTGATTATTGTCCTGATTACAAGTGCAACTATCAATACGAGAATTGCAATTACAATGATATCAGCCAGCATGTCATCATCTCCTATTCACTACAAATGCTACTAAATATGCTACTGCATTATTTCTTTTCTTTGAAAAATCCTATTATTATCTTTACGGCAACCCCCAGCAGGCATAGAAGAACTATGACTGCTATGAGGTCTGCTGTGTTAAATTCCAGATTGATTCTCATTTAAAAACCTGCTACACGTTTGATGCCGCAAATGAAGTGTTCTTTACTGTTGCCTTATTAGGGTCCTTTCTGAACAATAAGTATAATACACCTGCAAGGAGTACAAATGCAACTACTGTCCAGAAGTTGAAGGCTACCTCACCTATGCAAAGTCCCACAATCTGGTAGAACATAAGTGTTACACAGTAAGCTGATACGTTCTGGAATATGATTGTAAACCAGAAGAACTTACGGTTGTTAAGCTCCTTTGCTGTTGTTGAGATAGCTGCAAGACATGGTGAGTCAAACAGGTTGAACAGCAAGAATGATACTGCTACCATTGTCGTTGGGAAGAATGCCGCAAACTGATCATGCATGCTTACTGCATACTCTTCTACCTCTCCAAGTCCTGAGAGAACACCCATTGTTGATACGATACCCTCTTTTGCCACAAAGCCTGAGAGTGATGATGCAACTGCCTGCCAGGTATCGAATCCGAGTGGTGCAAAGATAACTGCGATTGCAGATCCGATTACTGCAAGTAAGCTGTTTTCTTTGTCAACAAGTCCGAATGCGCCATTCTGAATGCCAAAGCTTGAAAGGAACCACATAACTGCACAGCAGAGGAAGAGGATTGTTCCGGCCTTCTTGAGGAATGCCCATACTCTCTCCCATACGTGCAACAGCACACCCTTTACTGAAGGGACATGATACTGTGGGAGCTCCATTACGAACGGTGCAGGCTCGCCTGCAAATGCTCTTGTCTTCTTTAAAATGATACAGTAGATGATTGTGAGGCCGATTCCTGCAAAGTACATAAGAGGTGCCATCCACCAGCAGCCGTCACCCATGATAAAGCCTGCGATAAGTGCGATAACAGGAAGCTTTGCTCCACATGGGATATTTGTTACTGTCATCATTGTCATACGACGATCTTTTTCGTTCTCGATAGTACGTGTTGCCATGATTCCAGGTACACCACATCCTGATCCGATGAGGAATGGGATGAAGGACTTTCCTGAGAGACCAAATCTACGGAAGATTCTGTCCATGATGAAGGCTACTCGTGCCATGTATCCGCAGTCCTCAAGGATTGAGAGGAATAAGAATACGATAGCCATCTGTGGTGCAAATCCGATAGGTGCACCAAGACCTCCGATGATACCTTCAACTACAAGTGATACAAGCCATTCAGAGCAGCCTGCATTTTCCATGAATGTCTGTACTGCCGGCTGAATCCACTCACCAAAGAGTGTGTCGTTTGTCCAGTCTGTTACAATTCCACCAAGTGATGATACTGCCACGTAATATACGCCCCACATAATGAGTGCGAAAATAGGCAGTGCCAAAAATCTGTTTGTAACAATCCTATCAATTTTGTCTGATACTGTCTCTTTTCCGGCGCGTGCCTTCTTTACACATGATCCGATGATTGAAGATATGTACTGATATCTCTCGTTTGTGATGATACTCTCTGTGTCATCATCGTATTTGTCCTCGAGAGCTTTAATCTCTGCGTCTACGTTTGGAGCACTCTTTAGCACCTCAGAAATCTTTGAGTCACGCTCTAAAAGCTTGATTGCAAAGAATCTCTTCTGGTTCTCTGCTACTGCAAGACCAAGCTTATCCTCAATACCTGCGATTGTGCTCTCCACATCATCTGCGAAGTGATGTACCCTCTGAACGGATTTACCTGACTTTGCAATCTGGATTGCCTTCTCTGCAGTCTCCTTGATTCCTGTCTTCTTTAAAGCTGAAATCTCAATAACCTCACAGCCGAGCTTCTCTCCAAGTGCTTTGATATTGATTGTGTCTCCGTTTTTCTTTACAATGTCCATCATATTGACAGCCATAAGCACCGGAATGCCAAGCTCGATAATCTGTGTTGTCAGATACAGATTACGCTCGATATTTGTTCCGTCCACGATATTGATAATCGCATCAGGCTGCTCTCCGATTAAGTAATTTCTTGCAACAACCTCCTCGAGAGTATATGGAGAAAGTGAGTAGATACCCGGTAAATCCACCAGGTCTACATCCTTGTGACCGATAAGCTTTCCCTCTTTTTTCTCAACTGTAACACCAGGCCAGTTACCAACATACTGATTGGCACCTGTTAAGGCATTGAACAGTGTTGTTTTTCCGCAGTTCGGGTTTCCTGCGAGAGCAATTTTTACTGCCATGTTTTAATCTCCTTATTTCTGTTTGCTTTTTCTGCCTATAGTTCGTATTTACTAACCTATAGTCAAAAAAAATTTACTCTACTTCTATCATAGAGGCATCATCTTTACGAAGTGATAGCTCATAGCCTCTCACTGTCACCTCTACCGGATCTCCAAGCGGTGCCACCTTGCGGATAAATATTTCAACACCCTTAGTAATTCCCATGTCCATGATACGTCTCTTGACTGCACCCTGGCCTGTGAGCTTGACAACCTTGACTGTCTCGCCTACTTTGGCTTGCTTTAATGTCTTCATGCTGACTACTCCTTTTTTAATTTTTTATAGTTAAAATAATTTATATAAACGATTCCATAATATCATAACAAAATCGTTTAAATCTAAAGTAATTACAGCCTATACACAGTGCGTTGCTGCATGTGTTATATATGTTATATATGTTATATATGCTATATCTATTATATCAATCTATGTCTGTTACATATGTTGTATCAGACCATGATTTTATTAGCCATGTCCTTGCCGATTGCTACTCTGGCGCCCTTTACATTGACTATCATATTGCCGGCTATCTCTGAGATGACAGTCACCTCTCCACCTACAACAAAGCCCAGCTTCTCAAGGAAGGATCTCACTTCTTCCTTTCCGCCGATTTTCTTTATTATCTGTGCCTCCCCGGCACCACTCATTGATAATGGCATCATATTTACCTCTTTTCAACACTTTAATGATAAAAAACATCATTTGGTTTCTCTTACGGCTGTTAGTATACTCTAACGTTACTTAGATGTCAATAATTTTTTTTAGATTTTTCTTACTTTTTTCAGTTGTGGCTAATAGGGTGGGTCCCAAGGCTCGGTGCCATCTGGCTTGCTCGCGTAGACTTACCGGCTGAGTGCTTTCGTGTTCGCTACGCTTCGCTGCCAAGATACTGTACGAAATTATGCTTGTTAGGCTTTTTTGCAATTTCAGCTTCTTTTTCACGCAATTTTTCTGGCTTATGGGCTGGGTTTGGGAGCTGTTTTGGAGATTTCTGCGGTTTCAGCTACTTTTTTCTCGGATTTTTTTCGGCTTTTGGGTTGGGTTTGGGAGCTGTTTTGGGAATTTCTGCGGTTTCAGCTACTTTTTTCTGGATTTTTTTCGGCTTTTGGGGTTGATTTTGGGAGCTGTTTTAAAAGTTTTATGGATTACAGCTCCACAAGAGCCTGCCTACTATGCTATCAACCTATGGCTATTGTACATTATGCTAATTTAAAAATCCAGCATTTTCTAAATAAAAAGGTAAAAAGGTGATTTATTCATTAATTATCGAATATCCCACACCGCGTGTTGCCTTTATCTGTGCTGTAGAGCCCACTGATGCCAGCTTTTTCCGCAGATAGGATATGTAAACCCACACGACATTCTGTTCTGCTTCCGAATCATAGCCCCATATCCTGTCCATAAACTGGTCTACGGATATAATCTGTCCCGGATTTGTCATAAGCATCTCCAGCATCTGGTATTCCTTGTTTGCAAGTCTGATTCCATCACTTTGAGTTCCTGTGCTTTGACAGCTCACCTTACCATTATTCGCATTATTTGTGTCTGTGCATACGTCACATTTTTCAGTGCTGTCTGCATTCTTAATGCTTGCAGGTCCAGTCAGCATATAGGTTGATCTGTCCAGCGTGATATCGCCAAATGTCAGCACTGAGTCTGTTGTATCAGCCTTGCGCCTTGTCATGGCGCGGATTCGTGCCATGAGCTCCTTCATGGAAAACGGCTTCGTCAGATAGTCATCGGCGCCACTATCGAGTCCTTCCACGCGGTCGTCTATCTCAGCCTTTGCGGTAAGCATTAACACCGGAACAGAATTGCCATGACTTCTGATAGTTTTGAGCACAGTGATTCCATCCATTTTAGGCATCATGATATCCAGTATTACTCCGTCATAGTGGCTGGCCAGCACGTCCAGCAATCGCGTGTCGAGGTAGCTGCTGGTGGTTATCGCCAGCGGGATGCCCTTGAGCAGCCCCGGCTCCTCGGCGACGCGCATGCTCTCGAATACCTTGGGCTGATAGCCCGCCTCGCGCAGTGCCTTCACAAACTCGTGCAGCGAATAATGGCCTGCGGATTCAAGGCGCGAATTGCTGATGACCGCGACCAGCGGGAGATCCGATTTCGGGGGCCAGTAGTTGCGGATCCATTCGGAGTTCTTCATCAGATGGAGGACGCTGGGCTTCAGATGCCAGTCGTGGTCGATGAAGAGCATCCCGCCTTTGCCGATATTGTCGAATGCGAACGGACTGAAGCCGTTGCCAAGCTTCACCTGGGCTTCGACGCCCCGGCTGTAATTTTCCATCTGCTGTTCGCTGTCGAAGCTGGCCATGGCGAGCGAACAGGCCTTTTCCGCCTGGAGGCTTCCCATGTCGTAGTGGGTCCCCACAATGACATTCTTCCCGAAGCAGGTCAGGATGGCGCGATAGTCAATCGGGGATTTGCTCTTGTCCCAGATGTCGCCGATGGTCCGCTGGCTCATGCCGTATGCATCGGGGATGTTCTCGCGCAGCGCTTCCACGATGCGTCCCGAGAGGCTCTGCTGCTTCCACGCCGCGAATCTCAGGAAGTCCTGCAGACGCGGGTTGCTGAAGGCGATTTCCTCCATGCCGTTCTCGCCCTGGAATCCCATGGGCATGATCGAATTGTCATCCCAGCT
>OQVL01001913.1_pt1 | contig 12665 bp, 11 predicted proteins | sample 1691501 | NCBI WGS metagenome assembly OQVL01 (sample SAMN03418253, study PRJEB22391) | human gut metagenome | biome: human-gut; feature: organic feature; material: feces | host: Homo sapiens | place: Tanzania | collected 2013-01
CGACCGTCTACGCCGTGTATTCTGGGACCTTCCGGTTGGGGATGGGGATATCGGCCAGCTGCAGCAGCTCCTGGTCCAGCCACTCGCCGTACGGATTTTCGGCCGCGTAGCGGTGCTTGAGCGCGGAATCCTCCAGGAGCCTTCCTGTGCGCGTGTCGACAAGAAGCATCTTGGCGACGCGCAACTGACGCAGCTGCGCAAATTCACGGAACGTCCTACCCGTGGAAAAGCGCACAACACATGCCAAATATGTCTCGGAAACGCCGAGCGCCCGTGCCGGCAACCCTATCGGCGGCACGTCGCACCCGTGGCCTTCGGCATAGAACCCGCTGTTGCCGAACGCACAATGTAGCAGCCTGGAGCGAGCGTAGACACGTCGCTGCGCTGCATCCGCTCGGCGACACGTGCTCCGCTGAGGTTGTAGACGGTCACCAATGCGTTGTCGGCGATTTCCACGGCGCTCACACCGCTTTGCTCGGTCGACACTGCGATGCGGTCCACGTGGATGTTGTAGCCGTAGTCGGAATAGCCTTTCAGAGCCACGCAAACTACGTTGCCGCTGATGGGATATGAGTATTCCTTCCATCCGGTTGTGCCGTTGTCGCGCATAATCGGGTCGCCGAGGGTCTGTACGCTGCCGTCGGCGGCGATGGCGCAAGGTGTCAGCGAGTCTTCGGTTGCGAACGTGCCGCTATAGTGATAAACCGAGAAGTTGAAATATGCCTGCTGTCCGCCCACGGCTATCGCCGGAGAGACGATTGTCGACACTGTGCCTTTGGCCACGTTGGTGGAGTAGCAGCAGAACGAGATGAGACCGCCTGTTCCGTCGGCATCCTGTGTCTTCGGATCGTTGCCTGCGGTGAATGTGTCCCATACCGCGCCCATAAACCATGTGTGCTGGCACGTTCCTCCGTCAAACGATTCTTTGAACGGCATTGCCAATGCGTCGCCGAGAATCACGCTGTTGCTTGTCGCTGCGGAGGCAGCGCCGCTCTCGTTGGCGGCGGTGACCTTATATTCGGTCAATGAATATTTGCCTTTCTGCAATCCTGTCAGCGACGTTTCTGTTGTCGCCTCGGCAACAACCACTCCGTCGTTGCGCTCCACGCGGTAGGTGAGGTTGCCAACGTAGCCGCCGTTCTTGCCCGCTGTCGGTGCTGTCCATGACAATGTGGCTTCTCCTCCGTCGACACGCAGCGACACATTTTCTGCCGGCATCGGTTGGTCGACGCCCACCTGTGTCTTCACGCGCGACTGAAGTCCGTAGCCTTTCGCGTTGTCTGCCGTCACAACGATGCGCGCTGTGCCGTCGGGCAGCGTCAGCGGTAGGCTTACGAGTTCTCCAGGATTTTTGCCGCTCATTGTCACTGTGTCGACACCCTCGATGGCGATGCGGACGTTGAGTGTACCCTCAAGAGCCGCTCCGCCGAAGGTTTTTTCCGGCATGCGGAAACTCAGTGTGCCCTCGCGGCGTGCGCCGGTGGAGGTGTATGCAAGGTCGGTCACGCAGTCGGGGGCTGCGTTGACGGGATTCTCAAAATAGATGCCGAGAAACTGTGCCTGTGAATTGTCCGACACGGCCGTTGCCTTGGCGGTGGCTGTGTCGATCTCATAGAGGCGCATCGTGTTGTCGACCGACGAGCCAAACCAATACAGCTTGTCGTTGCGGTAGTCGAACGCCATGCTTTGCGAATAGCGCGGGGTGACGCCTGTGAATCCTATCTTTGTCAGCGCGCCGGTGGCGGCGTCAAGGCGATACAGCTCGCCCTTCACGTTGAGGGCATATCCCTGACCGTTGCGGTCGAAGGCAAGCGCTGCCATCGTTATGATGTCGTTGTAGTACGAGCGTATGAACGTTGAGGTGGCTGTTGTCTCGTCAAACGTGCCAAACTCCGTATACGACTCTGTCCACTCGTTGGCAAAGAAGCAATACATCTTGTTGTCGGCAGGATTGTAGGTAATGCTGCCTGCGAGATTGTGGATGTTGGTTATTGGCGCAATTTCCGACATGATGTCCAGGTCGGGCTCGTAGGCAATCAGATGTCCGTGCAGCTTTACATCGGCGTCGGTGTCGGCATTGGCTGTCGACTCGATGTAGTAAGTGCCGTTTTTGTATGCTGCCGACTCGATTTGGAAATCGGTGCTTAGAACCACCGGTTTCGTATCGACTGTGTATCCGAAAAAGCGGTACAGTCCAAGACTTGCTGTCCGCTGCTCTGCGGTGGTCCACGCTTTGTTGTTCACCATCGATCCGAACACCATCGGTTCGTTGTCGACCACAAGACAGTTGTCGGCGCTGTCAAGCAGACGCTCCGCGTTGGCGGAAACAATCGACAGTGCCGCCACCGCGCCAAGGAAAAAACGATTGTTCATAAGTCTTATTTCTTAATGAAACGAGTCACTGATTTTCCTGCGCCGCTCTCTGTTGCCACGAAATATGTTCCGGTGGCGAGATGCGACACGTTGAGGCTTGTCTGTGTTCCGTCGACCATCTTGAAGCCAACTTTCTGGCCGTTGGCGTTGTAGACGCTTACGCTGCTGATTGTCGCGTCGGAGCTTACGGTTATCGTTTCCTCGACAACCGTCGGATATACTTTGACTGCTGAGTCTGTCGTTATTTCAGTCACGGCGCCCTCTTCTGGATTGAAGTCTACTTTTGAAAGTTCGGCGCGGTTGTTGTCATCGCCCAGTCCGAGCTGTCCGTAGCGGTTGAATCCACACGACCACACAGAGCCGTCGATCTGAACGCCCACAGAATGATAGAAACCTGCGGCAACAGTCTGCCATTGCGCTGTGCCTATCTGTGTCGGTGTGTCAATATTTCTGTTTGTGCCGTTGGCAAGCTCTCCGTGGAGGTTGTAGCCCCATCCCCAAAGGGTGTAGTCGTCCTTGATTACGAGCACATGCATGTCGCCTACAGAATACGACAACACTTTGTCGAACACCTTCATGGGTTTGCCGTCTGTTTTGCCTTCAACAGCGCGTCCGAGAGCCGACTCTTCGTTGTTTCCCCAAGTCCACAGCGAGCCGTCGGCTTTCAATGCCGCCGACATCTTCAAGCCTGCCTGCACTTGAGTCCAGTCAGTGTCTTCGCCCACTTGTTGAGGAGTTGTGAATATAGTGGTGGTGCTGCTGTTCACCTGGTTCTGCGAGTTGTCGCCCCATGCCCACAGTGTGCCGTCGGCTTTCACGGCAGTGCTGTGGTAGAAGCCCGAAGCGCAGTCGAGCCAACGCTCGTCGCTCACTTTCTCAGGAGCCATCGCGCACTCTTTCATCTCGCTGTCGGCGCCAACACCGAGTTGTCCGGTGAGGTTCTTGCCCCATGCCCACAATGTGCCGTCGGTATGAATACCTACTATTGTTGTCGAGCGGCCTTTCACCACCGCCCATTTGGCATCGTCCACCTTTGTAGGCGTGTAGATGCCGCTGTATGTTCCTACGCTGACCAATCCCAATTGTCCGTAGGCATTCTGACCCCAGGCATAGAGAGCGCCGTCGGAGGCGATGGCATAAGAGTTGTAGAGAGTGGCGGTCACTGACCGGAATTTAACGCCATCCTTTTCTACGGGCTTGAACGTGGTGGCGTTGTAGTGGTTGTCGCTTATCTCGCTGTCGAAGTAGTGTCCGTCGCCGAGTTGGCCGGCATCGTTGTTTCCACTCACGTAGATTTTGCCGTCTTTTGTGAGAAGCATCGTGTGGTTGCCTGCTGCAATGCGCGTCACCTCGGCTGCATTGGCGTCAATACCTGCCGCAACAGCCGCAATCAAAAGGAGAGTAGATAATTTTTTCATAATAGAAAATATTAGTGGTTTTAATTCGGCGGTAAAGATACGTAATTATTGCGATGCAATGTCGTAAAAAAGCGCAAAAAGAAACTTTTTTCTTGAAAAAAGTTTCAATCGTTTGTTTGTAATTAAAAAATCGCTATTTTTGTATAGGAAAAACGTTATAATTATGGGATTTTTTAATTTTTTCAATCATCACTCTTGGTCGGGTGGCAATGATGACAACGACGATTTAAACTACAGCGACAATGAAGGCACAAAATTCGTTGTCGGAGGCGACGAAGGCGGCAAGTTCTTAAACCACTGCGGAGGAAACATGTGGATGGACTCCGACGGAGATTTGAATGTGCGCACCGGCGACCATTCTTGGATGGATATGAACGATGGCGACATCTTCTTCGGTTAGACGCAAATCGCTCGTCGCAGAATATCCAAAAAATCATAAAATTATACGCTAAGTCGTGGCAAATACTTACTTTTGCACAAAATTTTGTCAGACAAATGTTGAAGCGTATAATTCTATTCCTGATGTTGGCAACGGCGGCATGTGCCTTTGCCGAAACTGACGGACTGCCTTCTCCGCGCAACAAGACCTATCATGGTTACTATTATTTCCGCACGGAGCAGGGCGACAGCGCGCTGATGCTCGTAATCAACAACATCACTGTTTTTCCTCCCGAACGTTTTAAAAACAAAAATCAGGAGCAGTTCTATTGGCGCACCGTCCGCGACGTGCGCAAGGGGCTGCCTTATGCCAAACTTATATCCGCCACCGTAATCGAGACGTATGAATACATCGAGACTCTGCCCACGACGAAGGAACGCGAGGCTTATCTGAAGAGCATGGAGCGCGATGTGTTCAACCAATATAAGCCTGAACTGAAGCGGTTCTCGCGTCAGCAGGCGCGTGTGCTTGTGAAACTCATCAACCGCGAGACAAACCAGAAGTCATACGGCATCATCAAGGCGTTTTTAGGCACGTTCCGTGCGTCGTTCTATCAGGCGTTCGGACGGCTCTTCAATGTCAATCTGAAAGCCGACTGGCATCCGGCCACCGACGAGACCGACGCGATGATCGACCGCATCGCCACGCGCATAGAGCAGGGACTGCTGTGAGGAAACGCCGACGGAGGTTTGCGTATTCCGATTGTTTGGGCTACTTTTGAAACGATAAAAATTATCTTATAAAGATGAATACAATAGAACTTGTCAACACTCTGCCGCGGGTGTTTGCCGGACAACCGGGCATCCAGTCGGAAGTGTGGTTGAAGACGCTCCGGTTTGAGCGCGGAAAAAAATATCTGATTTCGGCGGAAAGCGGTTGCGGAAAGTCGTCGCTGTGCGCATATCTCTACGGCTACCGCAAGGACTATGAAGGCACGTTCCTGTTTGACGGTCGCTCTATCGACGAGCTGACCGTGGAGGAGTGGTGCGACGTGCGTCGTCGCCACATTGCCTATCTGCCGCAGGAGATGCGACTGTTTCCTGAGCTTACAGCTTTGGAAAATGTGGAGCTGAAGAACCGGCTTACCGGACATAAGACAATTGCCGAGATTCGCGGCCTGTTCGAGCGGCTGGGGGTTGCCGACCGCGCCGACCGTCCGGCGGGAAAACTGTCGATAGGACAGCAGCAGCGAGTGGCAATAATACGCACGGTGTGCCAGCCGTGCGACTTTTTCCTGCTCGACGAGCCGGTGAGCCACCTCGACGAGACAAACAACCGTATCGTTGCCGACATCATCACCGAGGAGGCGGCACGCACTGGCGCGGCTGTCATTGCTACATCGGTGGGCAACAATCTTGACATCGCAGTGGAGGAGGCACTGAAGTTATGAGAAATCCGTTGATGTGGAAACTGCTGCGCAAGCATATCAGCAAGGCGCAACTCATCGGTTTCGCCATTGCAAACATGGTGGGTTTGACAATCGTGCTGCTCGGCCTGCAGTTCTGGCAGGACGTGCGTCCGGTGTTTGAAGACGAGGACAGTTTCATCCGTAAGGACTATCTTGTGGTGACAAAGAGCATCGGCACGGCGTCGATGGTGAAAAGTATGCTCGGAGGAACTGACGCCAACGCTTTCTCGGAAAGCGAGATTGCCGACCTCGAGCGGCAGCCGTGGATGCGCAAGGTGGGACGGTTCTCGACAACAAATTATAAGGTGATGGGCAACTTGGGAATCAGCGGACGTTCCGTGAGCCTGCACACATATATTTTCTTCGAGTCGGTGCCCGATGAGTTTATCGACACGAAAAACATAAAATGGGGATTCGACGCCAACAGCCCGCGCCCGGTGGTGCCCATTCTGCTGTCGAAAGACTATCTGTCGCTCTACAACTTCGGATTTGCAGCGTCGCAAGGCATGCCGCAGCTGAGCGAGGATATGGTGGGCAAGGTGCCTATCATGCTTGCCGTCACCGCGACCGACGGTCATCAGGAATACATCGAGGGCCGCATCGTGGGATTCTCAAACCGGCTGAACACGATTATCGTGCCTGAAAGCTTTATGCAATGGAGCAACGCGCGCTATGCGCCGGAGGTCAACGTGCAGCCGTCGCGGCTCATCCTCGAGGTGAGCAAGCCCGGCGATGTGGCTATTGAAAAATATATGAAGAAGCACGGCTATGAGATTGCCGGCGACAAGATGAACTCCAACAAGGCGAGCTACATGCTGACCGTGATTATGGGCATCGTGATAGCCGTGGGGCTGGTAATCAGCCTGCTGTCGTTCTTTATCCTTATCCTGAGCATCTATCTGCTGTTGCAGAAAAACACGAGGAAGCTGCAGGACTTGCTGCTGCTCGGCTACACTCCGGCGGAAGTGGCGGGCACATACGTGAAAATGGTGGTCTACGTCAATGCCGCCGTCTATGTGCTGTCGATAGCCTTGCTGCTCTACGCGCGGTCGCTCTACATGACGCAGCTGCAGGTGTTCTCGCTCTCGGGCGAACCGATATGGCTGTCGGCGCTTGCCGGACTTGTCGTGATCGGGCTTATCACGCTGGGCAATGTCATTGCAATACGCCGCAAGGTGGCATCGTTATGGTTTGTTGAAAAATAACTATTGATATTATGGGACTAAGAAATTACATCACAACATTGTTTGTGGCATTTGCCGCTGTGGCGGCTGCCGCACAGACGCAAGTGGTGGCGCACCGCGGATATTGGCGTGCGCCGGGTTCGGCTCAAAACAGCATCGCGTCGCTCTGCAAGGCTGACTCTATCGATTGCTACGGCTCCGAGCTTGACGTGTGGCTGAGCACCGACGGCGTGCTTTTCGTGAACCACGACGCTGTGTTCAAGGGGCACAACGTTGAGCAAAGCTCGTCGGCTGAACTAAGCGCGATTATTCTCGACAACGGCGAGCACATGCCGACGCTCGATGAGTATCTCGCAAAGGCAAAAACGCTGAAAACGCGGATTGTGCTCGAGCTGAAGGCTCATCAGACAAAGGAGAAGGAAGCCGAGGCTGTGGCTAAAATTGTGGAGATGGTGGAAAAATACGGTTTGACCGACCGCACGGAGTACATCTCGTTCTCGCTCTTTGCCTGCAAGGAATTCAAGCGCGTGGCGCCGCAGGGCACCGACATCTACTATCTCAACGGCGAACTCTCGCCTGCGGAATTGAAAACTCTCGGCTTTGCCGGGTTTGACTACAGCATGGGTCCCATCAAGAAACATCCGGAATGGATTGAGGAGGCTCACAAATTAGGACTGAAAGTAAACGTCTGGACAATCGACAAAGAAGCGGACATGCAATGGCTCATCGATCAGAAAGTGGACTTTATAACCACCAACGAACCGGTGTTGCTGCAGCAGCTGCTGCGGAAATAACAACCCTCCGGCATCGCGCTTCAAAGTGTGGTGCCGGTTGTTTTTTTGCTCTTGAAAAACGCTTTTGAAAACAAGAAATAAGTTTTTTCTTCATTTTCGTGATAAAATATAAGCAAAATACTTGTTTTTGTGAAATATTCGTTTTATCTTTGTTGTGTCCTAAGAAACAAAGGGCTGAAAATAGTTTTTTTAAAATGGTATAATTGTGGGTATAAAAAATTGAGTTTATGGAAAAGATGCAGTCTTCGGAAAGAAGACTGAAGGTAAAAATCAAAATGCGTTTCATAAGGAAAAGCGAGATTAGATAAAAATAGTAAAGGGATCGGGTGTCTGTGAGGATACCCTTTTCTGTGTGTTATTATGACAGATGGCTTGTTGCCGCAGTATATAAAAACATTGCACAGGCTCGGAAATTTCGTTAATTTTGCATCCGACAAATTTTCAGACAGATATGAACAAAAGCAAATATGCAATCGCTCTGATGGCTTGCTGCATTGTGGCGGTGGCAGGATGTGCGGGCAAGACTGCCGGAAACACCGCGCAGCAGACAGCCGATGAGGCAAAGGAAATCACGTTCGACGCCGACAGCGCCTATTCTTTTGTGGCGCGCCAATGTGCGTTTGGGGAGCGTGTGCCAAACACCGATGCCCATTCGGAGTGCGGCGACTGGATTGCCTCGCGGTTGAGGCAATGCGGCGCAACGGTGACTGAGCAGCGCGCCGACCTGAAGGCTTTTGACGGCACTCTGCTGCACGCGCGCAACATCGTGGGTGAGTTTTATCCGGAAAAGAAAAGGCGTGTGTTGCTGGTGGCTCATTGGGACTGTCGTCCGTGGGCCGACAGCGATCCCAACCCCGACAACCGCCGCAAACCGGTGATGGGTGCCAACGACGGTGCCAGCGGCGTGGGTGTGTTGCTTGAGATGGCACGTCTGCTCAAAAACAACGAGCCGGCGGTGGGCATCGACATCCTGCAACTTGTTCCATGTCACATCCTTGAGGAACGCCGACACGGGGAAGATGGCGCGCGCCGAGAGCCAGCGGCTCATGTGGTTGCGGCTGATGTGGTAGAGCATGGAGTCGTTGGGAATCTTGAAGATGTTGTCCTGAAGCTCCTTCAGGCTGTGTATACGCAGTATCTCCTCGTGGCTGCGTGGGTCGCGGAAGACGAAATCGCCAAATCCCATGTGCTCTTCCATCAGCCGGCGCAGGTCGAGGCTCATCTTCTTGGAGTTCTTGTCGACAAACCTGAATCCCTCGGCTTCGGCCTTGGCGCGGTTGCTGCTCTCGGAGCTCTCCATGATGAGCGGCACATACTCGTTGCGGCTGCGTATCTCGCGGAAGAGCTTGATGCCGGCTTCGGGGTCCTTCTCGCCGTGGATGGGGAAGCGGGCGTCGCTGATGACGCCCAATACATTGTCGCTGTAGCGTTCGTACATGGCCATCGCCTCTTCATAGGTGCGCGCGAGCACCACCTTGGGTCGTCCGCGCATACGCATGGTGGCGGCATGGCGGTTGAGCGCCTCGGTCGAGAAGCGCTGGCTCTGCAGTAGTATATAATTATAAAGGTTGGGGAGTATCGAACTGTAGAACCTTATGCTGTCTTCGACCACCAGAATCATCTGCACGCCCGCCTCGTGGATGTCGTGGTCCAGATTCATCTTGTCCTCTATCAGTTTGATGATAGAGAGTATGAGGTTGGTATTGCCCAGCCAGCAGAATACGTAGTCGAAGATAGACAGGTCTTCGTGCTGCATGCGCTTGGTGATGCCATGCGAGAACGGAGTGAGCACTATGCAGTGCATGTGGGGAAACTTGTGCTTGATGGCGCGGGCCACGGCGAAGGCATCGTTGTCGGCGTTGCCGGGCATACATATCACCAGGTCTATATTGGTGGTGTGCAGCATCTTCTCGGCCTCCTCGATGGTGCTCACCTGGGTGAAGGTGGGCGGATAGCGTAGTCCCAGCAGCATATACTCATTGTAGATTTTCTCCTCGATGCGTCCGTCGTCTTCGAGCATGAAGGCGTCGTAGGGGTTGGCGACGATGAGCACATTGTAGATGCGTCGCATCATCAGATTGACAAAGCTCACGTCTTTGAGATAGAACTTCTCCCATTGGGCAGGTATCTTCGATTCCATAATACACATATTTATATTATGCAAAGGTATATCAAAAAACTTTTTTAGTATGCTTTGCGTCAAGATAATTTTGCTTTTTGTGGCATTATTCATGCTTTTTGTTTTAATTTGCATCATGGCGGTCGTCGCGGCCAGCCGTCCCGCCGGCCTGGCGTATGTCGAAAAGTAAGTGGGGAGAGTAAAATAAATGCGTTTTTTCTTGTTTGTTTGCTTCAAATACACTACTTTTGCCATAGTAATAAACAATCTGTAAATCTCAATTACTTAAACAAATACCACTATGGAAGTACAGAAAATCATGCAAGACCTGGAGCGCAAGCATCCTGGTGAGTCAGAGTTCCTTCAGGCAGTGAGCGAAGTGTTGGAGTCTATTAAGGACGTCTACAACCAGCATCCTGAGTTTGAAAAGGCCAAAATCGTCGAGCGCATCGTAGAGCCCGAGCGTGTACACATGTTCCGTGTGCCATGGGTAGATGACAATGGCGAGGTGCATGTCAATATAGGTTATCGCGTACAGTTCAACGGCGCCATCGGCCCGTACAAGGGCGGTCTGCGATTCCATCCCTCTGTCAACCTTTCTATTATGAAGTTCCTGGGCTTCGAGCAGACATTCAAGAACGCGCTCACCACGCTGCCTATGGGTGGCGCCAAGGGTGGTTCTGACTTCTCTCCCCGCGGTCGCAGTGATGCCGAAATCATGCGCTTCTGCCAGGCGTTCATGGACGAGCTCTATCGCTATATCGGTCCCGATGAGGACGTTCCCGCAGGCGACATCGGCGTAGGCGGTCGTGAGATTGGCTATCTCTTTGGCCAGTACAAGAAGCTCACTCATCGCTACGAAGGTGTGCTTACCGGTAAAGGCATAGAGTGGGGTGGTTCTATCCTCCGTCCCGAGGCTACCGGCTTCGGCGCGCTCTATTTCGTTGACCACATGATGAAGGACAAGGGCCTCGACATCGCCGGCAAGACAGTGGCTATCTCTGGTTTCGGCAACGTGGCTTGGGGTGCTGCCAAGAAGGCTACCCAGCTCGGTGCCAAGGTGATTACCATCAGTGGACCTGACGGTTACATCCACGACCCAGAAGGCGTCAGCGGCGACAAGATAGAATATATGCTCGAGCTCCGCTCCAGCGGCAACGACATCTGCCAGCCCTATGCAGAGGTTTATCCCGAGGCTACATTCGTGGCAGGCAAGAAACCATGGGAGGTAAAGGCCGACATCTATCTGACCTGTGCTACCCAGAACGAGCTCAATGGCGACGACGCCGACATGATTCTCGCCAACCACCCATTGTGTGTGGCTGAGGTGAGCAACATGGGTTGTACGGCTGAGGCTGTCGAGAAGTTTGTGGCAGCCAAGCAGCTCTTCGCTCCTGGCAAGGCTGTCAACGCAGGTGGCGTGGCAACATCGGGTCTGGAGATGACTCAGAACTCTATACGCCTGCACTGGAGCAAGGACGAGGTCGACGAGAAGCTTCACTACATCATGAGCTCCATCCACGACCAGTGTGCCAAGTATGGCACTGAGCCCGATGGCTACATCAACTATGTCAAGGGCGCCAATATCGCCGGCTTCATGAAGGTAGCCAAGGCAATGCTGGCCCAGGGCGTAGTGTAAGCGACAACGCACAGACCGCGGTTGTCGGCAACGAAGCCGGCAACACGCGGTTGCTACATAACTTATGAAACAAATACGAAGAGTAATTATTGCAATCTTATCACTCTTGAGCTTTACCCCTATGCTGGCACAGACGCAGAGGGGTAAGGCTACTTTTTATTCCAAACGCGCCACCGGTGCGCGTACCGCCAGCGGCGACAGACTGCATCACGACAGTCTCACCTGCGCCCATCGCACCTATCCCTTCGGCACCCTGCTCAAGGTAACCAATCTCTCTAACAACAAGTCGGTAGTGGTCAAGGTCACCGACCGTGGCCCCTTTGCCCGTGGGCGTATCATCGACCTGTCGTGGCGTGCTGCCAAGGAGCTCGACATCCTTGCCAAGGGCGTATGCACCGTGAGGGTAGAGCGTTACAACGGCAGCGAGATTCCCTATCGTCCTGCCGAAGGCATCAATCTGCCAGAGATAGACTTCGAGATAACCCAGGCTGGCTACAGTTTTACCGACGAGTGGGCCGAGCGCATGAAACAGAGCGATATGCCCACAACGAAGACCAAGAGAAAACACGCCACAAAGCCCCACGCTACCAAGAAGCACGCTTCCCACAAGTCGGATAACACGCAGCAGAAAGACCGCAACGCCGAGGACAAGAAGGAAGAGGGCAACGCGTGGTCCAATATCTTCAAGACCATCAAGAAGAAGAGCGAAGAAATGTTCTGACCTGTTTCCGCCGGTCGGAGTCGCCGCCGAGGCCGTCGTTCTGGCTCCGGAGGCCGTGCCCGTCGTCCCAAAGATAGCCCTCTTGCCCCTGATTTGCGACAAGAATGCCGTGTTGTTGCCCATGATTTGCAACAAAAGTAAAGGTTTGTTGCCCCTGATTTGAGACAAAAATAGCAGTTTGTTGCCCCTGATTTGCAACAAAGTGTTCTGAAAGTTTCTGGAACTCAAGAAAATTCCATATCTTTGCACCAAGTCAAGATAATTCATTATGTTTGAACGGCAGATATTGGCTAAGCTGGAGCAATGGAAAACCTCAAGCCGGCGCAAGCCATTAATATTAAGAGGTGCAAGGCAAGTGGGCAAGACAACGGTTGTCAACCAATTTGGCAAGCAGTTTGACAACTATCTCTATTTCAACATGGAGATGGCCGAGAATGTCAGGATGTTTGAGATGGCAATTCCCCTTGACGATTTGGTCGACATGCTCTTTGCCAGTCAGGGCAAGGCGCGAACCCCTGGCAATACCCTCATATTCATCGATGAAATCCAGAATTCGCCCAAGACCATCGG
>OQVL01001917.1_pt1 | contig 12655 bp, 8 predicted proteins | sample 1691501 | NCBI WGS metagenome assembly OQVL01 (sample SAMN03418253, study PRJEB22391) | human gut metagenome | biome: human-gut; feature: organic feature; material: feces | host: Homo sapiens | place: Tanzania | collected 2013-01
CCGCCGCGGTCCTCATCAAGAAGGCTTGCGGAATTGAGAGCGGTTCAGGCGTTCCCAACAAGACAAAGGTCGCAACGATCACTACCGAGCAGATCAGAAAGATCGCCGAGCAGAAGATGCCCGACCTCACCGCTGCAAGCATCGAGACCGCTATGAGCATGATAGCAGGTACCGCACGCAGCATGGGCGTCACAGTTGCTGATTGATGCTTCCTGTGGGAGGAAGAATCCGATTTAACCACACGATTGGGAGGAAACTATAATGAAACACGGTAAGAAATACAACCAGGGCGCTCAGCTTGTTGACAGAGCTGCCCTTTATGAGCCCAGCGAGGCTCTTGACATAGCCGTTAAGACTGCAACGGCAAAGTTCGATGAGACTGTCGAAGTCCACATCCGCCTGGGTGTTGACTCCCGCCACGCTGACCAGCAGGTCCGCGGCGCCATCGTCCTGCCCCACGGCACCGGCAAAACGACCCGTGTGCTCGTCTTCTGCAAGGAAGAGCAGGTTCAGGAGGCGCTGGACGCCGGTGCGGAAGACATGAAGGTGGATGACGACGCCTACGAAATCTACACCGCGCCGAACGACTTCTCCACCGTCCGCGAAGCGCTGGAGAAGCAGGGCGTCACCTTCCTGACCGCTGAAGTGGACAAGATTCCGCAGAACACGGTTGCGCTGCCCGACGAGGAAACGATCCAGAAGATTCAGAAGCTGCTGGAGATGCTGGAGGCGGTAACGCGAATGGAGTCCACCTACCTCACCCGCATTGATACCAACGCCCAGCGGCAGCAGATCATGTTCGCCCACAACAGCAGCGAAATGCAGATCCCGGAAGGATTTTCCGTCCCCTGGGATGAATCCCTGTGCAAACGCGCCCTTGAGGATCAGTGTACGTTTAGCAATGACGTTGCCAACCGCTGGCACTCCTGCATCGCCGCCCAGGAGCTGGGAATCGCTACTTTTTTAAGCATTCCCGTCCGCCTGGCCGACGGCTCTCTGTTCGGCACCCTCTGCGCCACCAGCCGGCAACAACAGCCTTATAACCTCGAAGGCGAACAGGTCATGGGCAAAATATTCATTCGCATGGATAAGCGGTCGCATCATCGCAGATTTATCCTCCGACAAGAAGCTATCATCATTATGCTTATTGATAGCCCACTCATAACCGCCATGCAAGCTTCCCTTCAACAGACATTTACCTACTTTTATCTTGCCATCCAACAATAATGAAGTCATTACAGCTGCATGTTTCAATCGACGATTAGGTTCTTGATACTTTTCCGAAAAACCCATGTAAGCTAATTTCCACTTACCTCCCCATGCAGACTTGTCTAAAAGCACACTTTGATAGAAAGCCTCCACCCCAATCCTGTCTTGTACCGAGGAGTAAAGACCTGCCGAAGCTATCTGGGGATAGATGTTGTCTTGTGCGGTGCCAAAGATATTCTCCGTACCATATTTGCGGTAAATCTCACCATCCAAATTAGCTCCATAATACTGATACTCGCCATTCATCAAATAGCCTACAGTGGCATGAAAACGATTACTCTCCAACGTCGCCATCGGCAGTTCGTTAAGCGTGGATATGATTTTATCTATGTTGGTATATTCGTACTCTGCCTGTGCAAACCATCCTTTCTGGTCTTTTTGCGAATACGTGAGCATACCTCCTACTCCATAGCCTTTGTAATAAGTAGAGGTATTGACACCACGAAAACGATAGTAGTCATTACCAAGTCCTGTAAGATGATAGATGGTTGGAACAGACACCTCGTTATAGAGTTTCAGTTCATTGGTTTGCTTGTACTTACGAGCTGTCACAGCTGCGCCTATCGAGTGTAAGCCACTCAAGAGATACGAGACACCCACTTTCGCACGCAAGTCACCTGTAAGGTTCTTGGGACGAGGGTCACGAGTACGGTATTCCATTCTGGCAGTATATTCACCTTCCGCACCTATTGTCCACTTCTTGCCTAAAGGATAGGAGAAACCACCCATAAAGTAATAAAACTCCTGTTGGTTTTTCCCTCCAACGGTATCTGCCATCAAGTAAGGATAAAGCAGTTTAAAATCCGTTGTTTCATTATAGCAGACATTATGAGTACGTCCATTTACATAGTAAGCATTACCCCAAATAGTTGCCTTTCCCTTATGCAAATAAGCATCCACATCAGCAAAAACTCTACTATGCCCATCTCCCTCTTCCCATCTCTCAGGAGTAGTGGCATGACGATAGTCGTACCCCACATTCAGCGTGTTCAACGAATGCTGATAATGAAACGACTGCATGGCAGGATTCAAGAAGACAGAAGCATTCATACCATCTCGAAGTAGGGTATGCTCGAAGACCTTGCCCACCAAGTTCGCCTCTTGTGCTCCGACATGACTTGTCGCCAATATTATCATTGCCATGAAATAATATTTTTTCTTCATACTTATTCTTCTTGCTTATTTCTTAGATTGAATACCATCGTATGTCTCAGTCGTTGCCTTCGTGCCCTGTGCATCAATGGCAGAATGCTGCATCTCGATGATCGAGGGAATACACTCTGTGTTGAAATCTTCCGTAGAATTATTGGTATCCTTCAAATGCATCGTGCCATCTGCATTGAGATAGAGCATCTTGCGACGAATGCTACGGAAGTAACGAGTTTTGTCTTTGTCAATCTTGCCCACGTGTGTCCAACCTGCATCGATGGATGGCGGTAAGATATTCCACAAGCGCTTGGCCTCCACACTACAGTTGACTCCATCAATAATCCAAGCATTCGGCATCTTGTAAGCCTCTTGTTGCATCGGGAAAGTTCCTGCTGGAAGATACATCGTATATTTATAGGTATATCTATATTTCTTTAAGTATTCCTCTTTGTCGATTGGGATGCGAGCCAAGGCAAACGACGTAAAGCCACGGTTGTGAAGCACATAAAACGACTCTGTATAGCAATACCATTTATCCAAATTAGGCACCGTAGGACTATCTATGTCCATGTGATCAGGTTGGATGGAGACATCATACCATTCAAAATCAGCATGACTCAAGTCGAATGAGTTTGGATTTGCCGTACGGTGATCGATGCCTGTATCACACAGAATCATGGAATGACCCGGCAAGACAGGATGGTCATGTCCACTACCAGGAACCACATACAAAGACCAGATGGTCATTGTGTCCTTACGAATATCAGGAGTATATTCAAAGTATTGCGTAGATTTGAACTTAGACTCGCAGAAAGCCAAGCCATCGGCATAGAGCATATGGTCGGTATTATTGTATATCTTAATATAGCTATCACCATTATACTGCAAGCCTGAAGAGCGCAAGGTGCCAGAGAAGAAGATTTCCTCAAAAATGAAGTCATCGTTCTCTGCAGAGAGATAGGTCTCAATCGAAATATTCTTGGTCTCCCCTGTTACCTCCACATTCTCTGCCTTTCCTGTCAAGATACCTTTACTTTCTATTTCCTCTCCCTCAGAGTTCTTGGCTGTATATATGACATTGGCAGAATAGACGCAGTCGTAAAGTCCCTCCAGTAGGCTGACATTCTTCAAATCGTCCAAAACAGTTACCTTACCCGTAGATAAATTGGTCATCTTCAAAGTTTGGTCCACAACCTTCAGGTTTTCAACTCCTTCCGGCATGGATATACTAAACTCCGAGTTGGTGTGTGGAATATCAGACGTTTGGTCTTCACAAGCCAACAAGAACAAACTCACCACCCCAAAGACCAAAAACCATATTGTTTTTGTTACGTTTCTAAAATCTTTCATCTTCTTACACCTTATTATATTATATAGTAAAACCTGCTTCAACACCAAAATAGGGCGAAGCATTTCTACGAATCACTCTTCCGTTGGCTGTATAATCTGGCAAATAATCCAAAATTTTATTAGCAAAGAAAGAAAGACGCATATACCTACCTATTTCCTTAGTCACCTTCAGATTGACAACCATCGACATTGGGACTGTAAAAGCCTTAAATTGATCGTCGTTATAGGTTCTTGCCAACTGTAACAGATAAGGGTCATTCAGGCTTTCTTCCGTATAGTCATGAAGTTGTCCATCCTCCGAAGAAATATAGGCTATTGGCATACCATTCTTCTTCATCTGCTTGGTACGAATCATCCACATACACTGCACAGAAGTGGTGAAGATAAGTTTCCACTCTGGTATCTGGGTGTCAAAAGTGACATTGGTATTCAAGCGGTCATTTTCTCGGCCATCGTTCCAGTCATAAAGCCCCACATACTTATCCCTAACCGTCTGTCCATTGACTACCGTACTGACGGCATCAAACATCGGTTGGCTATTGGTATATTGGGTATGGAACCAAGCCCCTGTCACATTCACACGAGTTTTGAGACAATGAATACGCTGGGAAGTGAAAGCCAACTCGATGCCCTGCTTCACCAATTTACTGCCATTAGAAACCTGCTGATACCCATCCAACACTCTACGATTCTCGTATGGAAGTGTGGTATAATCCACACCGGCTTTCATTTGGCTCACGTCATAAGAACGGTAGTCATACACACCATAGATAGAAGAATAGCGGAAGCCCGAAGTCATCGACTCACGGAAATAATCCACGGAAAAGCGATTGTCGTTCCAATCCACATCCAAACGAATCTCCCACTTATAATTTCGTGCAGGCTTTATCTCATAATTAGTAGGATCTTGCACATATGTATGCACAACAAACTTACTATCTTGCGTAGGATTCTCCGTATCATAATAAGCCATGCAGATAAAGTTACTATAATACTTATCTGGATAGAGATAATTGAGCGTAGGCATCTTGGTAGTGATACCATATCCTCCATTCAACGAAATAGACATAGGTTTACCTCCCACATCAAACTTCGGGAAATGCCAAGCGAGATTGGTACGAGGGTCGACATAATACTTACCACTCATATCATACTTACTATCCAAGCCCAAAAGTGTATTCAAGCGAACACCAGCCATTAGTTCTATCTTACTCATGCCTATATTCGCTTTCATTAATTCTTCTGCAAAGAAAGAAAAGTTTTGCAAAGCAGGAATATCGGAATATTTACGAGGACGAGAACTCCAACCGCTTACACTCAAAGGTCTGTGCATATCATACACCTGTCCACGTCCAAAGTTCTTTGCAATATCCCAATTAGCACCTATTTTTATCGTATGGTTGGTATGAGTGGTTTTAAATCCCATTACACCTTTGGCTTTGACGTAGGCATTAAAAGGCTTTCCGTCACAAAGATAGTTGGCTGTATATTCCGCAAACACAGCTTGTGCCTCGTTCTCACCATCTACCCAAGAAAGAGGAACAATGCCGTAACGCTGAGGTGCCACCAAACGAGTTTGGTGCAAGCGGTCGAGCTGAAGGCTTACCAATGTATTGACATCCACTTCCTTGAACCAAGACTTCGGCATCTTCAAGTTGAAACTATTAGTCAATGCCAATCTACTAAAAGAAGACTTATATTCCTCCACATTGCCATAGTTGATATCAGGGTCACTCTTACTGTCATCAAAAGAACCTGAGTAATCAAAAGCGGAGTTATATTGCCAAAGATACTTCTTATCATTTTCACCTCGCAAGGTATAACGCAATGAACCTGTTACACGTTTATAGTTCTCGAAGTTGTCGGTAGGATCTATCTTAGAGTCCATGTAACCTAAATCAACATTCAAGATAGAGTTGCCAGCACTATTGAGAGCCAAACCTTTGCCCAAAGAGAAGAGCTTACTGTAGCCATCAGCCTTGAAACGGGCTGTCAATGGGATAGCACGACGAATCTTCTTGATTTTCACCAATCCACTGGTTAAATTACCATACTCCACGGAAGGAATGCCACGTACCACCTCCACGCTCTCGATGTCATCGGTTGAGATAGAACGCATATCCACACCTCTATTGGTTATGTTGCGATTATTTTCTAACGTAGAAGAACTGGATGAAGACTGCGTATCCGACAATGGGGAATATTGCATGTTGGCATCGGTGGAGATAGGAACACCATCTACCATAAACTGAGTTCCTAAAGAAGAAATCGAATAATTATTGTTTTTGGTAGTAGAACCATAAGCTCCCATCGTACCTGTCTCACGAAGGGTTATCGTGTTTGCCTCTCCCATGTTCGGATCTTTGGCATAGCCACCAGGAAGGAGTTCCATAAGATCGGCAATACTGTTCGGCTGGAGATGAGTCATCGCATCTCTACCTATTACAGATGAGGTCACAGGACCATTGCTGGCACGAGCTGTCACCACCACCTCGCCAAGAGCAGCAACATCCTGGCACAAGCGATAAGTGGCACCATTATGAAATGGCACATCCAAAGACTTGTATCCCACATAACTGATACGTATGATACTTCCTTCTGTCGTATTGTTCAAACGAAACTGACCATTGATATCCGTGACTGTCGCTATTTTTTTAGAGCCTTTCAACGTCACTGTCGCCCCTATGATTGCCTCTTGAGTCTTACTATCAATGACCTTTCCTGTCAAATTTTGAGCCTCAGCCATCACCACAAAAAGCAATAGCAAGAGGGTACTAACCATCCTTCTCATCTTACCTTGATGCTTTTACCTTTTTTATATGATATAGAATTCCGGCTGCAAAGATATGAAGAAAAGGAAAAACATACAATACCTAAAAGTAGGTAATTTAGAATACGTCTAAAAAGGTAACGGGCTCTCCGAAGAGAGCCCGTTACATTATAATTGCTTCATTGACAGGGCGATACGTTTGCGCTTCAGGTCGACTTCTGTCACCCTGACCATCACGTGCTCGTGGAGTTTTACCACTTCTGAAGGGTCGCTCACATAGCGGTTGGCCATTTGTGAGACATGAACCAAACCGTCATTGTGGACACCTATATCAACAAAGGCACCAAACTTAGTGATGTTGGTCACGATGCCCGGTACTACCATGCCTACTTGCAAGTCCTCAATGGTCTTGATGGAGGCATCAAACTCAAACTTCTCCACCTCGCCTCGTGGGTCGAGTCCGGGTTTGTCGAGCTCGGCCATGATATCGGTAAGCGTAGGCATGCCTACTTCGCCACTCACATACTTCCGTATGTCTATCTTTTTCTGCAAGTCTTTGTCCTCTACCAGTTGCTTTACCGTCACACCCTGATCTTTGGCCATGGTCTCTACAAGAGAGTAACGCTCCGGGTGAACGGCACTGTTGTCCAAAGGATTTCTTGCTCCAGGAATGCGGAGGAAACCGGCACACTGCTCATAAGCCGAAGGACCTAAACGCGGCACTTTCTTCAGTTGGGAACGAGAGGAGAATGCACCATTCTCACGACGATACTCCACAATATTCTTCGCCAATGTGGGACCGAGACCACTCACATAGGTGAGCAGATGCTGAGAGGCTGTATTGAGATTGACACCCACCGAGTTCACGCAACTCATCACTACCGAGTCGAGACTCTTCTTCAACTGACTCTGGTCCACATCATGCTGATACTGCCCCACTCCGATGCTCTTGGGATCGATCTTCACCAACTCAGCCAAAGGGTCCATCAGTCTTCTGCCGATAGAAACCGCTCCACGCACCGTCACATCCTCATCAGGAAACTCCTCGCGGGCAATCTTAGAGGCAGAATAGATAGAGGCTCCATCCTCGCTTACCACATAGACATCTACCGGATGCTCAAAATCTATCTCGTTCAGCCACTCACTGGTTTCCCTGCTTGCCGTTCCGTTGCCTACCGCCATGGCCTCAACCTGATACTGGCGCACCATGCGCTTCATGGCAGCAGTGGCCTCCATACGCTTGCTGCGGGGAGGATGCGGATAGACAATCTCATGATGCACAAGATTGCCCTGGGCATCAAGACATGCAGTCTTGCATCCATTGGCAAAGCCTGGGTCGACAGCCATGACACGCTTCTGTCCAAGAGGTGCTGCCAAGAGCAACTGGCGCAGGTTCTCTGCAAAGACAACGATTGCCTCCTCATCGGCCTTCTGCTTGCTCTGAGCTGCAAACTCAGTCTCGATACTGGGTTTCAACAAGCGCTTGAATGCATCATCGACGGCCTCGCCTACCAGAGTCTGACACTCGCCAAAACCATGAACATAATGACGTTTCAGTTTGGTGATGCAAGTTTCTTCATCTGCAGATATGCTGACACGCAGGAAACCTGCCGCCTCTCCACGACGCATGGCCAACAAACGATGGGAAGAACAACGTTTCAATGGTTCCGAGAAGTCGAAATAATCGGAGAAGCGCTGGGCATCTTCCTCGTCTTTCTTCTTTGCCACCACCTTTGAGGTGATGATGGCGCCGCGACGGAACTCACCTCGTATCTGGTTGCGGCTCTGCTCATTCTCGCTTACCGTCTCGGCTATAATGTCCTTAGCTCCCTGGAGCGCAGCCTCTACATCGCTCACCTTGTCACCCACGAACTTGCGGGCAGCCTGCTCGGGATTACGTTCGCGCTGAAGCAGGAGGAGCTGTGCCAACGGTTCAAGACCCTGTTCGCGAGCCACCTGTGCACGAGTACGACGCTTGGGTTTAAAAGGCAGATAGATGTCTTCCAGCTCTGTGGCGTCCCAACAGTTGTCGATGCGCTGCTGCAACTCTGCCGAAAGCTTGCCTTGCTCGCCGATGGTCTTCAGGATGGTTTCCTTGCGCTTCGCCATCTCCTTATATTTCTCGTTGGCCTGAGCCACCGCCTCTATCTTCACCTCGTCCATGTTGCCGGTTTTCTCCTTACGGTAGCGGGAAATGAAGGGAATAGTACAACCTTCCTCAAGCAACTCTAATGTATTTTCGACAGCCTTCTCGCTCAAAGCAAGAGCGGCCGCAATCATCTTTGAAAATGGATTCATTTCTTGCATTTATTTATTGTAATGCAAAGATACAAGAAAAAAGTCGCAAAGACAAATCTCCTTGCGACTTTTTCTGTTTTTAGCATTACTTATCATTACTTCTTGATGGTAAACTCGAACTTCAATCCTCCTTCGGGCAGATTGGCTGCCCGAATGGTTCCTCCATGCAGCAATACCGAGTTTTTCACGATGGCAAGTCCCAGCCCTGTACCTCCCATCTTACGGCTGCGCCCCTTGTCCACACGATAGAAACGCTCAAAGATACGAGCCAAATGCTCCTGAGGCACTCCCTGTCCGTTGTCTCGGAAAATGAAATGCCACTTATTTCCTACCTCTTTGCCTTCCAGGGTGATGGTTGTTTCTTCACCTGCATAGGCTATGGCATTATCGGTAAGGTTGCGGAAGATGCTGTAAAGCAGACTTCGGTTTCCCTTCACCACGATGCGCTCGGGCAACAGGTTATGAAAACTCATCTTGCGCTCCTCGCGCTCAAGGGCGGTTTCTCTCATGATGTCGCTGGCCAACTGAGTGATGTCTACCGCCTCGAAATCTATCATGTCGGAACCATCGTCTAGACGGTTGAGTGTGGAAATATCACGCAAGAGCGAAGTGAGTCTTTCACTCTGGGCATAACAGCGCTGCAAGAACTGCTGCTTCATTTCCTCGCTGATACGGGGATTGTCGATAATAGTCTCCAAATAGCCCTGTATGCTTGCCACTGGTGTCTTCAACTCGTGGGCAATGTTCTGGGTAAGCTGCCGTTTCAGAATATCCTGTTCCTTGCGCGTGGTCTGTATTCGCTTGTACATCTTGATGATACGCTCGGCAATCTCGCCCAGCTCATCATTGGGGAAAGTCGCCAGGTCTTCTATCTCAAGACTCTCATTATGATCGGCTTTATAGGCGAAGATGCGCAACTTGGCCACATTCTTTCCCAAGCGATGCATAAACCGATAAAGCACAATGGTAAGGAGTATGATAGCAAAGATGGCAAACCAGATGTAATGCTGGTCGGCCTTCAACGACTTGGAGAGATCGTTGTTATAAGGCAAAGCGCTTCGGATAATAATGGAATCGGCAGGAAAATAAGTGGCCACATAGAAGTAATCATGTTTCAGGGTTTTCGACTGTCGCTCCACACTCGAGCCCAATCCTGTCCTCAATGCTTCCTGTATCTCCTTTCGGTTGATGTGATTGGAGAAATGATCGAAGTCGTTTCGCATGTTGTCGTACACCACCTTGCCATTAGGGCGTATCAGAGTAATACGCAAGTCCTTACTCTCGTGTTCTCTTATAAAAACATTCAGCTTGTCGCGTGCCACATCTACTGCCTTTCCGCTGCTGTCGCTCAGAATGATTCCCTTGTCGTGAGCCAACGACAAATCTTCCTCTAAAAGGGCATTGTAGTTGCTCAACTTCAACGTGAGCGTGCTTATCTTGAACTGCTTCTCGCGAGCCTGCTGAAAGATGATAAAGCTGACTGCGAACACCAAAAACACAGCCAACACCACGAAATAGAGCCGACGCCCAAGCTTCGACTTTTTTTCTTTAAATTCATACATATCTCCACCTTATTATATTATGCGTCGAAATAATAACCGAATCCCAAACGGGTAACGATACACTTGGCAAACTTGCCTATCTTCTTGCGCATACGTGTGATGTTGACATCCACCGTACGGTCGAGAACCAACACATCCTTGGGCCATACGCGGTCGATGAGTTCCTGACGCGAGAAGACTCTTCCGCGCTCCTCCAACAACAGACGAAGCAACTCAAACTCAGTCTTGGTGAATGGCACGTCCTCTCCGTCCACACTCACCGACTTTTTGTCGAGATTGAGCAACAGGCCCTGATAACTGATGACTGCCGGTTCCTCTGCTCCTTCCAACCTGCTGGCTGTACGGCGCAACACGGCACGCACCCTAACCATTACCTCACGGATAGAGAATGGTTTGGAGATATAGTCATCGGCACCCAGGTTGAAGCCTGTCACCGTGTCGTTTTCCGTATCACGAGCTGTAAGGAAGATAATAGGAATATGGGCCGTCACCTCACTGTTCTTCAGTTGCTTGGCAAGTTGAAAACCGCTCATTCCTCCCATCATCACATCGAGGAGCAAGAGATTGTAAGACGCAATGTCTTTCTCCAAAGCCTCTTCTGCCGAATTGGCGGTCTCTACCTGATAACCTTCAGTCTCAAGATTGAACTTCAGGATTTCACAGAGATCCTGCTCGTCGTCGACTACTAATATTCTGCTGTCTTTTTCGTCCATAATCGAAACATTTAATATTACGGGGGCAAAGTTACAACTTTTATTTTGTAACATGCGTTACATTTGATTACAATTCTGTGTCATTTTACCAAAAAGCAAAAGGGGAAACCTACCATCCCTGGCCAGTTCCCCCATATATATAGTTCTCAAAACACTTTCCAATTGCTAAACACTTAATTTTATTCAAAAAACGAGAAGAGAATAACATAGCAAAGAACACACATCGCCAGCGAAATGCATCCCATGTAAGAGTAAATAAAAAAATACGTGGTACTGGTTTTACGGATTCACTCTGACTCTTTACTAATCTAACCCAAAAGAAAGGCCGAGCGAAAAAAAACTCAAAACCACCTTTTACTAATACAACTTACATCTATATGAATTCTCAAAATTCTTATCAATGGTTTCGCAACCATTCCATTATCTGACTGCAAAATTACAAAAAAAAGTAGGAAAAGAGTGATATTTGAACAAAAAATATAGCTCGGTATGAGATTTTTGACGTACCTTTGCACTCAGAAAAAGAATTAAAAACAAACTAGCAATGAAGAAACAGACAATGATTACCCTGGCACTCGCCTTGACTTTGGCGATGCCAACCCTACCCGCCTTCGCCCAGAAGGCGATGAGCAAGAAAGAAATTGCCGAAAAAGAAAAGGCATTCAAGAACCTTCAGCATCCCTGGAAGGGAAAGAAAGTAGCTTACTTCGGCGACTCCATCACAGACCCTAACATCAAGGCATCAAAAGTAAAATACTGGGGATTCCTGCAGGATTGGCTCGGCATCACCCCTTACGTTTATGGTGTGAGCGGCAGACAGTGGAACGATATTCCCCGTCAGGCAGACCAACTGCAGAAGGAACATGGTGATGATTTTGATGCCATTCTCATCTTTATGGGAACCAACGATTACAACAATGGTGTGCCTGTAGGCGAATGGTATACAGAAACTTTCGACAGCGTGAGAGTAGCCCGCCACAAGCCAAGCGAAATGGTCAGCGCCGCCGGGAAATAGAGATTCACCGTATCGTCCTCCCAGACCAGATCCAGTTCGGCAAAGCCATTCACTGATTCAACCTCTGCATGCTGTCCATTCACCAGGATCACCGGCTCCCCCGCCACCCATGCAGGGATCCGCAGAGAAAAAGCAAACCGTTCCGGCTGTTCCGCTTTGACATGCAGCTTGATATACCACCGGAACATTCTGCTGTCATCCCGCTCGTCGAAGGATGCCCCATCGTTGTAATACTTCATATCCACGCTCTGGGTAATGGTCACATGGGCATTGAACTTGCAGACCGAGTTAATATACTGCGCCAGAATCAGACGGTTCCGCTCTTTGTCCGCATACCAGCAAAGCTGGGGATATATGGTGTGAGCCTGTACGGTTGTGCCGTGGCAGCACCAGAAATCCTTTGTTTTGCTGCCCCATTTTTTCACGCTTCCCGCCTTCATAGGCAGGAAATACGCCGGCATGCCTGTATATTTATTCTGCTGTGCAAGGAACCCATTGTAGAGATTGTTTTCAATATAGTCCAGGTATT
>OQVL01001920.1_pt1 | contig 12644 bp, 9 predicted proteins | sample 1691501 | NCBI WGS metagenome assembly OQVL01 (sample SAMN03418253, study PRJEB22391) | human gut metagenome | biome: human-gut; feature: organic feature; material: feces | host: Homo sapiens | place: Tanzania | collected 2013-01
GATGACGTCATCAACCGTCGCGACCTGATTGTCCTCCATCATCTTGTTCGTGTATCCCGTGATGTTGAACGGCACATCGAGCATCGGGCGGTCGCCGAGCACACCGAGCTGAACAGACGTCGAGACCTGGCCGCCCGCATAGGCAGCCGGAGCCTCTTCTTCGTTTTCCGTCACCGGTTCCACAGGAGTTTGCACAGGAGCCGGCTCTGCCTTCGTCTCTGCGGCCGGCTCTGCGGATTTCTCTGCATAGATGTCGCTCGAGCCGAAGTCGTAGACCTCGTCCTCTGCCGCCGCCATGGCCGGATGCATGGCCAGCGGTGAGATAATGGCCATGCTGGCCAGAGCCAGCGCAATCCTGCGGTATATGATACGTTCTCTCATACTACACCTCTTCTGATCCCTTGATGTTCTTGAATGCTCTTATCCTCTGATTTTCGCCGGTATCTATTGATACTCATTATCGTTGAATGAAAATCTTTTCTTATAGCCGCTGATATCGATTGTCAATACAACATGTTTAAATTAATTGAAATTAAATATCATTATAATAGCCATCCCAAGGGACCAGCAAAAAGATGATAATCGCAAAAAAATAAAGAGCCGCAACTCCACTTTCGTGGAGCTGCGGCTCTTCATTCTATGTCGTAGAGAGAGTTATGAGGGAAAACTAGGTTCAAACGCCCATCACCCTGCACATCGTCAGCCTTCGATGCTGATCGTGTGGGAAGGCTCTGCCTTCTCGGTGAGTTTCGGCATGCAGACGGTCAGGACACCATCTTTGTACCCAGCCGTCGCTTTCGACTCATCGATGTTGTCGATGTAGAACGAACGGCTCATCGAAGTCGAGCGGCGCTCACGGCGTACGTAATTGCCCTTCTCGTCCTTCTTGTCATTATCCTCCGCCGTCTTCGTGGCAATCGTCAGGTAATGGTCCTCATACGTCAGGGAGATATCCTCTTTCTTGAGGCCCGGCAGTTCAGCCGTGAGCTCATAGCTCGTGCCGTTATCCTTGACATCGACCTTGAAGTCCGGTGCCTTGAAATTCGTCAGGAACGGCTCATCGAAGACATCAAACAGACAATCAAAAGCATTCTCTTCTTTCGCGAGATCTTTACGCGATGCAAATGGAACCAAACCAAACATAAAGCAAATCCCCTTTCTGCAACTTGCCGGAGTGGCACGCGAACGCGTGTTGCTGTCCGGGAACTCTTGAACTTCTTGATGAAGCTCTTGAGAATACGGGCGGGGGCTACCTCGTCCTCATACCCGAAAGCATAAGCGACGGTACCTTTGAGCATCTCCTCAACGGCCTTGTCGACCTTTGCGGCCTCGGCAGCACGGGCAGCCACGTTGTTCTTGATAACAACGTACTCCACGTTCTCCTTCCGCATTGCAGCACGCAGCTCGGTCACTTCCGCTACGGTCAGGCCCCGGTAGTCGAAGAATACAACGGACTTAGCCTTTTCGATCTTCTCCTGCACTTCCTTGACCCGAGCAGCTTTTTGCTCGATGATCTGTGCGTTTGCCATGTTTTCACCTCCTTATGTAAAAAATCCTCCCGTCGCTACAGACAGGAGGATCATAAGGCAATGCTTATATCCACCACCTCGGCAGGATTTACTCCCGTAGGATACCGGCTGTCTTCGGCGACGTTTTTCAGAACCTTGTATAGGATAGCAGGGATACCGCACTTTGTCAATAGATTTTTCGGTATTTCCTGCTTTTTTATATCTTTTTTATACCTGTTCCCGAGGAACGATACATTCCCTGTTTTTATAGACACTGTCTGCCGGCACCTGCCCCCGGACACAGCTGGTAGGATACACACTGCTTCGGCGGCCCAGCACCGTGCCGGGATTCAGCACGCTGTTGCAGCCGACCTCGACATTGTCGCCGAGCATTGCGCCGACCTTCTTGCGCCCGGTCTCGACGGGATTGTCCAGTTCTTTTATAACGACCAGTGTTTTGTCGGACTTAACATTGCTCGTGATCGAGCCTGCGCCCATATGTGCCTTGTAGCCAAGGACGGAATCACCGACATAGTTATAATGCGGCACCTGTACACCGTTAAAGATAATGTCGTTTTTGATCTCTGTGGAATTTCCTACTACTGCGCCTTTTCCAACAATGGCGTTTCCACGGATAAATGCGCAGTTCACTGCTAATGAGTTTGTCAACGTTAAGGGCGTTGACATCAAATCTATCTTGGCTAATCCAAAGAACTATCCAGGCTTGAAAGGCTTGATCGGTGATGGTGAGGTAATGGCTAAAACAATCGGTGAGGTGGGAGCAGCTGCAGCTCAGAAGCGCCGTGCTGGTCGTATCCTCTTCGGTTCAAGTGTTGAGAATTACAAGAATGCTTTATTGGGTGCTTACAACAGGGTAAACAAGATTACTCATGCTGAGCGTACCAATATTTATATATTTACCGGTTTGGCTGGTGGTACAGGTTCTGGTTCTATTATTGATGTGATTTCCCAAACCCGCATGATGCCACAGTTCCAGGATATGTTGTCTATGGACGGAAAGACGGGTACTTCTATCGTTGTCAATGCGATGGTTCCTGAAATTACACCTCCAGGAAAGAGTGATGCTGGCAAGTATCATGCTAATGGATATGCTGCATTGCAGGAATTGAATGCCTTGCTTTCTGGTAATTTCAAACCATACGATGTTTCCGGACTTCACGAAAGAATGGAGTTGGACAGGGTAAGAAAGGTTGCTGATGGTTTGATACTCTACAGCAATGCCAATGAACATGGTTATCTCGTAGAGTCTCATCATGAGTTGCCACAGATTCTTGCCGACTTTACTTATAGCCGTATCTTCCTCGATGTCAATGACAATACTCAGGAGTTCTTGCGTAGTTATTCTTTTGAGAATATTGCTGACTGGGCAATGGAATATTATGAAAAGGCTAAACCAGGACAGATTGTTCCTTATCGTACAAAGGCTGTCAGTTCTTTCGGTTTCAAGCGTATTATCATTCCAGAAGAGGAAATTATCGAATATTTCACATACTCATTCGGTCGTCAGGCATTGTTGCAGATGCGTTATGGCAACTGGAGTGATGACTTAGGCTACCGTGATGCTCCTGCTAACAAGGACTTCAATTCTGCTGCTGCCAGTGCAGACTTGCAGGAGAAGTGGCGTATTACAGATAAGCACCTGATGCTTGAAATCCCTATTCTCAAGGACGAAGAGAATAAGTTTGGTGCTTTTGCTCCTTATTGGGCTGGTATCATTCCAAGATGGGCTATGGCTGCTGAGAAGGAAAACCAGCCTTTGGCTAAGTTGGAAGCACTCTGCGAGAAGGGTTATAACGAACTGTTCCGCAACTGCGGTGCTAAGCAGTTCTACGAGAATAAACTTGCTGCCTGCGATAGTCATGCTCGTGAGATTCGCAGTCGTATCGAACAGTATATCTTCGACCAGTGGAAGGTAGGCGATCTGTCTCTCTATAACATGTTGCAGTTGGTTGACTGCATCGCTGATGAGATTGCCAAGAAGCGTAAGAACATGGAAACGCTTGCTCAGAATTCCCGTCAGCAGTCTGACCAGCTCATCCAGATGCGTGAGATGAACAAGAAGGATTTTGCTGGTGTGCTGATCCAGAAATTGGTGAAGGGTAAGTATCTGACCAAGCATTCTACCATCTTGCAGAAGTTGATGGTGAAGCGTTGCGAGGTCTTGGGTGCTGAGTTCGCACAGCAGTTGTTAGCTAAGGTAAGCAACTTGATTTCTGGCTTGCGCAGCGATATTGAAATCTTTGTAGCTACATTGAATGAGGCTATTGAATACAATGAGGCGATGATTGCTGCCCGTTGCAATGATGAAAATAATGGATTGAGCAACCTGCAGAAAGTAGTTATCCGCTTCTATGACCAGCAGCGTGTGAAGAACTTCACAGAGCAGGTGATCAAGGATAAGAAACATCAGAAGGGATTGGCTGATGCCGTTCGCGCCAGCATCGTAGAGGAGATAGGTGCAGATGCTACATTTAGTCGTGCCAATGCCACTATCGATAAGGATTCTTTGGCAGATCTGATGGAGACTGTAGTTCGCCAGAAGTCAATCGCTATCCATGAGGATATCTTGGTTGAGGCAAATACCAAACTGATCAACCGCAACATTCTTGAGCAGTTGAGTGAGCGCTATACCGATGAGGATTCTTTGAAGGAATTTGCCAAGAAGGTGATCATCGAGAGTGGTGTGTTCTTGCAGTTGAATCCTGCTGAACTTCAGAGTGCTGTTGGTGGTGAGAACAATCCTGTTCCACAACAGGGCTTGAATATCAACCGTAAGATCGTACTTGTCAACCTGCCAAAGGTTGAGGGTAATGATAAGGTGACCAAGTTTGCCAACAAGTTGAGAGATGCGCTGAAGGGTTCTGTTGAAGCAGGAATTCAGGTATATGTTGATATGAACGGTTCCCGTCAGAACGAGATGACCGTCCAGGCTATTACCTATTGCTTCCCAATCCGCTGTCTGAAGTATCTGCCATTCTACAAGGAGCGTTACGACCTCTTGGTAAATGGTACAGAAGGCAAGCAGATGAGAGTTGTTCTTCACTCTGAAGGCACAGGTGAGGATTATCCGAAGTTGGAGTTGCAGGCAGAGTTGAAGGGTTCTGAAATCCGTGCGCTTTACATGCCATACGCCATCATCGCTTACTCTATCGACTATATCAAGCATGGTGATTTGATGGATGGTACAGGTCGTACAGCCTTCGGTATTGTATCCAAGGACCCATTGCTCGGTTTGGAATCTTTGAAACCTTTAGGCTCTAAGTTTATCGAGATAGGTTATAATGCTGAATTTACAGAGAGTCTCGGTGAGAGTTTGAAGGAAAAGTATGAGGATGTAGCGGGTACAACTCTGATGAATATCAATACCCGTAAGCAAACCTTAGTTCCTAAGATCCAGCAGTTGTTAGGACAGGTTGTTCTGCCAGAGTGTGGTGGCAATCAGGGTTCTTCTGAGTTCCTTGAGTTCGTGGAGTGGACCAAGAAAGCTCTTGAGATTATCCAGCAACCAGTTCAGCCAAAGAAGGCTGCTCCAAGCAATGTTGGTGGTATCGACTTTGGTAGTTTATTGAGCTAAAAAAAGTTTCAGATTCAAAGGCTTAGAAGTTATTCCTATAAGCCTTTGAATCTATTCAGTATAATAAACCTTTTTAATTTATAAAGAATATGGCTAAGAAAGATGTAGTAAAATATAGATGTATGAACTTTGGTGTTTGCGCTAAAGCAGATGCAAATGAGGTTATTGAGATTCCTGCAATTGATACTTTGGGTGGAATTCCTTCTTGCCCTTGTTGTAAGCAGAATACTTTGCAGGAACTTCCTCCAGGTGGTCCTAAATGGCCTTTGATAGCAGCTATCGCAGTTGGTGGTCTTGCTGTTCTTGGCGGTGGTGGCTATGGTGTCTATAGTTTGCTGAAGTCTCCTACTCCAAAGGATATCATGCTCAACCATACAGAAAAGACTTTGATGGTTGGTGATATGGATACCTTGCGTGCAACGATCTCTCCTGATGGTTGCGAAGGTACATTTACATGGAAGGCAAGCAAGGATGGTACGCTGACTGTTTCTAATGATGGTATTGTAACTGCAGTAAAGGAAGGTACAGGTAAAGTACGTGTGATCCTTGAAGGTGCAGATGGCATCAAGGCTGTTTGTGAATATACGATTAAGCCTAAGGGTGAAGTTGAACCAGGACCAAAAGTACCTCCAACCGGTCTGGTTGATTCCATGAAGGTAGATGGCTTGACAACCAATACAGCTACTGCAACCTTGAAGGTTGGTGCAACTCAGCAGTTATCTGCTACCAAGGCTCCTGATTATTCTAAGGCTCCTATCACTTGGGTGTCTTCAGACGCTTCTGTTGCAACTGTTTCTGAAACAGGTTTGGTCAAGGCATTGAAAGCTGGTACTGTTAATATTACAGCTCAGGCTGGTGATAAGTTTGCAACAGTCAAGGTGACAGTGAATAAGCCAAAGACTCCGGGAGATGGTAGTATCAACTTGGGTTATGGTGTTTATTATGGTGAGAGCAAGAATGGCAAGCCACATGGCTATGGTAAGATAGTTTTCAAGAGAACACATCGCATCATCAGCTCTAAAGATTATGTGGCTAATTCAGGAGATACTTATGAGGGCGAGTTCCGTAACGGAGTTCCTTCTGGCGGTATGGGTTATTGGAAACATGATGGTGATATAACAGCAGTGAAGCCATGATACGTAAACTGACTATAGTATTATTGGTGATGGTGGCACAGATATGTGTCGCCACACCATACTACAATGTTCGTCTCTCCAAGATAGCGAATGCTGTGGGAGTGAACCTGCCTGATACTATAGGAAAGAATACGAATAATGATACCTTATATACATTTAAGGGGAAACCTTTGCGAATCAGAACCAATGCCTTTGGTGATGTCAGCCATATCGGTTATAAACTTTTCCACAATGAATTGATGGCCGCGTATGGTGAATCTCCTGCTTTTGATTTCCTGGAGCGTTACCTGCTTGAACTTGACTTGTTGTTGGATGGAAAGACGCTGCAGCAGCGTTTGGATGTTGATAATGTGGTTATCACGAAAGGAAACATCAATATGTTGCGCATGGTCAATGAAAACTGTCCTTTTTCCATACAATACATCAAGCGACGTGGTTATCGGGTCACTTGGACTGTAAAAGGAAAACCGGTGACAGTTGCCTTTCAGGCAGACTGCCAGTTGATCAAAGGTTGCAATATGATAGAGATGGACTCCCTTTTGGTAAGAGATTTGCCGAAACATCATTCTTTAGACAATCAGACGATTCTCAAAGGTTGGGAGAATGCCAAGGTTTCCACTTCTCAGGATGCAAGGATCTTAGATAATGGAAACTACCTGAGCAATCTGATCAGCAGTAAACTTTATTTTAGAACTGTCAATGGCAAGGAAGAACTGGTATGCAGTAAAGGAAGTGTTGCCAAGAGTATTAACAACATCATGTTGACGGGCATTTTCCGAAATGCCATCTCCCTGAGACTGGCGGTTGACAAATATGGTTATCAGACTGATTCACTTTTTGTTACCTTACAGCAGTTTGTTTCATTCTGTCTGGCAGAGGGAGCGAAAATATATATGGGTATCAAGACCGTTTCTCAAAAGGAATTGTCGGGAACACTGTTTATCTTGAATGAGCCTTTGGCTTACAATCATGTGCTTTCTTTCCGTTTCCCGATATGCCTCTTGCAGGGTAAGGACGATGTAGTAGATGCAAAGTTGTATCCTTACATACCTTTGCAAAACATTGTAGAGAAGTATTTTACAGATAATATAAAAGACGAGTATAAGTATGAAATCAAGTAACCTTTTAGTTCTACTATTGTTATTCTTCTTTGGTGGAACACTTCATGCTCAAACAGTTGACGAGCAGAAAAAGCAGATTGCATCAGTCAAGAAAAGCAATCTCTATATCTATGGCGAGGCTACGGCCGAGACAGAACAGGATGCAAAAGACTTGGCTGAAGAAATACTGAATTATGAGATTAACAAGTGGGCTGCCAGTCAGAAAAAACTGAAGGGAACAGTCAACTTCGTATTGAACAACCGTCAGGAACTTTATACGACCATGTCTTTGCCTCGTGGAAACATGTTCAGAAGTTTCATGTACGTCAAAAAAAGCGATATCCAGAAAGGTGATAATGCAACCATTATTTCCAAGGAAGTAAATGCTCCTGTAGCAGATGTGGATACTCCAGTAGCAGCGACTTCTCAGGGGGAGGAGATTTCAACCGCTCAAACAACATTTCCTGCTGTTGCGGTAGAATTGGCAGACTTGACACAATATACAGATGTGGCAGCTAAAATTATGGATTATAAGAAATCTGGCAAGATTAAAACTTATGATTATTATGCCAAGTTGGATAATCCTGCATTGTATTATTTAGCTATGTATAATAAAGATGGGGTAGTAGAGGCCATTTTGTCTCCAGGTAAGCCTCGTAAGAATGTGAAGACAGGACAGGAAGATACCACCAATAACTATCCGGGATGTGGTGCGATTGGTTTTATCATAAATGAGTAATCTCCAGAAATTAGAATAAAAGATTTTAATTATGAGAAAGTCTATTAAATATTTATTGACGTTGATCTTCTGCATTTCCAGCTTCTCTGCGGCGATGGCAGTTGATGTTACACTTACCGTAGATGAGGGCTTTGTTCGCCCTTCTGGTATGGATGCAGCTGAGAGAAACTTAGCTAAGGTTCTCACTGAAATCAATCGTGCCCAAAGTTCGCATGATATCGTTTCGGTAAAGAACCTTCAGATGACTGAATTTGCCAAGAAATCTTTGGCTCGCCTTTGGGCTGTTACTCCATTCTATGTGGATGATGAGGATGTAGTTGAACGTTGCTGGCCTTTTGCAAATGGTACCATGACCGTCTATCACATCCCTCTGATCATTACACCGGAAGGTGAGGATTTCGGTACTAATACATATCAGGATGCAGTGGTGGAATTTAATTCCAGAGGTGTTATCACTGATTTCCGCTTTGCGATGGACTCTCAGACCGGTATGAGTATGGACCGTTGTGGCTCTAAATCTGTTGTCAGCCAGGAAAGAGAGATGATTGTGATGAGATATGTGGAGCAATTCCGTACTGCATACAACCAGAAAGATTTGACTGCTATCGGAAAATTCTTTGCTGATGACGCCCGTATCATTACAGGTAATGTCATCATGAAAAAGATGCATGGAATGGATGAAAATGAGAAAGCGCAGTTTATGGTAAAATATACCGAGCAAACAAAAACTCAGTATATGGCCAACTTGAGACGTGCTTTTGCTCGTAACAAATGGATTGATGTCCAGTTTAAGCAGATTGGTCCTGATGGTTTCCCAAGTGGTGGCTGTAGAGAAGGTATTTCGATGTCAAAAGACGGTAAGTTCTATGGCGTTCGCCTTCAGCAGTCTTGGAAGTCCAGCACTTATAGTGATGAGGGTTACCTTTTCCTAATGTGGGAATTCTTTGATGATGGAAGAGAACCTGTAGTTCATGTTCGTGCTTGGCAGCCAATGTATGTTGGTAAGGAAAAGCAGGAACCTAATCTTGACATCATGTCTCTGAGCGGTTTGGGAGACGGAATCATTCGAGAGTAGGATTTAACTTTGTAGCGTATGAAAAAGTTATTTGTATTTTTAGGCTTATGCCTTCTTACATTGACTACTTGGGCGCAATCTCAATATGTGTCTTGCGAGCGAACTGCTGAGCAAGACCGTATTGACGATGCTGGGCGTAGTGGTATCCTGGTTCTCTCCAAACGCTCTGATTTGGTGGTAACGGTCTTGAACTCAACTACGGCAAAATCTGTATTGAGAGGACGTGATAGAAATAGTAATTATCTTTATGAAATTATTGTTAACCCAGAGGACTGTCAACTTCCTAAGGTAGAGGTCAGCAAACGAGGTGATATCAATCGTTCCCGTTTTACTGTCAATCTGAAAAAGGGTCTGTTGCAGGCTTATTCTGTTGTAGAAGTAGAGAAGCCGATCGCTTTGGACGAGCAGAACTTCTTTGAGCCGATTCTGAGTATTGACAGTACTGCAGTAGAGTTTGTTTCTTCCTATCCCGATTTGCAATGTAAGGTTAGTCCAGAATTACATGCCCGTATTGCCAAGACTAAGAAGAAGAATGATGATAAGGTATATGTTACTATCGTGACCATTCCAATGTCCAGTATCCGTGTCATGAAAGATCAACTCAGAATGCTTAATGAAAGATGTAGGAATTATGAGAAGATGTTTGAAAACTATACTGGCAAAAATAAGGAGAAGGATTTGGACGACTGGGATAAATGTGCTGAAGAACTCAAAGAGTTGGATGATAAATGGCTGATGATGAAAAACATTGTCGTTTATGCTTCGAACACCAACCGACTTTCTGTATCAGTAGAAAACTTAGTTGCTGACAAAAAGACCACTTATGGTATTCTTGCTGTTAAGCCAGAGGTAGTAACAGAGGCTGGTTCTTTGATGGCAGAAGCTGCACGCCTCTTTGAGATGCGCAGATATGAGGATGCCAAGCGTACTTTCATGAATGTGAAAAGTGCTAAGGACTTCAAGGTAGATTTGACTCCTGTCATCAATGCCAATCTTGCAGAATGTGATTCTTGTATCCTCTATACCCGATATGCAAATGGATTATTTAATAAATATTTGGGTTGGAAGAAACAGGGTGAAACCATTTCTCAAAAGCAATTGGTAGATTGTGCCTCTGGAGCCTTGGAGATGTTCCAATATCTCTCCAATCGTAATCCTTGTGATTATTATTCCAAAGGTATCGAGAAACTCAAGCAGGAAATCGATAAGATACCTCTTGATTTGCGTTTTACCGTCGTGAAATGGCAAAATGATTATTCAGGTTTCCAGGAAACGGGTCCGATGGAGAATGTGGAGGTTTGGGCTTATTATGGTGATGAGGGCTTTGCGATGAGAAATCTCACCAGAGACGGGGATTTGACTAATAAAATCCGTAAGTCTGAAGATTTCAGTCAGGTGGGAACCTCAGGACCTGACGGTGTTGTCGATCTGCATCTGAAACGTTCTGATTTACCAACTGGTTTCTTCTTCCGTCCTGTCGGTTACAAGAAAAAGGCGAAGGTGAAATTCCTGGATATGTCTAACGTGATGGCTCAGTCTGAAGGTGACTATACCATGCGCCAGTTCCGATTGAAAATGTATCTTGAAAATTAAAATACTTATAATAATTATTACTTATGAAAAAGTCTATTGTATTTAAATTAGCTCTCGTAGCTTTTGCTTTGGTGTTTAGTGTAAATGCTTCTGCTGGTATTATTGATGGTTTGCTGAAACCGCTCTTGGAGCAATTCAATGTGACAGAAACTACAGTTCAATGGAGTAATGTTCCTGTTTATTCTGCTCAGAAAGTTGTAGAGACTGATGCAGATGGTAAGGAAGTTCTGAATGAGGATGGTACTCCGTCATATCGTGTGTTCCTGATTGATCAGAATGGAAACAAGCGTAGTAAGGAGGCTGTTGATGCTCAGATTAAGCAGGTTAACAATGCAGTGCTCCGTATTACAGCCAAGGTTGGTGCTCCTTTGCTTCTTGGTATTCTGACAGGTAAGAAGGATGTCGCTATTATCGGTTCCCTGACCGGTGGTTTGTTGAGTATTGGTGATATAGTATCAGCTTATAAGTTGAAGATGTCTCTTGGTAAGCAGAAAAAACTGTTGAAAACTTACTCTCAGGCATTCAATGATGAAGGTAAGCCAGTTGCAGCGCAGATTGATTCTAAAACTCTTTCTGATTTGGGCCTGACTGATGCTAATACCATCTCACAGACAACTGCAGATTTGTTGAAAGATCTGGAGGCTTCTGATTATACAGCGAATTCAGTTGCAGCCCTTGACGACGTAGATTTCTCTAAGTTGGATTAGGGTTCTTAATCCTTTTAAAATAGTCCTCAATGAAAAGGATATTATTTTATTTGACTTTTGTTGCCGCATTGATTACCTCATGCGGCAACAAATCTGAATCTTCCATTGAAAAGGAGATGGCATCCGGTGTGGTTCTCATTCAGAACCAGAGCTATTATGAGGTGGAACTTTCCAATGGTGAGTCTCTTTATTTTGCTGGTTTTGATGAGGATGGAGACATCGTAGGCTTGACGGCAGATAAGGACTCTGTAAGCTTGTCTAATGGCTTTGGCACGGGATTCTTTGTTTCTGAAAATGGTGAAATCGTGACCAATGCGCATGTTGTTTCCAGTACCCGTACGGAGAAGGATATCAATAAGTCGATTGCTGCTGTCATCGAAAGTGTGAAGAAGCAGGTTGCAGAACAGTATTATGCCTTAGGCGAAAAGTTGGAGCAGGCTCAGGCGCTTTATAATGAAGCGAATTATAGTGATGCTTATTCCATGGATGATTTCAACCGTATCCGTGAATACCGTGATGCCATTCAAAGTCAGAGAGAAGAGTATGCTGATACTTACAATGGACTGAGTGACATCCGTCCAAGTGAATCGGAGGTGAGATATCACAACCGTGTAAGTATTGCTTATAACAATACTTTTGTAACCAGTACTTCTGATTTCTCATCTTGTGTAGTACTGAAGGTTGATCACGAACATGATTTGGCTGTCATCCAATTGAAGGATAAGAAGACACCGGAAGGCAAGTATATCTTCGAGGTTCCAGATGATGATCCTTTAGAGGATTATTCGTTTACGGAGAGTATTGCCAAATTCTTTGGCTCCGACAAAAATGACAAGCTTTACCTGACAGGTTTCAATCGTGGTCCAACGTTGGCTCAGACCAAGGATGGAATCAAGGCTCAGTTCAATATGGGTACCGTCAGTCAGCGTGCTTCCGACCAGATTATGTATTCTATTCCTGCTTTGCCAGGTAGTAGTGGTTCTGCTGTGGTTAACCATAAGGGTCAGTTGGTGGCTATCAATTATGCTGGTGTCAGTACAACCCAAAGCTTCAATTATGGTATCAGAGTGAAGTATCTGAAATCACTGATGAAGAATTTGGCATCCGGAATGGATGACGATGATGATTTTTAATAAGAATTTCCCCTATAAAGGAAGCTTTTCTACTAAAAAATTTTATAATTCATTATTG